>Ga0105100_10001723_pt1 | contig 12799 bp, 11 predicted proteins | sample PPLLak12cMay2015_2_FD_87033 | JGI IMG/M metagenome (GOLD analysis project Ga0105100, IMG submission 87033) | Freshwater sediment microbial communities from Prairie Pothole Lake near Jamestown, North Dakota, USA - PPLs Lake P8 Core (1) Depth... | ecosystem: Environmental > Aquatic > Freshwater >... | reverse complement strand
GTTGCCCTGCTCCTGCTGGTCCGCATCCCGGCTGTGCGGCAGAAGGCTACCGCTTTTCGCAGCTATCTGCGGATGAAGCTCAAATGGACACCTTCACCTGGACATAGGCAGACGGAATCCCAAAGACAGAATCCTTAATCCCTAATATTCCATCCGAAATGAGACCAAAAGATTCCGGCAAGGGTAATCAAAAGTCCTTTTGCCGGAATCTGTATTATTGCGAGCAGGAGCTTGTAGAAAAAAGTTTTGGTTCGTATTAATCGACTGCCACCATCACATTAGAGGCTTTGATAACGGCATAAGCCTCTTTTCCCTCTACCAGTCCCAGTTGATCGACAGAAGAGTTGGTGATGACAGAAACTACGGTTGCACCACCAGCCAGCTCCAATAAGACCTCAGAATTCACTGCTCCACGGGTAACCTTTTTGACTTTGCCTTTCAATACATTGCGAGCACTGATTTTCATACTATTCTCCTAGAATAACTATATGGATTTGAGCCTACGGGCATCCAGGAAAGAGACTTCCCGAAAGTAAAAGTGACCGGTGAGAAGTATTACGCGAATAATTCTCTCCTAATCGGAGAGTAATTATCTCGCATTCTACTTGAACCGTCAAGCTGGCCTGGAGAAAATATTGATCAATCTCTTTTTCCATGCGACCAGGGTTTCTTTTTCCTGCCACAGCAGCATACCCAGGGCTGGCAGGAATAGCAACAGCATTATGTATTGTGTGGGTTGGGTGATCACTTCTCCGGTTATGGGATTCACGCTCTGAAGGCGCCAGGCAAAATACGCCAGCCAGCTCAATCCCGAAAGATACACGCTGGTGGAGAAGGATTTGGGTATCAGCCATAGAGGCAGCTGGTCGTAGAAAAACAGTAGCTGGGGAAACAATGACAGACCCAGGAACATGCGTCCTTCGGGTTTTCGCCATGCCACGGCACCCAGTAAAAGCAGTGGACCAGCAGGCAGTACCAGTGCCGGCGGAGGGTGACCGGAAAGGGACTGGGTGGTGCGCAGCCAGTCGGCGGGCCAGGAAGGAAATAAGACAATACTGATGCCAATAAACATTATAATGCTCCCCAGCCCAATCCAGGTCGGTTTATATAAGAAAACGGCCAATCCGAGGTTGGGTTTGCAGGTTAGCAGGAAAGCCAGGGGCGGGAGCAGCGCGGCTGCCAGGATGATCGGGGACCATTGGGCTGTCGCTGCTGCCACAACGAAAGGAGCGCTTAGAAATATCGGGAAATGTTGCCAACCCTGTGCAGAGAGTGCAAAAGCCAGGAGAAACGAGCTCAACCCGAAGAAAACCGCCCCTGCAGCTGAAGGGGGGAAGAATGTGAATGGTATGCTGGCGATGGCAGCTGTGAGCGGGTAGTAAAAAAATGTCTGGAACGGGTATTCTCCTTGAGGCAGTATTTTCTGATAGGGATTTTCCCCTGAAAGAATATATTGGCCTGCCCGCCAGGTAAAGGTAAAATCAGCCGCCTGCTTCTGCCAGTTCTCCAATCTCAGATAACACGCAAAACCGCTAATGGAGCCAATGCAAAATGCTAAAAGAATCCGGTATTTTAATGCCAATGTCTGTGCCTGACAGGGGATTGAACCTTCGAATCTTATCACATCCGCCCTGATGGGTTATACTTTTAAGATTACCTCTCAACTGGAACAGGCAGGTATGTCAGAAATTTAAGTGTCAGTATTGAGCAAGTGTTCAGATGATAAATGAGAAGATCTTGATTTTGGATTATCCTGAACAACACTGAATTTCCCGCTGCAGATTAAGAGATATAACAGAAACGGAGAAAAGATGGGTTTTCATGGTGGTGGATGGTGGAGTTATCTCAGCTCTGAGGGTGAGAAACCCAGGGTAACCTGGAGCCTATTAAAACGCGTGCTGAGATATTCAAAGCCTTACTTATGGCTGATCGTCGGCATGTTGGGGATGATCTTAATAAACACGTTCCTCACGCTGGTTACGCCGCTAATCTTGCGCAGGATGATCGACCAGACGATTCCACAGGGTAACCTGGAGGAATTAATCCTGCTGGGGATCGGTCTGCTGGTAGTGCCGGCACTCGGTGGGGCCATCAACGTCGTGCAGCGCAATTTCAATGCCCGGGTCGGCGAAGGGGTGATCTATGACCTGCGTGTGGCCCTTTTTGCCCGCTTGCAGGAGATGTCACTGCGCTTTTTCACCCACACCAAGGTGGGAGAGCTCATGAGCCGCCTGAACAACGATGTGGTCGGTGCTCAGAATGCGATCAGCAACACGCTGGTCGGCATCCTCACCAACATTATCCAGGCTGCTGCCGTGCTCTTTGTGATGTTTGGCCTGGAGTGGCGACTGACGGTGGTGAGCGTGCTCATCCTGCCGTTGTTTATCCTGGCTGCACGCCGCATGGGGACCCGGCTGCGCGACATTGCCCGCAATGCGATGGATGCGAACGCCCATATGAATGCGATGATGAACGAAACGCTCAACATCGGCGGCGCTTTACTCGTGAAGCTTTTCGGACGGAAATCCCAGGAGGTCCACCGTTTCGAAGAACGAGCAACCTCCGTGCGTGATATCGGGATCCACCGGGCGATCGTGGGCGCCTCTTTCTTCGTTATCATCGGTTTGGTGAGCGCGGTAGGAACCGCATTGGTCTACACTTTTGGCGGGTACCTTGTGATGCAACAGGCATTCACCGTTGGAACCATTGTGGCTTTCGGTGCGTATCTGACCAGCCTGTACAGCGCACTGGCTGGCCTGGCGAATTCACCAGTCGAGTTTGCCACCTCGGTGGTCAGTTTCGAGCGAGTTTTTGAGATCATCGATCTTCCAGCAGAAATCGAGGATAAAACGGGTGCTGTGGTTCTGGAACAGGTGGCAGGAGAGCTTGTTTTCGAAAATGTATCCTTCAAGTATGATCCTGATAATCTGCCGCAGCTCAGCCAGGTACGCCGTTTTGGAAAAATGGACGAGGTCACAACGGCCCTTTCAGGCACATCTGCCCCAGGAAAACCTTCGAACGGAAAAAACAGGGCTGGCGAAGGCGAAAAAGAAGAAGAGCTTGTCCTGGACAACCGCGATTCAACCGCAGAAGTTGAAAGCCTCAGCCAGGCTCGCCAAATTGCCCTGGACCAGGTTACGTTCCGCGTTGCTCCTGGACAGCTGGCTGCGCTGGTTGGACCCAGTGGAGCGGGAAAAACGACATTAACTTATTTGATACCACGACTGTATGATCCGACCGGAGGCAGGGTATTGATCGACGGACATGACCTGCGCGATGTGTCTCAGGCTTCACTGGCAGCACAGGTTGGCATGGTGACGCAAGAGACGCACCTGTTCCATGACACCATTCGCACGAACATCCTGTATGCCCGGCTGGACGCAACCCAGGCGGAGCTGGAGCAGGCCTGTGAAGCTGCAAATATCCACTCCTTTATCAGCGAGCTTCCGGATAGTTACGATACAGTGGTCGGAGAGCGGGGATACAGACTCAGCGGCGGGGAAAAACAGCGCATCGCACTGGCACGCGTGATCCTGAAGGACCCGACTATTTTAGTACTGGATGAAGCCACCAGCCATCTGGACAGTGAATCGGAAGCCCTGATCCAGGAGGCATTGAAGCGCGTGATGGCTGGCCGGACGAGCATCGTGATTGCCCACCGGCTGAGCACCATTCTGGCAGCTGACCTGATCCTCGTAATGGATCGAGGGAAGATCGTGGAGCAAGGCACTCACACGCAGCTCGTGGAGAAGGATGGATTGTATGCGAGCCTTTACCACACCCAGTTCAGCCGAGACTACATGCATACTTGAAGGCAAGATTAGAGATTCTTGCTTTTGACTTGAATTTATGCTATTCTTCGGCACACGTAGCCTCAATCAAAATACAAAACGAGGGGAAGATCATGGTTCAACGCGAGAGAATCGCAGATAACGTCTATTCATTCCAGAGTGATGTCTACGCCCAGGTGACAGCAGGTGTGGTGATTGGTCCAAATTGGGCAGTTGTAATTGATACTCTGGCACTGCCGGAAGAGACGTTAATCATCCGCGATTTTGTAGAACAAGACCTGAATGTCCCGGTTCGCTATGTCATCAACACACACAGCCATGCTGATCATTCCTGGGGAAATTGTTTTTTCCCTGGTACGATGGTCGTCGCTCACCCACTCTGCCGGCAATACCTGGATACCAAAGGACGATCGGCTTTAGAAGAAGCGAAGAAAAGTAATATGAGCATGCGCAACGTGAAGATCGTGCTACCCCAGATCACTTTTGATCAGGGTGAAATTAATTTACGCGTGGGCAAGAAGACACTCACATTGCTTCCTTTACCGGGATCAAGTTATGACAACATCGGAGTACTGGTTGAAGAAGACCGCGTGCTTTTTGCCGGTGATGCCGCCATGCCTCTGCCCTACATTGTAGACGGAGATATCGATGATTTGTCTGCCTCCCTGAAGCGAGTTTCACGCATGGGTCTTGAAAACATCGTCCAGGGACACGGAGATATCGTATTACGTGGGGAAATCGACAATTTCATCAAAGAGAATTTATCTTATCTGTCTAATATCAGGAAAGTGGTCAGGAAAGCATCACGCCGGAGATATCCACAGGAAGTGTTGGAAGAAGCCAGCGTTGATTCGTGCGGCAAGAGCCGGGTATTAATCGGGGGGCTGGCTCCCGAGCTGCATCGCAGGAACCTGAGAGCGCTTTACGTCCATCTATACGGCAAATTTCCACCCCCTCCGGATGAAGAAGAAGAAGACGAATACGAATGGGAAGAAGAAGGCGATGATTAACTGTGGATGGCGTTATTGGGTGGATGGCTCCGGCGGTACCTGGCTCGCAAGCCAACCAGGCGTTCAGTGCCCTGGCTCAGCCTTTTCAAGTTCGGCCTTAACGCCCATACGAGCAGGATTCCAGTAAAAATCCCATAGAAAATATACTGCCAGGGACCAACTCCAATCCAGGCTCGATAGGCGAAAACGAGAGTGGCTGTGACTGCCACGCTGATCGTCGCCAGGGAAGCGTATCCAACACCGAATAAAACGATCAAACCGACGGGTAGCATAAAAAACGCGGATGGCAACCATAATCCCACTGCCCCGCCAGTAGTAGGTGCTCCGCCCGCGCCGCCGCCAATTTTCAACCGTCCGCTTTCCGTTCTCTCCAGCAGGAAAATCGAGTAATTATGTCCCAGCACAGCCAGGACAGGTGCCAAAACCTCCAACCATGGGGATGGGGAGATCAGCTGGTTACCGGCTAAAAGTCTTACCAGCAGTACACTGGCTGCGCTTTTGAAGAAATCCATAACTGCTGTTAATGCTCCAGCCCAAAAACCCGCAGCACGACCTGCATTCGTGCCGCCAGTACGACCGCTTTCAACCTTGCGGATGTCCTTGCCGGTTTTCAGCCGGACAATAATCAAACCAAAAGGTATCGCACCCAGAAGATAGCTGACGAGTAGGACCAGGGCAGTCGTAATTACCGGCATGGGTTCCACATGAATAAATTATCCTTGTTTATCTTATAACCCACATTTCGATTTCTCGTCGCGTTAAGATCAAGATTATACCCGAGAATTGAGATGAATTATCTGCGATTCAGCCGCTGTTAATGAGTTTCAAAACTGCATTTACTATCTGCCCATTGTGGATTGAATAACCGGCGCAGCTCCAAGCCACTGGAGTGCGCGACCAGACCAGGTGAACGACTTCGGGGTAATATGCTTCCTTGACATCAATTTCCGAGAGACCTGGCGGGCCGTGGGGGTGGGAGTGATAGATTCCGACGAGCTCAAGGCCTTCATCCTCCATCCGGGCAAAAGCATCTACCTGTTCCCTCCCGTCCATCCTGAAACGGGTTGGGCTGTGAAGAACGTTCGTGACCGGGATCGTGTGAACCGTGACGGCGTGAAACCCATTTAGCCTGCCAATCAGCAATCCGCAAGCTTCTTCAGGTTCACGCGTTTCGGCGTCGAGGCGCATCAACTGCATGTCGGCTTCGGAAACGGTGAGTGTTCTGGATTCAATCCCAGCCGGGCGAGGTGAAAGCAAAATGGACATCAGAGTCCCTGGCTTCCTGACCCAGTCAATTCATCCCTATCGCTATTCCCCACACTAAAGCCAGGATGAAGACCGGTTCGAAAGCTGACTGGCGAAGGGTTTCACCTTCGGAAAGGTTGGCTAGAAAGCTGGTCAAAGAATATGCCGGTCCCAGCAGCGCCAGGGCATAAACGACCGGCGTTGCTGGCCAATAATGTAATGCTGCGGCGAACTGCACTGTTACCAGCGTCACGATGGACGCCTGCAAGAATACCCACCTGCCGTGAAGGCGTAAATGAAGAGTCCGCAGGCTGACCAGGAAACTGGCCAGCCCAAGAATCGGGAGGATGAAAAATAAGCGAGTTTGAGAAAATCTTAAGGCAGTCGCCAGTACCAGGTAAAGAGAAAAAGAAAGGGTGATTAATATCGCAGAGGCAAAGGTATGCCTGATATCATCGGGGTCAACTGCAATATATTCAGCGACCAACACCAGGATAATCAGACCTCCTCCCAGGGCAAAACCCACCCACCATAATGGATTCAATGGCAGCTGAGAGAGAGGAAGCTCAATTACCCAAGCTGTCAGTCCCGGGAGGAGCAGGTGTTCCAAAGAGCTCTTCTTTCTCATCGCAGGATGGTCCTGGAGCAGCCATTGAGCACCCGTAATTGTGAGGGCAGCAACCGTTAATGAGACCAGCGAGCTGGTATTTAATCGAGGAGCCAGCATGATGCCAGGCAATTGAAGCTCGAAAACGCGTTCTGGCAAGTTAACCAACCTGGCCAAAGCATAGGCCAATAAAACTACTGCTGACAGAAAGCTCAAGCGGTCGAGATTGGGTAACTGGCCGCGGTGTGCGGGTGCCTGCATAATTGGATTTTACCTGTCCATTTGGGATATGCCAAGTAGGTGATGAACAGGTGCTTCTTGACGATTTTGCTTGATTAGCGTAGCATAGGAATGCAAGAATTTTAAGTGTCCGAATATTTCGGAGGATTAATGCGCATAGGTATGATGGCGGATATGTACAAGCCGCATGTGAGTGGAATTACGAATTATATCTCCCTGAATAAAACCTTTCTTGAGGAATTAGGTCACCAGGTTTTTGTATTTACGTTCGGCGATGAAGAGAACAGAGAGGAAGAAGAGCGGGTTGTTCGCTCACCTGGCATGGCATTATTGGATACCGGGTTGTATATCAGTTTACGCTATAACAGGCATGCGCGCAAGCTGCTTAACAGTATGGATGTTGTCCATGTTCACCATCCATTTCTGAGCGGGTCGCTGGCTTTACGTTACTGCCGCCCGCGTGCCATACCTATTGTATTTACGAACCACACCCGCTACGATCTTTACGCACAGGCGTATATACCCGGACTGCCAGAAATTGTCGGTACAACGGCGATCCAGGCATACATGCCTCCGTTTTGCAGGTCATGCGACCTGGTGATCGCTCCTTCGAAAGGCATGCGCAATGTTCTGGAAGGCTTCGGTGTGGATGTGCCTATTGATGTTGTCCCCAATGGGGTTGATATCCAGCCGTTTCTCCATTCTGTCCAGGTCAAAGACCGCCGGGAATTTGGCATCCAGCCCGAGGACGTATTGCTGGTTTATTCCGGAAGGTTAGGCCCGGAGAAGAACCTTCCATTTTTACTGCGTTCATTCGCCGGTGTGGCGCATGCATATGAACATGTTCACCTGATGCTGCTCGGGGATGGGCCGGAGAGGGGAAACCTGGAAGAAAGCATCCGGAATATGCAGATGAATCATAGAGTCCATTTCACCGGTATGATTCCATATCATGAGATTCCAGGATACCTGAAAATAGCGGACGCATTCATTACTGCTTCGGTGACCGAAGTCCATCCATTATCTGTAATTGAGGCCATGGCTGCTGGTCTTCCTACCCTGGGAATAAACTCCCCTGGGGTTGGCGATACGATTCAGGATGGCTTCACCGGGTACCTTGTCCATGAAGAAGAGCTGGCAAGTTTCACGGCGAAGCTCGTGCGCCTGGTGATTGATACGGAAGCAAGGCGCAAAATGGCAGCGAATGCTCGCAAGGCAGCTGAGCTTTATGCGATTGAAAGAACTGTTAAAGTCATGGAAGAGAAATACCACAAGGCCGTACAAAGCGCGTCGGTACGAAAGGTTGGGGTACGCGCTCGCTTCAATCGCTGGTTAGACCGGGCGAGATTTTAGTTGTGACATCCTCACGCCAATCCCTGGGGATGTGGGGCGAAGCGCTGGCAGCTGATTTCCTGATGCAACTCGGCTACTCGATTATTGGGCGCAACGTGCGGACACCTTATGGAGAGATCGACCTGGTAGTTTGCCAGGATATGGCAAGCAGTCCTGAAATAGTGATGGTGGAAGTAAAAACACGCAGCTCAACCAGATTCGGCTTCCCGGAAGAAGCGGTCTCACATCGCAAGAAAGAGCACCTGGTTAATTCAGCGCGGGCATTCATGCAAGCACATCCCGAATTAGGCGGGAACTGGCGTATCGACGTGATTGCGATCCAAAAAAGCGGCGGAGATTCCGAACCGTCGATCGAGCATTTCGTGAATGCTGTCAATCAAGGGAACTAGAAAATATTTCCTGTCCTGGTTATCCTTGGACCAACCGCAGTTGGTAAATCCGAGATTGCAATCCAGCTTGCGGAACAGCTGGAAGGCGAGATTGTTTCAGCGGATTCGCGCATGTTCTATCGGGGTATGGATATTGGCACTGCCAAACCCACTGTAAGTGATCGAAAACGCGTCCCTCATCATTTGATAGATATCACCGAGCCAGACCAGCCCTGGAGCCTGGCGACATTTCAAGACCACGCCCACCAGACGTTGATGGAGATTCATGCCAGGGGGCATTTACCGCTGCTGGTGGGAGGGACAGGGCAGTACCTGCGTGCTGTGGTCCAGGACTGGCAGCTGCCCCGGGTGGAGCCTGATTGGAGATTGCGAAAAGCACTCGAAGATTGGGCAGGAGAAATCGGGCTGGCTGGAATCCATCAACGGCTTAGCCTGATCGACCCACAGGCGGCATCATCCATCGATGCACGAAATTTGCGCCGGTCTATACGCGCCTTGGAAGTAATTTTCACAACTGGTGTCCGGTTTTCTGAGCAGCGTCGTTCAGGTTCCTCCTATTACCAAGTTCTACAAGTGGGGCTGACCATGCCGCGTGCGGTTCTATATGAGAGGATCGATCGTCGCATCGAATCGATGCTGGAAAGCGGCCTGGTGGCTGAGGTAAAAAACCTGCTCGAGAGAGGATTCCCCCCCGATTTACCCGTCTTTTCCGCTATTGGATATCGCCAGATCATTGCACACCTGCAGGGGAGCCTCAGCCTGACTGAAGCTGTAGTGGAAATCAAGCGAGCCACCCGTGTGCTTGTACGCAGGCAGGCGAACTGGTTCAAGGTCAACGATCCTGGCATCCACTGGTTTGATTTGTCTACTACCGGTGATACTGCAATCATAAAATTCATTCGATCCTGGCTAGGTTCGAATCCATCGGCAGTTATTTGACATCTGAATGAAAAGCTTCTATACTATAGAAGTCGGCTTCCCTAATCATCAGTCAAAAGAAAAATGGAGGAGGAAATGGACGAACGTCCTTGGCAGAAGAATTACGACAACGGCGTACCTTTTTCTATTGAGTATCCACCTGTGCCTCTGTTCTATTTTCTAGAAAAAGCCGCTGAAGACCATCCTGACACCCCATGCACGATTTTCAAAGGTGCCAAGATCACCTACCGTGAAATGAATGCGATCACCGACCAGCTGGCAGCTGGGCTGGCTGAGCTTGGTGTAAAGAAAGGAGATCGGGTAGGTATCTATATGCCAAACACCCCGCAGTTTGTGATGGCTTTCTTCGGCGTCTTAAAAGCCGGTGGGGTGGTGGTGGCGACCAATCCGCTCTACAGCGCGCGCGAGATCGAACACCAGGTCAACGATTCGGGGCTTGAAGTGATGCTGGTGATGAGTAATTTCTACAAAATGGTCAAGGAAGTCCAGCCGAAAACCAAAATTCGTACTGTGATTGTAACAAATATAAAAGAAGGTCTTCCTCCGATATTGAGTTTCCTATTCGGACTTACAAAAGAGAAGAAGGGCGGCTTCAGAGTCGAGCTCTCCCAGGGCGATATCTGGATGAAGGATTTAATCGAGAAACACAAGCCGCAAGATCGGCCGAAGCTGGACATCGGTCCGGATGACGTGGCCTTGTTCCAGTACAGCGGAGGTACCACCGGGGTCTCCAAAGGTGTGATCGCAGTACATCGCAATCTGGTTGCCAACACCCTGCAGATCCGGTACTGGATGACTAACTGTAATGACGGCAATGAAGTCACCCTGATGGCGATACCTCTGTTTCATGTATACGGACTCGTGGCCGGGATGTGCTTCTCCGTGCGCGCAGCTTCTTCGATGGTCATGATTCCCAACCCGCGTGATATCGGAGATGTGCTGGAAAACATACAGAAGTACAAGGCATCCATCTATCCTGGTGTGCCGACCATGTACAATGCGATTAATAACAACCCGGATGTAAAGGCTAAGAAATATGATCTCAGCACGATCAAGGGCTGCATCTCGGGTTCAGCCCCGCTGATGCTTGAAACCAAGGAGAAGTTCGAGGCGCTTACCGGCGGGAAATTGGTGGAAGGCTTTGGCATGTCTTAAACACCGACTGCCACTCACTGTAATCCGCTGTTTGGCAAGAACCCGCCCGGATCAATCGGGGTGCCGCTTTCCGATGTGGATGCTCGGATCATCAGCCTGGATGATGAAGTCACAGTCCTGGGACCCGGAGAAATTGGCGAGCTGGTGGTTAAAGGCCCCCAGGTGATGGTCGGCTACTACAATATGCCCACTGAAACTGCGAACACCCTGCGCGATGGCTGGCTGTATACCGGCGATATCGCCCGCATGGATGAGGAGGGCTTTTTCTACATCGTCGACCGCAAGAAAGAGCTGATCAAACCCGGCGGGTACCAGGTCTGGCCACGGGAGGTAGAAGAAGTCCTGGCAACGCACCCGAAGGTGCTGGAAGCCGGTGTGGCTGGAGTACCGGATCCCTACCGTGGAGAAACCGTGAAAGCCTGGCTGGTATTGAAACCAGGAGAGACGGCGACGGAAGAGGAAATCAAAGGATTTTGCGCCGATAAACTGGCGAAATTCAAAATCCCAACCCACATAGAATTCCGCAATGAGCTGCCCAAGACTACCGTCGGAAAAATCCTACGACGTGAGCTGGTTCGACAGCACAAGGAAGCCGAAGCTCAGAAGCCAGCCTGACCAATTGCTCACAACAATCTAAGTGTGCCACCATAAGCCCTGAAGTAAATAGTCTTCAGGGCTTTGATTTTTCTTCTATACCCAGTAAGTTGACGGTCTCAGTTGTGCATGGTAGAATTTCGACGCTCGGGCTCCGCTCAGCTCAAAGAATGCCCCCATCGTCTAGTGGCCCAGGACGCGGCCCTCTCAAGGCCAAAACAGGGGTTCGAGTCCCCTTGGGGGCACTTCGGTTTACGCATACCATTGAGTTTGAAGCAAAGCTCAAACGAAAGCCCTGCTCATTGCGAGCGGGGCTTTCGTTTGCAAATAGGTGTATATTACCTGTTTGCAAACGAAAAAACCGCACTATCTTATCGCCGGCAGGGCAGGTTGATTTAGCAGAGAAGACCAACAGGGGGATTTGTTCGCGGGTGCGGAAAAACGTTCCAGATGCAATAATTTTTACCATCCGGCGGCTGTACCAGCTTATTACAATATGCCTCGGGTCAGCACCTGCCAGGTAACTGCGCCCAGCAACTCCATCGACAAATCTTTGGCAACACCCCCAACCACCGGCCAGTATTTTTTCTTGAATTTTGGCAGGAAACCGCTCACGAGCTGGAGTTCATCGCGTCCGCCAGCCTGCAACCAGGCCTGAACATCAGACTGTGTCGCTTCTTCGCCTGGCGCTGTCATGATTTCGCGCGCAATCCAGCGTTCAAGGCTTGAAGACAAAACGCAATACGTGCCATCGGCCCGGTTTTCAAGCAGCAAGCCGCGCTTGACCAATTCGGGAACGTCGAGATGGGCGTGTGGGTGGTTTTTGGCGAGATTTTCAATGCTCGGGATCGTCTCTTTAGATGCTTTTTTCTGGTTCAATACCAATACTGTCAAAAGGGTGATTTTTTCGCTCTCGGATGAGTGCGACCACATATACGAAAAATGTGAATCGGCCTGGGCGTCGAAGTTGGCGTAAACATCCTGTAGTAGCGCATCGCCTTCCAATCCTTTGTGCCTGGCTTCGAGCAGGTAATTGCCTGCCATCTGGGTGAAGAAGGGGTATCCGCCGCCCAGGCCGAGCACCAATTCTTTTTCGCGCTCCGAGAATTTTATGGGAGCATCTGTCATGTAGCCATCGAGCAGTTCGAGCACTTCAGCGCGGCTGAACGGGCGCAGGACAATGTTGGCGAAGATATTGAAAAACGGTGAGCCTTTGAGTTCTTCCGAGTGGCACAAATCGACCAGTTCGCGGCGGGTGGCGGTCAGGAGCGGCAGGTTCTGGTGAATAGCCAGGGCGCGCAAACCGCCAAAAAAATCGGAGCCAAAGTTGGGGTTCTGGGTGACGTATTCGAACTCGTCCAGCATCAGGACGGTGGTCAGACCACGCCCGGAGATACTTTCGAACAGGTCTTCCAGGTCAAACAAGTCGAACGCGCCCATCTCACGCAAGGCCTGGATTTCTGGCAACAGTTCAGG
>Ga0105100_10001720_pt1 | contig 12808 bp, 7 predicted proteins | sample PPLLak12cMay2015_2_FD_87033 | JGI IMG/M metagenome (GOLD analysis project Ga0105100, IMG submission 87033) | Freshwater sediment microbial communities from Prairie Pothole Lake near Jamestown, North Dakota, USA - PPLs Lake P8 Core (1) Depth... | ecosystem: Environmental > Aquatic > Freshwater >... | reverse complement strand
TATCTTGTGTTGCGTTGGCATGAAACGATCATAGTCATTTTGTAAGGATGATGCATTTACTTTTTTTGTATAACACCTATTTTCCTATTTGACGCTAAAGTACAGCTAGAACATATCAAAGTACGGGCATAGTCGTTGATAGCACAGGAAACAATTAATAAGAAAGCGGGGAAGATTTTGTAGGATAGAGCAGCGGTAACCAAGCCAGGTCAAAGGTGAAAGAGCGCATTCCAGTGCGTTCCGCTAAGGACTCAAGATCGACGCTTTGACTTGAGCGCCCTATGAGAAATCCTTTCCCGTAGGGGTTCGCAGGTTCGAATCCTGCCCGCTGCACCATAATCGCGCCTCGGTTCTATGGACCTTTAATAGAAGTTGTAGTGGCGCAATTCTATACACTACCACAACCGTAATTTCACGTCTTTAAGCCTGGTAACGTCAACAACTAACTCTTGACATACCCGAATATAGGACCGTTTAAGATTTGTGACTACCCCGACAACGCTCATTTCAACTAAGAAAAGAAAAAAGATATGACTGACGACTCTGACTCGCTTTGCTCCTGTAATTCTAGTCCAACTGATAGGCTTCTTCACCGTGTTCACTAAGGTCCAAGCCCGCATCCTCTGCTTCAGGACTCACTCGCAGCGGAGAGAACACGTTAATCACCTTCAACAACAGATACGAACCAAAGAACGCAAATGGCGCAACCACAGCAACAGCCAACAACTGAGACAGAAGCTGACCAGAGTTTCCAAAGAACAAGCCGCTTACACCGTTCACAGATGCCGAGGCAAACAGACCGGTCGCAATGGAACCCCACAGACCTCCAACGCCATGGCAAGCAAAGACATCCAAAGTATCATCTATCCTCGATCTGCCAGCGCGCCAGTTCGCAACCAAGTTCGAGACGAGGCCCGCGACCAAACCGATCACCAACGCTGAAGTCACGCTTACAAAGCCCGCAGCAGGGGTTATCGCAACAAGCCCAACCACAGCGCCAATGGCGATCCCTACCGCTGAAGGCTTCCCCTTCACTACCCAGTCAACTATCATCCAGCTTACAGCTGCAGCTGCAGCGGCCAAGTTTGTGGTTACAAGAGCGAGAACAGCTACCTCATTTGCTGCAAGAGCACTACCGGCGTTGAAACCGAACCAGCCGAACCAAAGCAAAGCTGCACCTAGTAAGACATAGGGTATGTTTGTAGGCTTGAACTCTGCCCCACTGTTCTTTTGATCCAAAGCTTTCATATGGTTTTTCCATGGAATAGCACAACCTTTCCTCCTGCCAACAACAAGCGCCGCCGCTAGAGCCGACAACCCTGCTGACACGTGAACCACGATGCCCCCTGCAAAGTCAACTGCTCCCAAAGAGTAGAGCCATCCGTCAGGATTCCAGACCCAGTGAGCGATGGGCGCATAGATCAAAGTAGACCACAAGACAATGAAGATTAGCAGAGAGCGAAACTTTACCCTCTCCGCACAGGCACCTATGATCAAGGCCGGCGTTATCGCAGCAAACTTGAGCTGAAACGCAAAGAACAGCAGATCCGGAATCTGCGGAGTAACAGTGCTTGTGTATATGCCTATGCCGCTTAGACCAAACAGAGAGAGATCACCTATAACGCCGCCTATGCTTTGTCCGAACACGAGACTGTAACCCCACAAAGCCCAGACTATGCTTATTATCGCGAATATTACAAGACACTGTACTATTGTAGAAACCAAGTTTTTCTTTCGCACTAAACCTGCGTAAAAGAAACCTAGAGCGGGGGTCATTAACATGACAAGAGCGGTCGCTGTCATTAACCATGATACGTTTCCTGGTTCTATTGTCGACATTTCATATTCCTCTCCGAACGTATGTTTATATTATTTAGCTTTTTCTGTGCATGTGTCACATGGAACTATTTAAAAACTATCCATATGAAACATATAGAAAGGTACAAAATAGTCAATTGTCCAATAGACTCGAAATAAATACAGGTTTATTTCAATTTTCAGCTTCAAGAGCCTGCAACACTGTAAAATCGTCAAAAAAGGTGACTCGATGAAAACGAGAACGGCAAACCAGCAACAAGTGCTGACGCAAAAAGATTACACTAAAAAACACACCGTGTTTACGCAGGATAACAAAAACCACACCATTAGTTTATTCCAAAGATGTTGAAACTCGGCATTACAGGCTGCAGCTTGACATAACAACCTCAATCATAGCGCAGGCCAGTATCCCTATAACTTTCAAGGAATTTCATGATTTTAAACGAAAATGTACTAAAACCAGATAAAGCGCTCTCTAGTCTTTCTTAGCACAGAGGGAAGAGAACATAGGCTGCGGCGTCTTCGGAGCCATAAACTTCAACGAACAACCAGTCTTCTCATATGTATACTGGGGTCTCCGCTCCCTGAACCATCGAGGTCACCAATCACACGGCTTCTTGACCTACGATGAAGGTAGGTTTAACGCGCACAAGAACCTGGATTTGGTGCCCAAGATCAAAAGCAAATCCATTCAGGAGTGGGTTAGACGACTGCCTGGAGACATCGGGATAGGCAACGTTAGGTATACTACGAGCGGCAAATGTGACGAAGAATCCATAATTCAAGGCACACAACCAGTACTGGTCTCTATTGACGGAATTGAATTAGCATTATCTTTCAACGGTAACATCGTCAACACCCTTCAACTGTCGCAAGAAATGACCCAACATATCCCCAACTTCTCCTGCTCCTGCGACTCAGATTTAGTTGCCAACAAACTCCTTTTGGAGCTAAGGAGAAGCAAAGATCTGAGATCAGCAGTTGAGTCTGTCATTAACGGTCTCGATGGCGCATTCTCTGTTATCGGCATTACAGGCACCGGCGAGTTTTTCGCTTTTAAAGATCCGCACGGGATAAAACCCCTCTGCGCAGGACATAGCCCAGAAGGGTTGACATTCGCTTTCTCATCCGAGACTGTCGGCTTGGACATAAACGGGCTTATCCGCGATTTTGAACTGGAGCCTGGAGAACTCGTCACCGTCTCCAAGAAAGGTTTCTACAGACAAGAAATAATCCGAAACCCCTGCAAAGCTTTTTGCGCCTTCGAATTCGCTTACTTTGCAAGACCGGACTCACGATTCAACGGTAAGTACGTCTACGAGATTCGCGAAGCCTTCGGCAGAAACATAGTGAAGGAATTTCCCGAGATCGTCAAAAATGCCGACATAATTCTGTCAGTCCCTGAAACCGGTGATGATCCGGCTATGGGAGTGCATGAAGAATCTGGCTTGAGATGGGAACGCGCTAGTCGCCGACACCGCTACGTCACAGAACGTGCATTCATTCTTCTGAATAATGAACGGTACTCGACAATAGATCGCAAGGTAAACATTCTTGGCTCAAAGGTGGAAGGCAAAAGGGTCATTGCTGTCGAAGATAGCATCGTCAGAGGAGATACCACAAAAATAATCATAGAGAAACTCCGAAAATCAGGCGCAAGGAAAGTCTATATGTTTGTCACGTTTCCTCGGATTATTGGACCCTGTCTATATGGCATTGATATGGCAACATATGGTCAACTGATAGGGTCTCGCCACAACGACGAGGAAATAGGAAAACTAATCGGTGCAGATTCCGTATGCTACCAATCGATTGAAAACCTAGTTGAATCCACAGGATGCAAACGCAATGAGTTGTGTCTAGCCTGCATCACGGGCGAATATCCAACACCCCTGGCGCAGAGGATGGCGGATGAAATGAAGGCTAAATTCCTCCAAGGCTACACTGAAAACAATAGAATTTACGAGACTGACAGCGTATTCCACGATTCGCAGCCAAAAAGGTAAGTTAACTAATCCACTATGTTAACTCTCCAAGCAGGTCTGACCTATAATGGATAAAGCTGGTGTTTTCATACTTTCATGTGTACCATAAGCTTTTTCTCACCAGATTTTCCAAGGAAGTTGGTCCATATACTCATTTAGCGAAAGGATAGTCGTTCCGTTGTGCTGCTGCAGCACCTTTACAAGCGCAAATGCCAGCTCCAAGTTCACAATAACGGGAACATTGAATTCTACGGCATGTCTACGAATTGCGTAGCCATCAGTTAGGACATCCGTAAAGGTATTCTTTTTGTTTGGCAAAGGCACGTTAATCACCAAGTCTATTTTGCGTTGCTTTAGGTAGTCGAGAATGTTTGGGTCCGCCGCTTCCTTCACCTTATAGAGTGTAGTCACAGGTACATCAGCTGTTCGCATCACGTCCGCTGTGTTTTTCGTCGCGTATATCTTAAAACCCATCTTCTTGAAGGCCTTTGCCAGAGGTATTGCCTTTTGCTTCAGTTCCTCACCACCGACCGTAATGAGAACAGCGCCTCCCTGAGGGGGCATGCAAAACTCGGCCGATTGAAGCGCCTTTGAGAAGGCATCCGCAAAGTTTTCACCCAGACAAGCCACCTCGCCGGTGCTCAGCATCTCAACGCCAAGAACTGGGTCGGCCCCGCTGAGGCGCATGAAACTGAATTGAGGAACTTTCACCCCTACGTGTCTAATCGGTGGCAGTTCGCAGGATTTCAGTTGATCGAACTTCTTGCCCAGCATTGCCTGGGTAGCTAATTCGATGAGGTTTACGCCACGAGTTTTGCTAACAAACGGCATTGACCGTGAAGCGCGCAGGTTGCACTCAATAACATACACTTCGTCATCCTTAACTAGATACTGTATGTTGAAGGGCCCCAGTATTCTCAGGGCCTTGACGATTTTTCGAGTGGTCTCTTCAACTTTCTTTTCCACTTCAGTTGAGAGTGTTTGAGGCGGGATGCTCATAGTAGCGTCCCCGCTGTGCACTCCCGCATATTCTACGTGTTCAATAATAGCACCTAAGAGGCAGGTTTCACCGTCTGAAACGCCGTCTTCTTCGACTTCCTTGGCTTCTAGAATAAATTTGGAAATCACCACAGGCATGTCACGGGAGACCTTTGCAGCCAATTTTAGATAGTTTTCCAAGGCCGTCCCATTGTAGGCTATACGCATTGCCGAGCCCGACAGAACGTAACTGGGACGTACGAGAACGGGATAGCCAATTTTTTCCGAGAACAGCTTTGCTGACTCGATAGAAGAAAGTCTACTCCATCTCGGTTGGGGTATGTCCAATCGATCCAGCAACTCGCTGAATTTGCTGCGATCTTCAGCAAGATCGATGTCTTCTGCTCGTGTTCCTAGAAGTTTGATGCCCATTTTTGCTAACTTGAGGGCCAAGTTGTTGGGAATCTGGCCACCGACGCTGGCAATCAACCCCATCGGATTTTCCTTTTCGTAGATATCGAGAATCCTTTCCGTCGTTAGCTCCTCAAAGTATAGCTTGTCGGAGATATCGTAGTCTGTGGAAACGGTCTCTGGGTTATAGTTCAACATGATAGCTTCTTGAATTCCGTTCTTCTTTAGCGCCCAAATGGTGTTAACGCCACACCAGTCGAATTCGACACTAGAACCTATTCGGAAAACGCCTGCACCAAGAACGAGAACCTTGGTTTTTCCTTTGCTGAATTCTATGTCATCTTCATCCCCGCCGTAAGTGAGATAGAGATAGTTGGTACGGGCAGGCCATTCAGCCGCTAAGGTGTCTATCTGCTTGACCGCGGGAACGATGTTTGCGGTTTTCCGGAACAGACGCACTACTAGCTCAGAGATGTTCATACAGATAGCTATCTGTTCATCCGAAAAACCTATCCGTTTAGCTTCCCGCACTGTCTCCACTGCTACGCTGTCCTTCAGCTGAATTTCACGCAATCTGGTTTCCATATCGATGATATTTTGGATTTTATGTAGAAAGAATGGGTCTATACCGCTTAGCTGGTAAATCTCGTCTGTCGAGAGTCCCATTTTAAGGGCTTTAACCGTCTTAAAAAGCCTATCATCGGTTGGATTCGCTAGCACATCCTTAATGCTTTCCACAGGTTCAGGTTCTGAGTCTTCCGGGTTGCACACCAAGCCAAGTTTGCCTATATCGAGCATGCGAACAGCTTTTTGTAGCGCTTCTTCAAAGCAGCGTCCTATTGCCATGACTTCTCCTACGGAGCGCATTTGGGGACCTATGTGGCGGTCCGCGTTTTTGAACTTCTGCAGATCCCATCTCGGAATCTTGATGGTTATGTAGTCTAAAGCTGGTTCGAAACAAGCGGTTGTGACTTCAGTGACTTTGTTGATAAGTTCTGGAAGCAGGTAACCTATGGCGAGTTTGGTGGCTACGTACGCAAGGGGATAACCCGTTACTTTACTAGCTAAGGCAGAGCTTCGGGACATTCGCGAATTGACTTCTATTACCCGATGCTCTTCTGACTTAGGGTGCAAAGCCCACTGGATGTTGCACTCGCCCACTATGCCTAAGGCTCGTATAGCACTCAAAGAGGTAGAGCGAATCAGGTGGTATTCCCGATTAGTCATTGTCTGCGATGGGGCCACGACAATCGAGTCACCTGTGTGCACGCCCATGGGGTCAAAGTTTTCCATGTTACAGACGATGAGGGAGTTGTCAGCATAATCTCGCATAACCTCGTATTCCACTTCTTTCCAGTGGCCGACATACTCTTCCACGAGAACCTGGCTGAGTCTACTCTGTGCCAAAGCCAGGGTCACAATATCCTTGAGATCTGAAGCGTTATACGCGACGCCTGCGCCCTTACCGCCAAGAGTATAGGCGACTCGAACCATAACTGGGTATCCAATTTCGCTAGCGGCTTCAAGCGCACCATGAACTGTTGTTGCAGCTCTGCTGTTTAGAGGTGAAACCTTTGCCTTGAGCATTGCTTCTCTGAATCGTTCTCGGTCTCCTGTGTCCTCAATCGCTTGGACTGGAGTACCAAGCACTCGCACCTTGTACTTTTCCAATATACCTTTCTTCGAAAGTTCAATACCGCAGTTCAGCGCCGTCTGACCACCGAATCCCAAAAGAACGCCATCTGGTCTCTCTTTTTGAATGACTTTTTCAACGTACTCGGGCGTTACAGGGAGAAGATAGACTCTCGAAGCAAGCTTTGGATCTGTCTGGATAGTGGCAATGTTAGGGTTTACTACGATAGTTTCTATGCCCTCTTCCCTGAGAGCTTTGATGCACTGGCTTCCAGAGTAGTCGAACTCGGCAGCTTCGCCAATTTTTATTGCGCCGCTTCCAAGAACTAGCACTTTCTTGATCCATTCGAGTTTCGGCGTTTCATGCAACCTCCATGTTGTTCTTAAACATGTCGAATAGGAATTCGGTGTCATAAGGTCCTGGCGAGGCTTCTGGATGCCACTGAACAGCAAAGACTGGGTTGTTCCTGTGTCGGACACCCTCAACAGTCTTATCATTAGCGTTAATGAACCAGCATTCCAAGGTTGTCTTTCCTAAGCAATTTACATCGATTGCATACCCGTGATTTTGCGTGGTGATGTAGCAGCGCCCTGTCTTCAGGTCGAGTGCAGGTTGATTTTGGGCGCGGTGTCCGAACTTGAGCTTGTAAGTGTCGCCTCCCTGAGATAGTGTCAGTATTTGAGCGCCTAGGCAGATTCCCATAAGCGGCACTTTTTCAACGAGTTCTCCAGTGGTCCTTATGGTTTTGATGCAGTTTTTCGGGTCTCCAGGGCCGTTGCTGAGGAAAATGCCGTGAGGTTTATATTCGAGAATTTCTTTCGCCGAAAAGTCATAGGGTACTCTTATGACGTCGACGCCGCGTTTGAGAAGGTTTCTTAATATGCTGTTCTTGAGCCCACAGTCTATTAACGCAACTGTTCTCTTGCCGTTCACTCTATAATGAACTGGTTCTGTAACCGACACTTCTCTGACAAGATCCCTAGCATTAGGGTCAGTAACTTGTTTGACCTCATCAAGTAACGCATTAAGGTCAGGTTCTTGACCTTCCTGGCAAACTTCAAGAATGCCAAGCATTACGCCATGGGTTCGCAGTTTCTTGGTGAGGCGTCTTGTGTCGATTCCGCTTATTCCCGGAACGTTCTCGTCCTGCAGCCACTTGTCCAGAGTCCGTGTAGAATTCCAATGATGTGGCTCAGTGCAGAGTTCATGGATTATCAAGCCGGAGGTTTGGATGTGGTCTGATTCAAAATAGAGTGGAATACCAAGGTTTTGCTCGTATGGGGGAACACCGTAGTTGCCAACAAGGGGGTAAGTCAACGTTAAAATCTGCCCCTTGTAGGAAGGATCTGTTAAGGCTTCTGGGTATCCAACCATAGAGGTTGAAAAAACTACTTCTCCAGCTATTTTGCGAGTGCCCCCGAAACCTTTTCCGATGAAGAAGGTGCCGTCTTCCAAAACCAGAACCGCTTTTTTTGTTTTTTGGGACTTGAGTTCTTGGTTCAAAGGGACATTATTCCTTTCAGGTGTATTACGTGTATAATTTTTCGTAGGGCCGCTTAGAAACGGGTGTTATCTTGTAGAACTGTTTGCACATAATCTCAGAAAAGCTGTTGCCGAAATATCCGCAGAATTCACGGACCAAGGTTTCGATGACACGTATGTCACGTTTCCCAGCTTTAGCAATTTTCAAGCCCTTACCCAATTTGAATATTTCACCGCGGGTGTAAATTACTCCACCATGCATTCCCGTACCCACAAATCGAGCCGTGCACTTCGGGCTGACTCCCATGTCTAAACCTAGAACAACTGCGACTCCCCCAGCCATGTACTCTGCGAAGAAATCCTGCACAACACCACCGATTACCAAGGCAGGTTTCTTGTTCTGATACTCCTTCATGTGGACTCCCACACGGTAGCCAACTCCATCACGGATAAATATTTTTCCTCCCCGCATAGAATGACCTGTTAAATCTCCGGAACATCCATGCACTACAATGAGTCCTTCATTCATTGTGTTGCCGCAGGCGTCCTGTACGTTTCCGTGGACTGATATCTGCGGTCCATTCATAAATGCCCCTAAGTCGTTCCCAGGAGTTCCGTGAAGGACAATTTGCATCGTTGAATCGAGGTCTGTCCCAATGTAACGTTGACCGCAAACCCCCTGAATCTCCAACTTCTTTGCGCCGCTACGGCAAAGCACTCTTAGGACGCGGTTAAGTTCTCTGTAATACATGCCTTCGGCATTGACAATATATATTTCACCGTCTACGCTTACTTTTCGCAGAAGGTTTTCGTCAAGTTCCAAGTCTATTCTTTCTTGCTGCAACATATTCCATCAATCTCCTGCCATTTTCACACCTAAAATTTTCAACTCGGTTTCCGTTAAACCGACACCACGCAGTGCTAAACGGTTTCCGCGCAAACTCTCAATGGCGTTTATTCCCATTCCGCCCATCATGTCTTTTATTTCTAAACTCCAGCCAACAAGCAAGTTCACTAGCCGTTCTGCCGCAATGTCAGGGTTCAGTCGTTTTGAAATCCACGCATCACTCGTTGCAATGCCCCACGGGCATTTTCCTGTATAGCATTTTTGGCAGACAGTACAACCCATTGCTACAAGCGCGGCTGTCGCAACATAAACTGCGTCTGCGCCCAGAGCAATTGCCTTAACGACATCGGCACTGCTCCGGATGCCGCCTGATGCCACTATTGAGGCTCTATTTCGTATGCCTTCATCACGCAAACGTTGATCAACCTGTGCTATGGCCAATTCAATGGGGATACCTACATTATCTCTGATAACCTTCGGCGCGGCACCCGTAGAACCACGAACACCGTCCAAGGCAATGATGTCCGCTCCAGCCCTTACCATGCCGCTGGCAATCGCCGCCACATTATGTACCGCGGCAATTTTCACCGAAATGGGTTTTGAGTAGCTGGTAGCCTCTTTCAGAGCGTAAATCAGCTGCCTCAAATCTTCTATCGAGTAGATGTCATGTTGAGGCGCGGGAGAAAGGGCGTCCGAACCGATTGGGATCATTCTAGTCTTAGAAACGTTTTTTGTTACTTTCTCACCAGGGAGATGCCCTCCGATTCCAGGTTTTGCACCTTGGCCGATTTTTATTTCTATGGCCGCACCAGCATCAAGATATTTTGGGTGAACGCCGAAACGCCCGGAAGCAACTTGGACTATTGTATGTTTCCCGTATTTGTAAAGGCTCTGATCTAAGCCGCCTTCTCCAGTGTTGAAGTAAGTTCCACATTCGGTGGCAGCACGCGCCAATGCCTTATGCACGTTCAAGCTGACGGCGCCGTAAGACATTGCTGAAAACATGATCGGAGTCTCAAGGCAAAGTTGAGGCGCAAGCACTGTTCGCAGCAAAAGTCTGCTGCCCTCCGTCTCTAATTCGACTTTGTCCGGTTTAGCGCCCAAGTACGTCCTTATCTCCATGGGTTCTCGGAGTGGATCTATCGAAGGATTCGTCACCTGACTGGCGTTTAGGAGCAACCTATCCCAATAGGTAAAATGGGGCTTGTCACAGCCCATGCCTGTTAGGATCACTGCTCCGGATTCCGCTTGTTTCTTCAAATCTCTGACCGCTTCAGCGGTCCAATTAACGTTTTCACGGTTAACATTCGTGTTCTTTCTTATCACTATCGCATTAGTGGGACAGAAAGTGACGCAGCGTTGGCAATTTACACAGTTCTCATCTTTGCTGCGAATGACATCTTCTTCCGAGTCATAATAGTGGGTTTCGTAAGTACACTGATTCACGCAGACTTTGCAGCGAATGCATCGTCTCTCGTCTCTTTCCACCAAGTACTCCGGAAGAATGTATGTTTTCATTCCTATGCACTTTCACCTGTTAGGTCTTCAATAACTGCAGGATTCCGAACCCTACCTATCACAGGCTCACCCCCTCTCGGCGCCCAGAACCTGTCAAGCGTAGGTGAAACCAGCCGTATTGCTGCTTCTTCAGAAGACATGTAGAGGAAATCGCCCCTAGTACCTGCCACAAGGGGACGAAGCTTGATTCTATCAGTAAGTCCAACCATCTCTCCGTGATGTGCCACGAGGAAGCCAAATGGACCATTCATCAGCAAGCTTCCATAAGTTTGACGAAGGACCGTATACAGACGACGCTGTTCGGGCTCCATCTCGTCGATCTCGCTCCACAAAGGCCCGGCGAATACCTTTGCCATCAGCTCCACGGACAGGTGTTGCCGACGAATAAGCAGGTCCACAGCGTATGCCATGACTTCAGTATCTGTCTGCATAGTACACTTGTAGCCATACATCTCAAGGTAACGACGGTTTATGCCGTATGAAGAGAGTTCACCATTATGCACGACCGTCCAATCTAGGATGTTGAATGGATGAGCTCCTCCCCACCAACCTGGCGTGTTCGTTGGGAAGCGTCCGTGAACAGTCCACAAATAGCCTTCGTACTCATCGAGGCAGAAGAATTCTGCCACGTCTTCTGGGAAACCGACACCTTTGAAGACGCCCATGTTTCTGCCGCTGGAAAACACGAAGGCTTTACCTGTTTCGGTGTTAATTCGCATGACTGCCTGCATTACGTAATCGTCGACTGTCAGTTTCTCAGGTTGACCCTTCTTTGGCTCCACGAAATACCGCCAGACCCGGGGCGGGTCGTGAACGTCGGCAGGTCGCGTCTGCATTTCCTCGTCATAGATTATGTGAAATCGGGATGCCAGAATCCTGTCAGTTTTCTCTTTGGCGTCTTTGCTCAGGTACATTATGTGCAGAGCAAAGTAGTCTTTGAAGTCTGGGTATATTCCATAAACCGCGAAGCCTCCCCCTAAACCGTTGCCACGGTCGTGCATGTTCGCTATGGCCTTGACTGGGTCTGCCGAGGAGAATCTTTTTCCTTCGAGGTTCATCATGCCAAATATGGAGCAGCCCGCAAAGTCTTTGTCGTCGCCGAATGGATTGTTGACTTTGCCTAAGTCTTTCATTGCACACACCCCAAGCACATAGTCTTTCTCAAGGATGCTGGAAGCGTAGCTAAACCAAAGGTTTCGGAGATCAACTCTCGCTTGAATCTCTTGACGTTGACGCGGTTTTTCATGAGATAAAAAAGTGTACCTGCCCTTTCGATGTCATTCACAAGAATTATGCCGACAACAATGTTGTCCTTCAAGACAACTTTCTTATACAAATTTCTCTCTGGCTCGTGTTTGGTCAAGATTTCGAACGTAATTGGATCTTTTGGGTTGGTAATCCCCATAGAAACCATTGGTATTCCAAAGTATTTCAAAGAACTCATATTGGTCCCTCCTGAGTATTCAGTCTTTTTGCCCGCCATGTTATAGCCTGCTACTTTCCCTTGGGACATTGCTAGAGGCCAGAGAGGCAACATACGGTTCTGATTTAAAGTGAAATCCCAAGTTTCCGCAACATCCCCGCTGGAATAAACGTCTGGCAAATTCGTCTTCATGAAGTTGTCCACGATGATGCCTCGGTTCAGGTTCAATTCGGTTCCTGTAACAAGTTCGGTCCGCGGGACAACACCAATGGCGATTATGACAGCATCACAGGCTATTTGGTTGCCTTTCGTCAAGATTACTCCGCCCACCGCTTTGTCGTTTTTTGGGTTGTCAATGATTTTTTGTACGGATTGTCCTGTTACGATTGTTACGCCGGCTCTGCTCATTATGTCTTCCATAATGTCTGAGCTCTTTGTATCCAGAAGGAGATTGAGTAGTTTGTCTTGTAGTTCTACAAGGGTGACTTTTAATCCACGGTTGACTAATGCTTCTGTTACGCTGACACCTATAAGCCCACCACCGATCACTACAACGCTTTTTGCGTTTTTCAGTTTCTCCGCCAAACGCTCAGCGTCCGAAATAGTTGTAAATGTGAAAACCCCTTCCTTTTCTGCACCCTCTATTCTTGGAGAGAACGGTTTGCCTCCGGTAGCGATGAGGAGCTTTTCATAGACGACTCGGTCTCCATTGT
>Ga0105100_10001719_pt1 | contig 12808 bp, 7 predicted proteins | sample PPLLak12cMay2015_2_FD_87033 | JGI IMG/M metagenome (GOLD analysis project Ga0105100, IMG submission 87033) | Freshwater sediment microbial communities from Prairie Pothole Lake near Jamestown, North Dakota, USA - PPLs Lake P8 Core (1) Depth... | ecosystem: Environmental > Aquatic > Freshwater >... | reverse complement strand
GGGCCATCATGAGCTGGAAGTCGATTATTGACGGGGCATCAGTAGGAATTGCTTTTCGGATTAGTATCATTTTCTATTACTATATTTCATTATTTCTTTATTTCTTTCTTTACCATGGAGTTGCCACATGTTCCACGCTCCACGCCCCCTGCCCCCTGCCCTCTGCCCCCTGCCTTATTTATATTCATCCCAGCTCTTAATTGCCAGGTCATCGATGCTCATTCTGCAGAAAGCAAGTATAAAAGCACTTGCAAGCCTGGCGTTTGTCAGAAGCGGCACATTGAAATCAACTGCGTTGCGCCGGATTGAATAGTCGTTGTTGAGCTCCGTTGTGGTCAGATCCTTCGGGATGTTCACGACAAGGTCGACTTCCCTTTTTCTTATCAGTTCTATCGTGTTGGGTGATTTGTCCTCGTCGGGCCAGTAGGCGACTTCAGCTTCAACTCCTGCACTGTTGAGAAACTCCTGAGTGCCTCTTGTTGCATAGAGCTTGTGCCCCTTTTCGCGTAAAGCCCGGGCGCTGTTCAGCAATTCGACCTTGGAGCGGGCCGGACCAGTGGAAAGCAAAATGCTCTTTTTTGGTACCCTGTACCCCACGGAGAACATTGCTTTTAATATGGCTTCATAAAAGCCTTCACCTATACAACCGACCTCCCCCGTTGAAGACATATCGACGCCAAGAACAGGATCAGCCTTGGCCAGGCGTGAGAAGCTGAACTGGGGTGCCTTTACACCGACATAATCAAGCTCGAAGACTGATTTGTGAGGCTTTTCGACCGGAATACCGAGCATCACTTTCGTAGCAAGCTCAATAAGGTTGGTTTTAAGAACCTTGGATACAAAAGGCATGCTCCGGCTTGCCCTGAGATTGCACTCAATAACCTTTATATTATTATCCTTGGCAAGGAACTGGATATTGAAGGGCCCGGATATATTGAGCTCTTTTGATATCTGCTTTGAAATGCGCTTGATCCTTCTGGCTGTTTCGAAGTAGATCTTCTGCGCCGGCAAAACCATTGTGGCGTCACCGGAATGAACCCCTGCAAACTCAACATGTTCGCTAATTGCATATGCTATGATCTCGCCTTCCCTGGCAACTGCGTCCATTTCTATTTCCTTGGCATTTTCAATGAACTCGGAAACCACAACAGGATATTGTTTCGATACCCGAGTGGCGAGATCGAGGAAATACGACAGTTCGCTCCTGTTCGATACGACATTCATTGCTGCTCCGGACAGAACATACGATGGTCTTATCAATACCGGGAAACCGATCCTGTCGACAAATTCAAAAATATCTTCAGTCGAAGAGAGTTCTTTCCATTTCGGCTGATCGATTGAAAGCATATCGCACATGTGCGAAAACTTATGCCTGTTTTCGGCCCTGTCGATCGAGAGAGGTGATGTACCAAGAACCGGAACATTATTATCATAAAGCCGCATCGCCAGGTTATTGGGGATCTGTCCTCCCATTGAAACGATCACTCCGCGAGGTGATTCAAGCTCAATTATATCGAGCACCCTTTCAAATGTAAGCTCGTCAAAATAGAGCCTGTCGCAGATATCATAATCGGTGCTGACGGTTTCGGGATTGTAGTTGATCATTACCGATCTGAATCCTTCCTTTTTAATTGTGTCGACTGCATTCACCGAGCACCAGTCAAATTCGACGCTCGATCCTATTCTGTAAGCGCCTGAACCGAGAACAATAATTGATTTTTTATCGTCAGCAAATGATATGTCATTTTCGATACCGCTGTAAGTCAGGTAGAGGTAGTTGGTTACTGCAGGGTATTCAGCTGCAAGTGTATCAATCTGTTTCACAAAGGGTACGATTCCGAGGCTTTTTCTGTGGTTTCTTACCCTCATCAGGTCGCGGTTTATCTCCGATGAATCAGATCTTAGAATATGGCGCGCTAACTGGAAGTCGCTGAATCCGTATATTTTGGATTGAGAGATGAGTTCAGCCGGAACCGATTCAAGCTTATAAAACCGGCAAAGCTCGTTTTTAATACTTATTATGTTATTCAGCTTGTAAAGGAACCATTTGTCAATTTTTGTCAGTTCATGGATCCTGTCGACTGTAATTCCTTTCTCAAGAGCTTCTGCAATTACAAAGATCCTCATGTCGGTTGGTTCGGCGAGCTCCTGTTCAATGTCACCAGGATCGAGCTTCAGATTGCCGGTGAATCCATGCATTCCCTGGCCTATCATCCTGATAGCTTTTTGTATAACCTCCTCAAATGACCTTCCAATCGCCATAACCTCTCCGACGCTTTTCATGCTGCTTCCTATAAGGTGGGAGACTCCCTTGAACTTGTTGAGATCCCACCGGGGAATCTTGCATACAATGTAATCGAGTGCAGGCTCAAAGCAGGCCGTTGTATTTTTTGTAACCGAGTTTTTCAGCTGGTGAAGACCATACCCTATCCCAAGCTTGGCCGCAATGAAAGCAAGCAGATAACCGGTGGCTTTTGAAGCCAGTGCGCTTGAGCGCGAAAGGCGGGCGTTAACCTCAATTACCCTGTAATCCTCAGATTCAGGAGAAAGGGCATACTGAACATTGCATTCGCCTACTATTCCAATGTGCCTTATTATCCTTATCGAAAGTTCCCTGAGCTTATGGTACTCCGAGTTCGTCAGGGTCTGAGAGGGAGCAACTACGATGCTTTCACCGGTATGGATCCCAAGCGGGTCGAAGTTTTCCATATTACATACCGTGATGCAATTATCATATTTATCCCTTACCACTTCATATTCGACCTCTTTCCATCCTTTCAGCGATTCCTCAATAAGTATCTGGTCAGTGTAGGAAAATGCCCTTAAGGCAAGGGTGCGCAGTTCTTCATTATTGGCCGCAAAGCCGCTTCCCTGACCGCCAAGGGTAAAAGCTGCCCTTATAATAACTGGAAACCCGAGCACGACGGCTGCATCAACAGCCTCTTCAATTCCCTGTACCGCAATACTTCTGGGAGTTTTTACGGCTATCTGATCCAGCTTTTTAACGAATAGCTCGCGGTCCTCGGTATCTATTATTGCTCCAACTGGTGTCCCCAGAACCCTGACATTATACTTATCGAAAATACCATTCCTGTACAATTCGGTCCCGCAGTTCAGAGCTGTCTGTCCGCCGAAAGAGAGGAGAATGCCGTCAGGGGATTCCTTAGCTATAACTTTCTCAACAAAATATGGAGTGACGGGAAGGAAATATATCTTGTCGGCCAGTTCCTCCGAGGTCTGAACTGTTGCAATGTTGGGATTGATAAGTACTGTTTTTATGCCTTCCTCCTTCAATGCCTTCAGAGCTTGTGACCCTGAATAGTCGAATTCGCCAGCCTCACCAATTTTAAGTGCTCCCGAACCAAGTATAATTACCTTCCTTATATCATCTTTCATTGGCACATTTTAGTTCACAAAAATATAACAAATTTTTAAATCGTGCCGGAAATTCAAAATAATGTATATATTTGCAAAAATAATGTATAAATATGCAAAAAACAAAAAGGCTGCTTGCAATTGAAAAGATCATCGGGGAAGAGAATATCTCCTCACAGGAAGCCTTGCTTAAGAAACTGAAAGGGAAAGGGATAATCTGCACTCAGGCTACCTTGTCCCGCAATTTAAGGCAGCTTGGGGTCAGCCGCATCCCCGATGGTTCAGGAGGCTACAGTTATGCCCTTACAAACAGGAAAGAAGCCGGCCAGGAATCAGGAACAAAACTTAATATAATTTCTGTTATCCGCGAAATTGTTGAAGCGAAGGGACTTATGGTGATAAGGACGATTCCGGGGAATGCAAATGCGACGGCATATTTTATCGATAATGCGGGCAGATACGAAATTGCCGGTACAATTGCAGGGGATGACACAATACTTGTAATACCACGGAACGGGATAACCCTCAGCCAGGTCCATTCAAGTCTGGAGCTGATAATGCCCGGATTGCATGACCAGATAAAGGGGAAAAGAACAGGAATATTGAAAAGGAGAGAAACACCACAAAAAAATAGAATTGTTAAATAATTAAAAAAGATGAAAGAAAAAGTTGTGCTCGCCTACAGCGGCGGTTTGGATACATCTGTCATTCTGAAATGGCTCATCGAAAAGAACTATGAAGTGATTGCATTTGTTGCAGATGTCGGTCAGGCGGATGATTTTGATGAGTGCAGGAAAAAGGCACTGTTGCTTGGCGCTTCAAAGGTCATAATTGCTGACCTCAAAAAGGAATTTATTGATAATTACGTCCTTAAGGCAATAATGGGAAATGCAGTATATGAAGGCAGGTATCTTCTTGGAACTGCTCTTGCAAGACCCCTTATTGCAAAAAAGCAGATTGAAGCCGCAGACGGTGAGGACGCACATGCCGTGGCCCATGGCGCTACAGGAAAGGGGAACGACCAGGTAAGATTTGAACTTTGCTATTACGCACTGAAGCCGGATATCAAGGTTATTTCTCCATGGAAAGACAGGGAGTTCCTCGAAAAATTCAAGGGCAGGACCGATCTTCTCAAATATGCTGCCGAAAAGAAAATTCCGGTCAAGGCCAGCATCGACAAACCTTACAGCGAGGATGACAACCTGATGCATATAAGCCATGAAGCAGGGATCCTCGAGGATCCGATGTACACTGCCCAGAAAAGCATTCTCGAAAAAATGGTATTGCCGCAGGATGCTCCCGACAGGGAGACCAGGATTGCAATTCATTTCAGGAATGGAATTCCTGTAAAGCTTATAAACAAGGAAGACGGAACGGTAAAGGAGGATTCCTATGAATTGTATACCTATCTGAACGAGCTGGCCGGGAAAAACGGAATAGGCCTGCTCGACATGGTTGAGAACAGGTTCGTGGGAATTAAATCGAGAGGTATTTATGAAACGCCGGCAGCAACGGTTCTGCATATAGCACATATGGATCTAGAAGGCATCGCAATGGACAGAGAGGTGATGAGACTGAGAAACATGCTTACCCCTAAATTTTCAGAACTTATATATTATGGATTCTGGTTCAGTCCGGAAATGGATTTTCTGATGGCGTCCATCGAAAAGAGTCAGGAACTGATCGACGGGAGCGTACACCTCTGCCTTTATAAGGGGAATGTGCTTATAGAAGGGAGAGAGTCACCTTCATCACTTTATAATAAGGAACTTTCGAGTATGGACATTGAAGGAGGATTTGACCAGACCGACAGCAAGGGATTTATAAGGATCAATGCCATCAGGCTTATGGCTCACCGGGCGATCGTTGAAGCCAGCAGGAAGCCCCATTAAGTAAAATTTCTATTCACCCGATGAAACAAGGAAACATTGAAAGGAAAATGAAACTCTGGGAAAAAGACGCAATACCTGACCCTTCAGTCATTGAGTTCACTTCCGGAATGGACAGGACGACTGATCTCTGCCTGGCTGAATGGGATATCGCCGGTTCAATGGCTCATGCAATAATGCTTGATGAAGCCGGGCTGATAAGTACCGGGGAAAAGGAAGAACTGTTAGAAGCCCTTTATTCCCTTTTTCAAAGGGTAAAAGGCGGAAATCTGACAATTGAAGAGGGAATAGAGGACATACATTCACAGATTGAGAAAGAGCTGACCTCAATACCTGGGGATACCGGTAAAAAGATCCATACCGGCAGATCGAGGAATGACCAGGTGCTGGTTGACCTGCGGCTTTACACAAGGAGTGCCATCGATGACCTTGCACGGAATGCCGGCAGGCTTTTTTACAAGTTTCAGACACTCAGCGAGCAGTATAAGGAGGTCCTGCTTCCGGGATATACACATATGCAGCCGGCAATGGTTTCGTCGTTCGGATTATGGTTCGGTTCTTATGCCGAATGCATTTCCGATGATCTTTTGTTACTTTCAGGAAGCAGATCGCTTATTGACCGTAATCCGCTTGGGACAGGAGCGGGTTATGGTTCATCCCTCCCACTGAACAGGAAGCTTACAACATTGCTTCTCGAATTCAGTGATTTATTGTATAACTCGGCGTATGCAAGCCTCAGCCGAGGGAAGGCTGAACTTGCAGTCTCCTCAGCCCTGGCCTCTATGGCGCAAACCCTGTCGAGGTTCTCAACCGATGTATGCCTTTTCATGACGGCAGAGTTCCGGTTCATCGATTTTCCTGATGAATTTGTAACCGGATCGAGCATCATGCCCCAGAAAAGAAATCCTGATGTGTTTGAGCTCATCAGGGGCAGGACAAATCTCCTTCAGACCCTGCCGGGACAGATAACAAATCTGGTCTCAGGCCTCCCGTCAGGTTACAACCGGGAACTTCAGCTGTTAAAGCAATTGATATTCAATGCTTTTTCCGAAATAAAAGAGTGCATTGACATATTGATTGTAATGTTGGACCACATTAAGGTGAATGATGAAATTACAGGAAATACACTTTATAACAGCATTTACAGCACCGAGGAGGCCAACAGGCTCGTGAAAGAGGGAGTTCCGTTCAGGGATGCCTACAGGAAGGTTTCGGAGATGATCGGGAAGGGACTCTTTTCAAAGACATCCATATCCGAATATACTCATGAGGGAAGTATCGGGAATCTTTGCAACAGGGAGATAAGGGAGATATTTGAAGAGAGAATGAAATGTTTCGGGAGTAAATCATCCACGGACCTAATCGGGAAAATGATGAAATTACAATAGGGACATGCCATGGCATGTCCCTATTGACCATGGCATGTCCCTATGGACCATGGCATGTCCCTATTGACCATGGCATGTCCCTATTGACCATGGCATGTTCCTATTGACCATGGCATGTTCCTATTGAAACGTCCTTTGTATGTTCGTGATGAAATCATCGAACAGGTAATCGGTATCGGTCGGACCTCCTGAAGCCTCAGGATGGAACTGGGTCGAGAAAAATGGCCTGGTTTTATGCCTCATTCCTTCGTTTGTATTGTCATTAATGTTTATGAACAGTGGTTCCCAATCATTGGTAAGAGTGTTATTGTCGACCGCAAATCCATGGTTCTGTGAAGTTATATAGGCTTTGTCCGTGCCCGCCAGGATTACCGGCTGATTATGGCTTCTGTGTCCGTACTTGAGCTTATAGGTATCGGCTCCTGAAGCCAGAGCCATCAGCTGGTTTCCGAGGCATATGCCAAATATTGGTTTATTCCCGGATAAGGATCTCCTTATGTTCTCAATGGTTTTTACGCACATTTTCGGATCGCCCGGGCCGTTTGTAAGAAAAAGCCCGTCGTACTCCTCATTATGGTAATCATGGTCCCAGGGTACCCTAATTATAGTGGTATCCCTTTTAAGCAGGTTCCTTATTATATTATACTTCACCCCGCAATCGACAAGCATGATCCTGTACCTTCCCGATCCGTATACTTTCTTTTCCCCGGTACTTACTTCAGCGACAAGATTAGTCTTATTTGGATCAAAGAAATCAGTTCCGGTTCCTTCCGGTTCCAGTTTGCCCAGCATAGCTCCTTTTTCCCTGATCCTTTTGGTGAGCGCACGGGTATCGATCCGGAAAACCCCGGGAATACCATTCCGCTTAAGCCATTCATCAAGACTTTCGCTTGCATTCCAGTGACTGTAATCAAATGAATAATCAGAAACTACCAGTCCTGAAATATGGATTGATGAGGATTCATAGAAGCTGAAAAGGTCATTCTCCTCACTTTTTGCAGGTGCTCCGTAGTTGCCTACAAGCGGATAGGTCAGGCAGAGGATCTGTCCTTTGTATGAAGGATCAGTCAGACTTTCGGGATACCCGGTCATTGCCGTATTGAAAACAACCTCACCCGCTGAAGCTACAGGAGCTCCGAATGATCTTCCAAAGTAAACGGTTCCGTCTTCGAGTGTCAGTCTGACTTTTACTGTATTATTCATTCAATCAGTTTAAGAAATTATCGAATTGATTCAACCGCCACCCTGATCTGTTCCATCGCCTGCTTTACCATCTTAAGATTTGTTGCCAGGTTCATCCTCATAAAACCTTCGCCTCCGGGACCGAAAGATGATCCTTCGTTCAGTCCGACTTTCGCTTTGCTGACGAAGAATTCCCCAAGCTCTTTCCCTGACATTCCAAGTTTTTTGCAGTCGAGCCATATCATGTAAGTTGCCTCCGGCCTGACAGGGATTATTTCGGGGATTTGTTCCCTGCAATAATCAATTACGTATCCGGCATTCCGGCTAAGGTATCCCATCAGGCTGTCGATCCACTCCGGACCTTCTGAATAGGCGGCAATTGATGCAACTGTTCCAAAGATGTTCCCGTTAGCCATATGGAGGTGTTCGATTTTCGAATTGAAATATTTCCTGAGGACCGGGTTGGAGATTATAAGCGATGATGTTGACAGACCGGCAATATTGAAAGTTTTGCTTGGGGCGATGCATGTGACAGTTATTTCTGAAATTTTGTCAGAGAGCTTTGCTGCAGGAGTGTGGGAATAACCGGGAAGTATCAGATCAGAATGTATCTCATCGGAAAGCAAAAGGATATTGTTCTTAATGCATATTTCAGCCAGGCTTGTGAGTTCATAAGGTGTCCAGGATCTTCCGACAGGGTTATGAGGATTGGAGAGGATTATCATTCTTGTATCCCTGGTAATGGCGCTTTCAAGTGATTTAAGGTCCATTGTCCATCTGCCATCCTTCACGGCAAGCTGGTTGAGAATTAGATTGCGTCCGTGGTTTTCAACTGCCGAAAAGAAGGGGGTATATACCGGAGGCTGAATAATTATGGAGTCGCCCGGACGGGTGAATGCAAGAGTACACAGGTTCAGGGCAGGGACCACCCCCGGGCAGAAGCAGATCCATTCATCATTTATTTCCCATTTATGTCGTTTACGGAGCCAGGCAGAAATTGAACTGAAATATTCATGAGGGTGAAAGGAATATCCCATGACCTCATGTTCAAGCCTTTTTTTCATCGCCCCGATTATAAAATCCGGGGTTTTGAAATCCATATCTGCCACCCACATGGGAATGATATCCTCCGAACCGAACACTTTCTTCCTCAGATCGTATTTTACACAACCGGTGTTTTCCCTTGAAATCTCTTCATCAAAATCCCATCTCATCAAAAATGATCTTATTTCAGGGGCTCAAAGATAAGCAAAATTGAGCATCATTTCAGTTTAATATTCTGTTTGAAAATTATCACTTCGATGAAAATCAAACAAGAACCATGTTTAAATTGTTTATTGTATATGAATTTTTAAAATAGATAGAAGTGGGAGGGCTTTTTTAATATTATTTATTAATTTTATAGGCGTTTTTAAAGGACATTTTAATTTTAAACTGACGAAAATGAAAAGGGCCATAGCTGTTGTTATTATTCCAATGCTGATCTTATCTGTTTCCGTACTCAGTTCATGTAAAAACAGGGCTGAAAAAAAGGTACTCGACCAAAAAGACCAGATTGAACTAAATCAGGTTCAATCTCTTGAAAATGAGATAGAAAAGAATGTCTATCCTTTACCTACCTCTGCTGAGGTCATAAATATGCTGTCAGAACTGGAAGTTGGCTATATGCTTGGTATTGCAAATCCGGTGGGGAATGCGAGGAAATATCTGACAAGTTCAAGCAAAGCCATAAACATGGGTGCTTATGGAGCGGATCTAAGCTATGCCACTCTGTATAATATCCAGCAGGAAGTGCTTAATTACCTTGATGCTATCAGATCGCTGGCAAACGAACTCCATATGGCACAAATATATGATGAAACCTTGTATGACAGGATCCTGAAGAATTTCGATAACAGGGATGAGCTTGTAAACATTCTTACAGAAGCTTTTAATAATACATATGCCTATCTGAGCGAAAATGACCAGCAGTCACTCGCTCTTCTGGTTGTTGGAGGTGCCTGGGTTGAGGGGATGTATCTTACAACTCACGTTTCAGAGGCAGCCTATCAGGTAGCAGGAATTTCGAGGGTACTGATTGAACAGAAGGAATCATTTGATCTGTTCATCGATATAACAAAGCCATACCTTGAGGATCTGAATATCAAAGAGTTTGTTGACAAGCTGGAGCCGATCAGAAAAGTTTATTCAGGACTGACAACAAGCCTTACCAACCAGAATATCATTGATATTACTAAAGCTATTGAAAGTATAAGAAGCCAATTAGTTTAATAACTCTTACATAAATGAATGACCGCAAATAGATTTATTTTGCGGTCTTTTTTTGACCATCTTTCCTATGAGGGAATCTGTACTTCTGGCTCTGATACATATTTTTGCAATTGTTTCAACAATTAACCCGGGAGGTATCTCGTCAAGGGGGAAAAAGATACTGCGCAGTTACCTCAGGCGGTATCTTAACCGGGAACTGGAAGAGGAATATTATGCTCTCTTTGAAAATAACCTTGAATTCTATTCGAACGAGCTGAAAAGTGTTGATAAGGCTGAATTATCTGATGAGGATTCCCTTATTACCTTCCAGATCACGAATATATGCCGCCAGATTAAAAAAGGATTGTTCCTCGAAGAACGAATGGTTGTGTTCCTGCAGCTTCTTGAATTCGCCTTTGAAGACGGACTGATATCCGAACAGGAAAAGACAATTGTCGACATAGTTTCGAGGACCTTCAATATCTCGAAAAAGGAATACGATAACGCCTGTGCCTTTATGATTGGCAGATCGTACGATGAAGTGACTCCCGACTGCATGCTCATTATCGAGAACGAAAATCCTAAATTCTGGGCCGGAACAACATACAAGAACTATGACAGCTGGCGCCATATAAGGATGAAGGGGTTCAAGGGACAGATGTTCGTACTGCATATCGAAAGCACCGGATCACTTATCCTTACTTACGACGGAACCCTGACACTGTACTTCAAGGGACGTGATATAATCGCATGCCGTCCTTATCTTCTCGAGAGAGGCGTCAATATCAAGGGGCAGGGAATTGATCCGATTTATTATTCAAGAATTTACAAGAAATTTGTTTCAAGAAAATTCCCGGAAACAATTGTGTTTGAAGGGCACGAAATTGAATTCCTGTTTAAGAATTCTGACAACGGTGTCAGGAAAATGAATTTCAGGATAGAATCGGGCAACCTGATCGGACTGATGGGTGGAAGCGGTGTTGGCAAAACAACCATGCTTAATTTGCTTCACGGGAAAACCAGGCCTACCTCCGGAAACATATTTATCAACGGCTATAACCTTAACGATGAAGCGAATAAGCTCACCGGACTGATTGGATTTGTTCCGCAGGACGATATGCTTATAGAGGAGCTTACCGTATACCAGAATATGTATTTTAATGCCCGCCTCTGTTTTGGAGATTACAACGAGGATCAGTTGAACAAGACTGTCGACAAGGTCCTTTTTGATCTTGATCTCCTTGACATTAAGGATCTTCAGGTCGGGGATCCGATGAACAAGAAGGTGAGCGGCGGGCAGCGCAAGCGGCTCAACATCGGGCTGGAGCTGATGAGGGAACCGGGTGTATTGTTCGTGGATGAGCCGACATCGGGATTGTCCTCATTTGATTCCGAGAAGGTAATGACGCTTCTTAAAAACCAGGCATTGTCGGGGAAGCTCGTATTTACGATAATTCATCAACCGTCGTCCGATATCCTGAAAATGTTCGACAAGCTCTGGATCCTCGACAAGGGTGGTTATATGATCTATGATGGCGACCCTGTGGAGGCACTGGTTTATTTCAAGACTGAAACATCGCAGGCTAATGCCGCTGAAAGCGAATGTCCCAATTGCGGAAATATCGAAACCGAAAGCATCCTTCATATTGTTGAAGTAAAAGTCATAGATAATTCCGGTTTTCCAGGAAAAGAGAGGCAGATGAGTCCCCGGGAATGGTATGATAAGTACAGGAAAAAAATGATGCCTGTTCTTACACCAGAGCATCCCAAAACGGCTCTGCCCCAAAGTAATTTCAAGGTACCCAAAAAATGGGAACAGATAAAAACCTTCGTTAAGCGAAATTTAACACGGAAGCTGGCCGACAGGCAATACATAACGATCAATCTGCTGGAGGTCCCGCTTCTTGCACTGATACTCGGTTTCCTGTCAAAGTACAGTGAAAACGGCATTTACACTTTTGGAGCAAACAAGAATTATCCTGTATTCCTTTTCATGGCCATAATTGTTGCACTGTTTGTCGGGCTGACCGTCAGCGCCGAAGAGATATTCCGTGACAGGAAGGTCCTTGAAAGGGAGAAATTTCTTAATATAAGCAGATCAAGCTATCTGTTCTCCAAAATCAGCTTCCTCTTTTTCCTTTCAGCCATCCAGTCGTTAAGCTTTGTTCTTGTTGCCAACACCCTCCTTGAGGTTAGGGGAATGCTCTTTCAGCAATGGCTCATACTCTTCTCAACCGCATGTTTCGGCAATGTGATGGGCCTGAATATATCGGCAGGAATGAGAACGGCCGTAAGCATCTATATTCTCATTCCATTGCTGCTGGTACCCATGCTTCTTCTGGGAGGAGCAATGATAAAATTCGATGATCTCCATAAATCAATAAGCAGGAAAATCTATGTTCCGATCATCGGTGATGCAGTGGTAACACGATGGTCCTATGAGGCACTGATGGTCGAACAGTTCAAGGTGAATAAATTCGGGAAACCCTTTTTTAACTATGATATGGAAATAAGCCGTACAGGCTGGTACACTTCATTTCTTATTCCGACGCTGAAGGTAAAGGTCAATGAATGCAGGGCAGCCGGCAAAAACCCGGAGTATGAAGAACTGGTCAGGAAAAATATCAGGAAATTAAATTATCACATTGATGAATTATCTGTTGAGGCAGGGATGCTTCCAGGCAGCTGGATCACATCCATGAATTATTCAGGATTCAATGAATT
>Ga0105100_10001709_pt1 | contig 12847 bp, 10 predicted proteins | sample PPLLak12cMay2015_2_FD_87033 | JGI IMG/M metagenome (GOLD analysis project Ga0105100, IMG submission 87033) | Freshwater sediment microbial communities from Prairie Pothole Lake near Jamestown, North Dakota, USA - PPLs Lake P8 Core (1) Depth... | ecosystem: Environmental > Aquatic > Freshwater >... | reverse complement strand
TCACGGCGCAAGCTTGGATCACATTCTTGGACAGCCTCCTTCAGCAACAGAGAATGGTCTTGTCAGGGCAGTCATTGAAAAGCGTGATGGGGAGACGTCACCCCTTCCATTAAGCTATTTTTAATCATGGAATTCCTGAGATTCAATGTTAAGGCAATGTGGGAAGGGAATTATAGGAAATGATAAGGAATTTCGTTTCTATGGCGAAGCGCTCGAGAGAGGCTTTATTGCAATCTTTTCCCCGTCTGTGACGACCGTAATGGCGCCGTTCTTATCAGTTCGATATACTTCTATGCCCAGTTGGGAATATCGCTTCAACACCTCTGGATGGGGAAGTCTGCCTATATTCCTTTCGCCAACACTGAGAATGGCATACGTGGGTTTCACCCTTTCCAAAAAAGCAGATGAGCTCGAGGAAGAACTTCCATGATGGGGAATCTTTAAAATATCCGACCTGAGAGGATCATCCTTTCTCAGCATTCGCCCTTCTGCCTCCTTTCCGATATCTCCAGCCAGAAGGATAGAAATATTCTTGAACCGGAGCCTCATCACCAGGGAGGAATTGTTGAGATTCGAAAGACTCCGAACATTCCTTCGTGCCGGGTCCCATGCTGGCGGGTTGAGAAAGGAAGTTTCCACTCCGTTGATGATTTGAGGAGGGGTCTTCTCGCTGAGGGATTGAGTTTGGATTTTTTTCTCAGCAAGGATTTTCTTCAACTGAAGATGGGAGTCGGATTCTGTTTGAAAACCGTTATCCCAGAACTGGCCGATTGCAAATTGGGAGGCAATGAAGATTAAGCCTTTTAAGTGGTCCGGATCGGGATGGGTGAGCACGAGGGTGTCAATCCTTCGTATCTTCTTCTTCCAGAGAAAGGGGGCGATCACATTCTTTCCAACGTCAAACCGATCCTCATAAAAACCGCCTCCATCGATGAGCATCTTCTTCCCCTTCGGAAATTCTACAAGGATGGAATCTCCCTGTCCCACATCGATAAACGTCAATCTGAGGTCTTTTTGGAAAGAATCTTTCAGATTCCAAAATACCAAATCCAGAACGAAAACGATGCAAAGCCCTGCAAAGAGATATTGGATCTTCTTCCCTTTTCGGAGGTGAACCACCAAGAACAAGAGAAGGTAAAAAAAGATGATTTCAAAAGGAGTGGGTGTGGAAATAAAGAAGGATGCGTAAGGAATGGAGGCAAAAAGGGCCAGCACTTTGAGCAGGATGAGGGTGATGAACCCGTTGACGTAGATCAGGAAGGCAGCGAAGGGGGTGAAGAAGAAAGAGAAGATGGAAGCGGCAAGGCTCAAGGGGACGATCAGGAAGCCCACCCAGGGGATGATGAAGAGGTTTGTGAAAAATCCAATGGGGGAGAAACGATTGAAGTGGAATGCGACAAACGGGGCGGTTCCCAAAATAGCGACTCCCGTGACAAGAAGAGGGACGGTAATATATTTCAAAAAATTCTTTTTCCAAGAGGTTTCAAGAAGAACGGAAATTACCTCTTTTTTAAACTCTTGAAAGAGTCGTGGCACTAAATACAGGATGGAAAGGACGGCGAGAAAAGAAAGCTGGAAAGAGACGTCGAAAAGGGAAGGGGGTGAGAAGATGAGGATGAAAAAGGCTGCTAAGGCTAGGGTGTGTAGGAGGTTTCTTTCCCGATTGAACAGGATCGAAAGGAAGAAGGTGATTACCATGATGGCTGCTCGGATCACTGAGATCCCTCCACCCGCGATGAAGGCATAGAGGACGATGCAGGGGATCGTCAGACCCGCTGCCCATTTCTTAACGTCCAGAGTGAGGAGAAGAAATTCTGAACGCTTTAAAATCCAGATGAGCAGTGAGAAAGAAAGAAGGGCGACAATTCCAAATTGGTCTCCCGAAATAGCGAGGAGATGAGCTGTTCCGGTGAGGATAAAATATTCTTTTATCTCTTCTGGAATATCACCCTGTTCACCCAGTACCAGGGCCTTGAAAATACTGGAAGTCAGAGGATCGGCTTCCCGGTTTAAAAAACTCCGGATATGGTCCCGCCACCTCTCCACCCGGAGTGTCACAGGATTCTTGAATCCCTCCCCCAATTTAACCGACCCTTTTTGCTCGGATAAGAATCCAATCGTATGGATCCGTTCGAAAGCAAGATGACGTTCGTAAGAAAATCCTCCTGGATTTTGGAATCCACGCGGCGGATAGAGTCTGCAAAGAACCCTGAGGCGATCCCCGACCCGAAGCGAGGGCTCCTCCTTTTTCAGGAAAATCAGGACAAGGCCGTCTACCGGGACATGGCGATTCGACAGGATGATCTTCTGTGACCGAATGAGTAATTGGGTTCGCCCCCGGGAGTGCTCAGGAGGACGATCGATGATTCCCTCCAATGCAATTCTTTCCAAAGCAGTAAAATGAGAGATGTGAGAGGGAGGGTGTTGGGAATGGAGGTAAAGCTGGATAGAAAAAATTCCGAGAACGAAGAAGATGGAGAGGGCCATCCACGATCCCATTCGTGGTTTATTAGTGAGGAGGAGAACCGCCCAAAGACCCGAAAGAGTGAGGAGGAGAATCCACCCTTCAGAGAAAAAAGGAAGGTCCAAATGGCCCAAGTAAACACCAAAGGTGTAGAGGATGAAGATAGGAATGAGAGGAAGGGAGAAGGTTCCGCTCATCTCGGCCCCAGGCGAACGAACAGGGTACTGAAAAAGTGAAAAAGGAGCTCCGGGCGCGAATTCAGATTTTTTCGGGAAACCATTCTTAGCGAGCGGAACGCCCGCAAATCCGATGTCTGAGCCCGAAGGGCGAGTTTTGGATTTGCAGTGAAGCGAGCTTTAGAATGGTCGAAAAAAGGTGTTGAGCAGCGAGGAGCACCTTTTTCCGCAAACGGCTAATCTTCTAATAGTTGCCGAGCCACGATCGAACGCTGAATCTGATTGGCGCCTTCGTAAACCTGAGTCACCTTGGCATCCCGCATCATTCGTTCTACGGGATAATCTTTCATATAGCCATAGCCTCCCAGGATCTGGACGGCATCGGTGGTCACTTTCATTGCCATCTCGGAGGCAAAGTATTTTGAGATGGCAGAGAGCTTTTCGGTTTCTTCGAATTCTTCAACGATCCGAGAGGCTGCCTTGTAAACGAGGGCTCGAGCAGCCTCCACTCGGGTGGCCATATCGGCAATCATGAATTGAATCGCTTGAAATGAGGAGATGGGTTTGCCGAACTGAATCCGCTCGTTGGAATAGTGGATGGTAAAGTCGAGGGCGCCCTGTGCAATTCCAACTGCCTGCGCCCCAATCACTGGCCCCGACAGGTTGAGCGTTCTTGTTGCGATGGTCGAACCCTGTCCCTCCGTCCCAAGACGATTTTCTTGAGGCACCTGGCAGTTTTCAAAGATCACGTCTGTGATCACTGAGCCCTTCATGCCGATGGTTTCTTCCCTCTTTCCGAAAGAGAGGCCTGGCGTTCCTTCGTCCACCACGAATGCAGAAATTTCTTTCACTCCCTCTTCGGAATGCGTCACGGCAAAAACAGAGTAAAATTTGGCCAGGCTCCCATGGGTCACGAAACATTTAGACCCGTTGATCCGATAATCCTTCCCCTGCCTTTCGGCCCTCGTCGTGAGGGAGGAGACCTCTAACTCTCCTTCGGGCTCTCTTAGCGCAAAGGCGGTGAGACTGTTCTTCTCTGAAATCTCCCTGAAATAGAGGCCTTTCTGGAATGAATCTCCGCCCAATAGAATGGGGAGGGTGCCCATCCCTTGAGCCAGGATGATGAGGGAGGAGGAGCCACTCACCTTTGCAATTTCCTCGGTCAAAATGCAAAACGAGACTAAGTCTGCATTCGCCCCACCGTATTCCTCGGGAAGGAGGAGAGAGAGAAAGCCCTGCCTCCCAAAGGTCCCTACCAAATCCCAGGGAAATTCTCCCGTGGCGTCGATCGTTGCTGCCCGGGGTTGGACAATTTTTTGAGCCGTTTTTTCAGCGGCAGTCTTAATCATCAATCTTTCTTTTTCTATAGCTTTCAATTTGACCACTTCGGCAAGAAACGGATGGAATATTGCATAAATGATTAAAAGAACGGAGGTCCTTTGTCAAGGGAAAAGGGAGGCAAGTCATAAAAATATTTGACTTTATAATAAGAAATAATATAATTATTAGTTTAAAATAATTTACGGAAGGAGGGGAAAGATGGATGCCAGGGATTAGAATCAAGGAGAACGAATCTTTTGAAAATGCACTTAGGCGGTTTAAAAAACAGGTAGAGAAAACCGGGATTTTGTCGGAGATTCGAAAAAGGGAGCATTACGAGAAGCCCAGCATCAAACGAAAGAAGAAAGCGTTGGCTGCTAAGAAAAGGGCGATGAAAAGAATGAGAAAAATGATCGAGAGGGGATAAAGGATGAGTTTGGAAGAGAGACTGCTCGAGGAAATGAAACAGGCCATGAAATCGAACGATAAATTGCGACTGTCCACCATCCGGATGATTCGATCGGCCTTGAAAAACAAGGAGATCGAGCTGAGAAAGAGTTTGGAAGACGAAGAGGTTGCGAAGGTGATCCAGGCCATGGTGAGAAAGGGTGAGGAGTCTGTGGAGCAATTTCAAATAGGCGGGCGGATGGACCTCGTCGACAAGGAGAAAAAAGAGATAGAAATATTGAAGTCCTTCTTACCTCAACCCCTTAGCCAGGAAGAGATATTACAGATCATTGATCAAAGCATTCAAGAGACCCAAGCCTCGTCCCCGAAGGACATCGGAAAGGTGATGAAATCGGTCATGCCGAAGATTGGGGGGAAAGCCGATGGAAAGCTGATCAATCAGCTGGTGAAGGAAAGGCTTTCCCCATAAATTCCCCCTCTTGATAGATAACTGCCATTCCCTTTTTTATGTTTTATGGATGATCGTTCCCTCAAGTCTTTAGAATTTTATCATTTAATAGACATCTTAAAAGAATATTCCGTTTCCACTTTAGGCCGAAAGCGCTGTGACGCCTTAAGACCTTCCAAAGACCTTCCTTTGATCCAGTCCAGATTAGCGGAGGTAGTAGAGCTTAAAAAGATTTTTGAAACAGAGGGAGAAATTCCGCTTAAAGGTCTGAAAGATATCGAGGGAATTTTTCAGAAATTGGAAGTTGAGGGATCGGTCCTGGATGTTCGTGAGTTATTGGACCTCCATGAGCAGGTCGTGCTGTGCAGGGGGCTCAGACGATTTTTTCAAAGATTGGAGAATGTGAGGGCTTCCCGTCTTCAGGAGAAGATCTCCAGACTTTCTTACCAAAAGACCTTAGAAAAAGAAATTCTGCAAGCAGTCAATATAAAAGGGGAGATTCTCGACCGGGCCAGCCCGGCCCTTTTGGATATCCGTCATCGGCTGGGAGGGGTCAGAGAAAAAGCGAAAGGGGTGCTCGAATCCCTTCTGCATCAAGAATATCTACAATCGATCTTTCAGGAGCAATTGATCACCATCAGAAACGGAAGATATGTCCTTCCGATCAAATCGGACGCCGAGCGCCGTCTGGATGGGATTATTCACGACCATTCCCAAAGCCGCATGACTTATTTTCTTGAGCCCTTTCAAGTCGTTCCCCTCAACAATGAGATCAACCTCCTCATCGGAGAAGAAAGGGAAGAGGAGTATCGAATTCTGGCAGATCTTTCGGATAAGGTTCGAGAGGAAAGGCAAAACCTATGGAACGATTTTGAGATATTAGGAGAATTGGATCTCCTGTATGCGATGGCAAAGCTCTCCGTCCGTTTGAAGGGGATCTCTCCTCTCTTGAACGAGGAGGGTAAGGTTGAGATGAAGGAGGCCCGCAATCCCCTTCTCACGCTTCAACGTGAAACCCAGGTGGTTCCCATCACCCTCCGGATGGGAGATGGGCACCGTATCCTCATTGTGAGCGGAGCCAATGCAGGCGGGAAGACCGTGGCCCTGAAGACATTGGGACTTCTCACCTTGATGGTTCAATCCGGCCTTCCCATCCCTGTCGCAGAGGGAAGCCAAGTTGGAATCTTTCAAGATATTTTTGCAGTGATCGGCGACGAACAGAATATCGAGGAGAATCTGAGCACCTTCTCCAGTCATCTCCTCCACGTGAACCAAATCTTAGAAAAGGCAGGCCCGCGCTCCCTCGTTCTTTTGGATGAACTTGGGGTGGGAACCCATGCCCAGGAGGGATGTGCCCTGGCCATGGGCTTTCTAGATCGATTCCGCGAGAGGGGGGCTTCGGTCGTCGTCACCACCCACTTCGATCGGCTCAAGACCTATGGATACCTTCATCCCGACGTGGAGAATGTAGCGGTCGAGTTTGACGAAAAGACTTTGGAACCAAAATATAGACTCGTCTATGGCTCATCCGGGTTGAGTAATGCTTTTTTAATTGCCGAAAAGCTGGGAATCTCAGCAGAGGTTCTCGGAGCGGCCCGGATGCATCAGGATGGAAGTGATGAGGAAGTGAGGCAGGCTTTAGAGGCCCTGAGCAGTTTGAAGAGGGATGCGGAAAGAGAAAGGCTGGAAGCTCTTAAGATGAGGGAGGAAATCGGCCTTGAGCGTCAAAGGCTAAAAAAAATAATGGAAACCATCAAAGAGCGGAGACTGGAGATCTACGCCAAGGCAGAGGAGAAAGCGAAAAAGGCCATCCAAAAGGTTGAAGAGGAACTGAAGGAATGGGTTCGCCGCAGAAAAGAGGAAAAGGCCCCCCTCAGCCTTCGGCATAAAGAACTTCAGGAGATCAAGGATAAATTTCTACCATCCTTCAGTAAGAAGGGATCCTCTGCGATGCAGGGTGGCTTGAAGGTGGGTGAACGTGTTAGAATTGAAAGCCTTCGGAGCGATGGGATTCTGACGAGTGTCGTCAAACCTTTGAATCGAGCGGAGGTGGTGACGGACAAGGCCAAAGTAACGGCCCCCCTCTCTGAGATCGTTCAGGTGACGGGGGAAAAAGAGGAGCCGGCTCAGAAAAGCCAGACCTTTCTAAAAGGGGCTGTTGAGGAGCCTTCTTCCCAATTGAATGTCATGGGTCTGTCCGTAGAGGATGCCCTTTCACAAGTTGATAAATTTATCGATCAAGCCCTTCTCCACGGATTGGAAAAAGTCCAAATTGTACATGGGGTGGGTTCCGGAAGGTTGCGCAGTGCGATCGGCCAGTACCTGAAGGGGCATCGGGCTGTGAAAAGTTTTTCTCCCGGGGAGACGCTGAAAGGCGGTCGCGGGATCACGATCGTGGAGCTGAGGTAGAGGCAGTCAGAAAAGGCGGGGCGTCAAGGCTTTCTTAGGGGGTAAATCCTTTGGCCGTTGGATTTCTATCCGAGGAAAAGGTTTCAGAAATTCGGGATCGGTCCAGCATCGTGGAGGTCGTCTCGGATTATGTCACCCTTAAGAAGGCCGGAAAGAATTATCGGGGGCTCTGTCCATTTCATTCCGAAAAGACCGCTTCTTTCATGGTCAACGAGGAGAAACAAATTTTTCACTGCTTCGGCTGTGGAGAAGGAGGAGATGTCTTCACCTTTTTGATGAAGGTGGGACATTTTTCTTTTCCGCAGGCTGTGGAAGAACTGGCAAAACGCTTTGGGGTAAAGCTTCCTTCCCGCGAGCTTTCGGCGCCCCAAAAGAAGGAGATGGCGAAAAAGGAGGGTCTCTTCCAGATCAACCAGATTGCCTCCGAATATTTCCATGATCTCCTGACCAGGCGACGAGAGGGGGAAGAAGGCAGACAATATTTATCTCAAAGGGGGGTCAGTCAGGAGATCGTCGAAGAACACCGGCTGGGATATTCCCCCGACCGCTGGGACGGATTGGTCCACCATTTCCAGGAGAGGAAGGTTTCTTTCGAACTCGCTTGGGAGCTGGGTTTGATCTTCCCCAAGAAGAAAGCCGGGGGCTCGACGCCACGAGAAGGTTGGAGACTCGACGCTGCGGGCTGGTATGATGCTTTTCGAGGGAGGATCCTTTTTCCCATCTTTGACCTTCATCAACGGGTTGTCGGATTCGGGGGAAGGGTGATTCGAGAAGGACAGCCTAACTATCTTAACTCTCCGGAATCAAGCATTTATCATAAAGGGGAGGTTCTCTATGGCCTCCAGGTGGCCAAGCGTCATGCCACCGAGAAGGATTGTGTGATCATCGTCGAAGGTTATTTTGATCTGCTCACGCTCCACCAATACGGATTGAAACATAGTGTCGCCACCTTGGGAACGGCACTGACCCCGCAACATATTCGGACCCTAAAGCGATACACGAAAAATATGATCGCCCTGTTTGATGCGGACGAGGCAGGGGTCAAAGCCACCCTTCGCGCCCTGCCTCTCTTTTTGGAAGAGGACGTGGCAGGAAAGACGATCGTCCTCCCGAAAGGAGAAGACCCGGATGGTTTTCTAAGAAAAGGAAATCTCGAAGAGTTCGGGAGACAGGTGGCGCATGCGGTTCCCATCGTCGATTTCTTTTTTGACCGGCTGATGAAGACCTATGATTTGAAATCCGTCGAGGGCAAGGTTAGAGTAGCAAGGGAAGGCGTGGCCCTCCTCAAAAAGATCCCGGACAAGATTCGAAGGGACTTCTATGCCAAAGGGTTAGCCGAGAGGCTGGATGTCAAGGAATCCTTTCTCTATGAGATGCTCCAATCCTCTCCCGGGGAGCCATCCAAGGCAGGAGAGGACTTGAGAAGGTCATCCTTGGAGAGGAGTTTTCCGAAGTCAGAAGAAATGGTGATCCGCCTCATGGTTCACCATCCTGAAATCATCCCGACCGTTTTAAGAGAGGGTGTCTTGGAGGAATTCGAAAGCCCGACCTTGCAAAAAATCGCGGAGGCGCTGGGAGATCTTTATCAGAGAAAAGGAAGGCTCGACCTGCCGGAGGCCTTGGCCAATTTTGAGGAAGATGTGAGAGGAAAGCTGTGTGAGTTTGTCTTTCAGGAAGGCGGCTTGGAGGGCGGAGAGCGAGAAAAAATCTTAAAAGACTGCATCCAGAAAATTCGTGAAAAGAGGTCAAAAAAGGAAAGAGGCGAATTGCTCAAGAAGATTAAAGAGGCGGAGAAAGAGGATGAGGGGAAAAAGCTGGTCCCGCTTTTGAAGGAACACGAAGAACTGGCGAAGAGGGAGAGAGATCTCCAAAAAGATAGCTTCCGTAAAGGATAGGGGAGAGGTGTGATGGCAAAGGGAGGAAAGGCCAAGGAAGTTGAGCAACTGATTCATATGGAGGGAGAGAAGGGATTTCTGACCTATGATGAGGGGAATGATATCCCTCCCAACGATATCGTCTCCTCTGATCAGATTGATGACGTCCTCATGATGTTCGATGAGATGGACATCGATGTGGTGGATGACCTCCATGGGTTGAAAGTAGAGGAAGAGAAGAGTGTCGAGAAGGAAGAAGAGGAAGGCGATGAATTGGAGATGGAGGCCTTTGGCAGGGCCACCGACCCGGTTCGAATGTATCTCCGCGAGATGGGATCGGTCTCTCTCCTTACCCGAGAAGGAGAGGTGGAGATTGCCAAAAGAATTGAAAAGGGTAAAAGAGAAGTGCTGAGCGTTGTCTTGAATTGCCCCATGGCAGTGAAAGAGGTGATCAATCTGGGCAATGCGATCAAGACGGGCAAGATAGAAATTCGGGAAGTGACGAACGAGATCGACGAGGAGGAGACCAGCTTTGAGGAAGAGCAGATCCAAAAGAAGAAGATTCTGGATCTCATCGAAAAGATGAGGCGGAAAGATGAAGATCTCCGACGGCTTCTGAGAGGGAAAGTGGTGACGAAGAAGGTCCAGGGCCGGGCGAAGAAGAAAGAGAAATCGGCTAAGAAAAAGCAGCCGGTAATGAAAAAGAGACAAACGGAGATTAAAAAGAAGCAAGAAGAGATCCTGGATTTTTTCAACCAGATGAATCTGAGGGACGCTCAGATTAACAAGATCGTGCAGAAGATGAAACAGATGCTGAACCGGGTGGAGAAAGCGGGAACAGAAATCCATAAGATTGGAGGGAGGTGGGGAGTTTCTCCTCAAGAGGCACGTGTTTATTTGAAGAAGTTGAAGGCAAAGAGCGTGAGTGAAAAGAAACTTCTCAGAACCCGAAAATTGAGCAAAGCCGATCTCCAAGAGATTTGCCGAACGACCCTGAATGCCCAGAGGAAGATTCACAAGGTGGAAATGGAATGCGGCCTGACGGCTGAGAGATTGGCCGCAGCGGTCAAAGCGATCGTCGAAGGGGAGACAAAGGCGAAGGAGGCCAAGAGCGAACTGGTCAAGGCGAACTTGAGGCTGGTCGTCTCCATTGCAAAGAAATATACCAACCGCGGTCTTCAGTTTTTAGATCTCATTCAGGAGGGGAACATCGGGCTGATGAAAGCGGTGGATAAATTTGAATACCAGCGGGGCTATAAGTTTAGTACTTATGCGACCTGGTGGATCCGGCAGGCCATCACGCGCGCCATTGCGGACCAGGCACGAACCATCCGGATCCCCGTCCATATGATCGAGACGATCAATAAGTTGATTCGGACCTCCAGGTATCTCGTCCAGGAGATGGGGAGAGAGCCCACGCCGGAAGAGATCGCCGAGAAGATGGACATGGCCTTGGATAAGGTGAGGAAGGTGTTGAAGATCGCCAAAGAACCCATCTCTCTTGAAACACCCATTGGTGAGGAGGAAGATAGCCACTTAGGGGATTTCATCGAGGACAAAGGAGTCATCTCTCCCCAAGAGGCGGTGATCAGCGCAAACCTGTCGGAACAAACCCGAAAGGTTCTGGCCAGTCTCACCCCGAGGGAGGAAAAGGTATTGAGGATGCGGTTCGGAATCGGTGAAAAATATGATCACACCTTGGAAGAGGTGGGACAAGATTTTGATGTCACCCGGGAGAGAATACGACAGATTGAAGCAAAGGCATTGAGGAAGTTACGACATCCCAGCCGGGCCAAGAAACTGAAGAGTTTCCTTGAAACCTAATAAGTTCGGAGTGCTTAGTTCGGAGTTCGTAGTTTTAAAACTCGAACCCCAAAGCAAAGATTTAGTTACTCCGAACTCTGAACTCCGAACTGACCACTGTGAAGAGGGTTGACACCCTGGGGGGATGGCATATAATAAGAATGGGCCCATAGCTCAGCTGGAAGAGCCACCGGCTCATAACCGGTAGGTCCCTGGTTCGAACCCAGGTGGGCCCACCAGGGAAGAGAAAGAATTTGATATGGACTCCTTGAGGGTAAAAGGAAAGTTGCTCCGTGAGTTTGGACGGGACGAAAGAGTGCACCCCTTGGGGTGCACTCTTTTTATTTGGGGACAAGCCATGAAGATTGATCCGTGCAGAATTGGCAGAATGGAGGCGAAGGTTGAGGGAACAATTAGAACAGCTTTGGGAACTTCAAAAAATTGATCTTGACCTGCAGGGCATCCAGGAAGAAAAAGATCGGTATCCCAAAGAGATGAAAAAGTTGGAAGAGAAACAGAAGCTCGAGACGGAACGGATTCAGAAGGAGAAGGAAAAGATCGAATCCTTAGACAAGACGCGGCGGCAGAAAGAAGGGCAGCTCAACTCGGAGCAAGAGAAAATTAAGCGGACAGAAGGAAGGATGTTTGAGATAAAGACCAACAAAGAGTACCAGGCCCTCCTCAGCGAGATCGATGGCATGAAAGAAGCGAGCAGCCGGATGGAGGAAGAGATCCTCCAGGTGATGGACGAAATCGAGGAGGTGAAGAAAGGTCTCTCAAAAAGGGAAAAAGAGGCGAAGGGCACGCTGGAAAAAATTGAAGGGGAGCGAAAAAAGCTTCAGGAAAAGATGGCCCATGATGAGAACGCCTGGGGCAAGCAGATGGAACGGAGAGAAGTTCTTTCTAAACAGATCGAACCGAAGCTGTTCAAGCTCTATCATATGCTGAAGGAAAAGAGGCAGGGGTTGGGCATGGTCGGCGTCAAGCGTGAGACCTGCCAGGGTTGTTTTGTACACGTCCCCCCGCAAATGTTCATCGAGGTTCAGAAAAACAATACCCTCATTCGGTGTCCCAACTGCAACCGAATTCTCTATTGGGAAGCAGACCGAGGTAAGAAATGAAATCCGCGGGATCAGAAGATCGACTGATCATTTACTTCGACGGAGCCTCCAGGGGAAATCCGGGAAGGGCAGGGGCAGGGATTTGGATTGCGGATGGAGAAGGGAGAAAAGTTTCAGAAGTGAGCCGGTATCTCGGTCACAAGACGAATAATCAGGCAGAATACTGGGCCCTTCTTTTAGGGCTAAGGGAGGCCAAGCGACTGGGGAGGAAGTCCCTTCATATCTTCACCGATTCAGAACTGGTCGAAAGGCAGATTAAAGGGATCTATCGGGTGAGAGATTTAGATTTGAAGGCCCTCCACAGAGCGGTGCTGCAGAACTTGAAAACATTCTCATCCGTTGAAATCGAGTCCATCCCAAGGGAAGAGAATAGAGAGGCAGATCGTTTGGCAAATGAGGCGATTCAGAGAAGAATCGCCAGGGACCAAGGAGGAGAGCTGAAAAACCACAATGAGCTCTCTTGATTAAAAATTTCTTCAGTTTTTCAGAAATCCAACGAAAGGGGGAAAGTCGAAGGGGAGCAGATGGCCGCTTCTCCTGAAATCCTGTGAAAGGGAAATCAGGGGGGGAGGAAAGTCCGAGCTCCGCAGGGCAGGGTGGTCCGTAACGCGGACTGTCCCTGGGAAAAGGCGACGCCTATTTCACAGGGACAAGGAAAGTGCCACAGAAACATACCGCCTGCCCCGCTTGGCGGGGAGTTTTGAGTGGTGAGTGGAGAGTTAGGTGTTTATGACTTCTAACTACGAACTATTAACTCCAAACTGCGAGGCGCCAGCCTCGCAAGGTAAGGGTGAAAAGGTGGGGTAAGAGCCCACCGTACCCTG
>Ga0105100_10001706_pt1 | contig 12856 bp, 17 predicted proteins | sample PPLLak12cMay2015_2_FD_87033 | JGI IMG/M metagenome (GOLD analysis project Ga0105100, IMG submission 87033) | Freshwater sediment microbial communities from Prairie Pothole Lake near Jamestown, North Dakota, USA - PPLs Lake P8 Core (1) Depth... | ecosystem: Environmental > Aquatic > Freshwater >... | reverse complement strand
TCGACCATCCACCGCCGAATTCCGAACCCACTAGAAGGCGCTCGGTTTCCTTGTCGGCTTCTCGCAAATGCTCAATGATGGATTGGTCACGCGCATGCACACGCACGGGGATTGCCGACATCTTGCTTTCCATGGTGTAGATCGCACCAGATAGATAATCGACTTGCTTCCAGAAATTCATCAGTTGCAAGTCACGCGCTGCCGACCACCATGGGTACATGGACAGACCTGCACGTACCATGTATTGAAAGATGTGGAAGCCTGGACCTGTATCCGAAAGTGGCTTGGATACGGTATTAGCCAGACTTTGCTCAACGATATTCTCAATCTCACTCATGTTAATTGCCTCCTAAGCGTATGGCACGCGCACGCGCCGATGGTGTGAATGTGAGTATCAACGCATCGGCATAATTGGGAGAGCGTTTGAGCTTCTCCCTCATTACATCCTTGGACATCATATGAATCTTGCCACGATCATCGACGCGGTAGGTCGGCGTCATCAATTCTTCCAATAACATCGGCTCAGGCGGGAGCATGGCTTCTTCTTCGCGCAACCATTCTCTACACGCCCACCATAACTGATCACGCAATTGGAAAAACTCACCTAACTCGCACTTGATGATCGGTGACGGTTTCTCCGCGACTTTTACCGAGAAGCAAGCCGTGTTCTTAGCCCTTTTGCTCTTGCTGATCTGGGGCGCGATGGAAGAACCGTAAGATGTGCCGTCGACATAAAGTGTGTCCACATTGAAATCACGGCAGATCTCGGCTCCCTTCTCTCCAGACACGGTGGGGTCCACACCCTGCCAGATGCGCAGGACTCGCGGTACGAAGTTTTCATAACGGAACATGGGTACGTTGAAATCCTGTCCGAACTCGGCAATGTCCAATCCCATTTTAGGACGTATGGCAGGCGGGATCTCACCATTGACTTTGACATACTCATCCCAACGCCTGCGAGCTGCCATGATCCAATCCTGGGAGATAAGAAGGTTTTCGCCTTGCTCAGGGTATTGCCCCAGAACCATATAGGAAAATGCGCTGTCCATGATCACCCGCAATCCTAGCGGAAGCGGAGGGTAGGTGATTCCCTGTAAACTATTGGCGGTTGTACCAATCAGAAACTCTGGCACTTCAAAGCGTTTTGCAGGTGACGGTTCTTCGCCTTCTACAACCGGGCGCGTCCATTGGTTGATGCGCCGAACTACTGTCTCGCGTGTTACTGCACCAGGAATGATGTCTTCGCCGGTTATAACATTGGGGTGATGCAAGGCAGACAGGTTGATGATACGTGCCTTCTGGTCGATTTCCATCTGGAAAACCGGACCTTGCTGCGCCTTGGGGTTGAACATGATCAACAGCCTGGCTAACCCACCCGACATACAACCCTCGATGCCTTCATAAATCTCGGAGGGAACACCGTCGCCTTCGTCTACGATGAATAAAAGATGGGGTGAGTGCTTACCGCTGAAACGGGCTACCCGTTCTTCACGCGAACCGGTCATGGGTATAGTCACACCATGTATAGCAGACTTGTCGTGACGTTTGATCTCTAGCTCACGGATGGAAAATTTCTTGAATATTTCTGGCTTACTCCGCAGGGTATACATCAGGTTGCCCCACAATATATTCTTGAGGTTCTCGATAGGTGGAGCAGAGGTCACATAGACCTCGGCATCATCGTAGACCGAGAACCACCACAATGCGATATCCGCGGCAGAAAAACTTTTTCCAACGCCGTTCCCGCTCTTAGCGATCGTGATCGGATTATCGACCACCGATTGCATGATATCTTCGATATTGGGATAGTAATGATGCCCTAAGACTTGATTGCCAAAACTTACCGGGTCTTTACGATAATCTGCAAGCTGAGATAGATTGGCGCGACGCTTGGCTTCCTCCCAGGCTTCGTTATACATTTTTCTCGCCCAAGGAGGCAAGACTGATATATCTATCTGCTGGTCCACAGACATGATCGCATTCCCTCGCATTTACAATTGATATAGAAGCACTTGTTTAAAGCGTTCTACGTAATTATAGCAGATAGAATGCATATAGAACACAAAATGCCCTGGGGCGACAGGGCATTTTGCGTTAAAGGGTGGGGCGTGGAAGATGAAACTAAGTATACTCCAAAGCATCCTTATTATAGCACAATTATTTGCTCACTTTGATCTGACCGACCACGGGTTTCCATAGATTGCCGCCAGGCCAGAATAAGCGCCTGCCGCCTTTCGAGTTGATTTCTGCGGCTGCTTTTGAATTGGGGTATCCAGGAGAGCGGCTGTGCAAGAATTTCACCCGGCTCACAACGCATACCCCAAAACCCCAGCGAGCGTGGAACTCCTCGGGTAATACATACATATTGATTAGCTTGTTCATCCATATAGCATCACGCAATGGACCTTGATCATTGTTGCCATAAACGTCTGGATGCAATTCGTAGAGTTCCAACCAGTCATGGAAAAGACCACGCACATGCTCATTGGTTCGCACCAGCATCACCCCGATCTCATGCTCGGGAAATGCATCGGGAATGGCATTGACCTTGCCCGTGGTGTGCCTGGATACACCATGCGAAACGCAGATATCAAATCGCTCAATTAGCCTGAGCATATCGTCAATATTATCGTCACAATAGGTATCTGTATCCAAGAACAACAAGCTATCATAGTCATTACATAGGGCTTCATAAGCCTCGACACACCAGCGCGTCGAATCCAAATACCACAGTTGGGGATAACGGCGATCAGAAGCGAAGATAACACGGTCATAGCCATATGGAATATTACGCCTGGTATCTGTGACAATTATGCATGGGATTGTTGGATTATGGCGCTTGACAGAATCGCGGCTTTCTACCGCATCCTGGCAATAGGATTCGCCACCGGCAATATATACGATAGCTGTATTCATAGAAGTTCCAATTCCTTGATCACAAATTTACACCACTTCCCATAGTTGAGATAATCATCATAAGTGCATTGGGCAATTTCCCCCATATGCAGGAGCATATCTTTATGCTCGCATAAACCGTCCATATAATCATTCAGACCTTTGACATTGGGAACAAACAAAGAACAGATTTCCCAGTCTATCCAGTTCTTGAAAGGTCGGCAATCGAGATCCGAAATATACAAAGGTACTGTGCCGAGCTGCATGGCTTCATACATGCGAAACGACTGCGCTCCCTGCCCGCGTGGAGCCAGGGCAATGTAACTGGCTATCATCGCTTTGGTGAATTCGTTCATGGGTTCGTTAGCATGCTCTACACGACAATCCGATCGTGATTGCAACTCTTCTCGCATCTGCATACGGACACCATCGGTTTGTAGATTACCAAGGAATGATGCTAACCAACGCTTCTCGACAATCTCTCCAGGCAAAGGGCGTGGTCCCGAAAGCAAGGGAATATCTATACCTCCATTCTCATCCCTACGAGATGCACAGAATACAACTATTTCCCCCCAATTTATCTGAGGATGAAGGCTTTTTATATCAGCCTCGGCAATCGTAAACTTAGGCAAGTCGTAACGACGGCATAGCTCGACCTCTTCTGCAAGCTGTTCTACACCTCCACCCCAATGCCCATCTTTGTCCGGGGTATTTATATAATACCTGTTCCAGAATATGGGAATATACAAGAAGTCTGCCAAACCGGGATGATTGACAAGCATTGTCGGTCGCTCAAGCAGCCATTGGTCAAAGTCCTGCTCAACGCCACGATCCTCACCAGGCAGACCGTTCTGAGGCGGCCATACAAAACCTTGATGATCTGGTCTGAACTGGCTATGGATTGGCATCCGGTATATCTTCATGGTTATCCACCTTTTGAAAGACGATCATTGTACCCTCGCGTGCGTAGAAACGAAGGTTGGGAAGAATACGAATGGCATTGTCTACTGCCCTCTTGACCTGCTGACCGATCTTGCCGACATTAGATTCGTAATCGTGAAATGCCATATACCCACCAGTTTTGAGTACTCCATACCAGACTATTGCATCCTCGTAGCAGGCTTCATATTCATGATCTCCGTCTATGAAAACGAAATCTGCCCACTCTTTTGTGATCCACTTCCCTACTTTCTGAGATTGACCCTGGATAAAGAGGTAGCGGGTACGGAAAGGAATACCCGAATCGATCAATGCCTGCGTTTCCTCGGGACATTTTTCAATATCGATGGAGAATACATGGCTATCTACACGCGCTTCTATCATCGCCAAGGACGATGTACCCATGCCAGCGCCAATATTGATGCATACTGGTTTTTCGGGGAGTAACCTGACAATCTTTTTTATCAGTTCCACATCTGTAACCTGGCAGTAATAATCGATTCCGGTAAGTTCAATGGCTTTCATGAAATCCTCACTGGATAATCCTTGTCACCTATTCTGTATATCCTGTTCGCTAATTGAGGATGCTTATCACATCCATATCTAAAACCAAGACCAATCCAGTTCGCCCAAAGTACACCGTCTTTATCTCTTACTGGCTCAATTTCCCTAACATCTTGTGATCCGTTAGTGGCAGGTTGCCCACATATAATACAGGGCGGTCTCTTATTCATTTTATCTTCTCCATTGATGTTATGAATGCATCCCAATTCTTACGATTTCCCCATCTACCTGTCGATAGCAAATTCTTGATCGCAGCTTCCGTACCCATGGAATAGTCGTCTATATCACGCATGGCAATCGTCCCTCCGAGAATGACATGCTCTTCCCAGTCCATCACATCTTTCGGCATGCGCTTCTTACATCCCAGATCGTGCAGAAGTAAGGATATTCCTCGCTTCCATTCCTGTAATGCACCAAGCGCATCCATGCGATATAGATCAACTTCAATATTTTCCTCGCGCATATTATGCAACCATATAGCCATGTCTTCCGGACCGTAAGGCTCACCGATCCATCCATGCATTGGCGAGAATGCATCCAGCGCGATCACCGGGCAACGATTGCCGTCCAGTGAGCCATAATAAAGCGCAGCCGTTCCAATGCCATGGTGAGAACCCAATTCAACGATCACCCCAGATGGTGGAGCCGATCTTGCCAGTTCGTAGAACGCGGTAGTTTTTTTGCGGTTGAAAGGCGAGAGCATGTGAATATCATATTTCTCAACAAAAGCGAAAGCCTTGATTAGACCACTGCGATTATCTGGCTTTATAGCATCAACGATCAGGCTGGTGTAATTCAACTTGCCATCACGATTGCGCTCATCGTTGGCTGCAGAGCGTTCAATATTGCCGTCTTCCTCATACCATGGGTTGCAATGGAATATGCCACTCTCATCCCACCATTCTAAAAGGCATACTTCAAAACCTGCCTGGCGCAGGAGCCTGCTAAGCAGACGGTAATTGAAAAGTATCTTGTGATCGCCTGCCCCAGCTCCAAAACCGCCAGGCTTTACATAATCGATATAGTTGGGGTCTGGGTGAAGACCATCGGGTACAGCGATGCGTAGCCTAGCACCAGGCAGAAGAAAATCAAAACAGTTCTTGAGCGCAGTTACAAGCTGGGGTTCGGTAAGGTGTTCAAGTGTGTGTTCGAGGAGAATGGCTTCATACCCGCTTTCTCCATTGAGGATTTTACTAAAATCGTCTCTATTTAATAAGTCCAGCTCTGACTGTTCAGTTGATACCCATCCATCTTGTTTTTTGCCACCGGCTCCAATAATCACTTTCATTGTACACTTTTCCAATGACGCCCATTTAATATATCGCTTATAGACGATTTAGATACACCAAAAGTGTGTGCGATAGTAAGGTAGGTACATCCTTTGACTCGCATCCCACGAATTACGGGAATATCACTCTCTTTTAATATTGATCTTCCATTCTATTACCTATTTTGGCGTTGCCGTAAATTGTGCAATTAAACCGTCCTCGCTCCACAAAAACGCTTCGGCTGCACGAAGAGCACCGACAAGACCCTTATTGAAAGTCCAAGCGTCGGTGGGTGCTAGAGACCTCAGGATTCTTACAACAACTCCTGTTCCCTCAGTAGCGAGGTCATCGATACTAAACAACCTATCCCTTTTGTAGTGCTTGTCTCCAGTATGTATCTCTCTATAGCTTGATTTTCCCCAAAGATCGGGTACTTCCATAGCCATTATAAGAGGGAGCTTATCTAACTTCTCATGGTATCCATGGGTAAAGCCGAGCAACAAACGACCATATGAATAATACTTTCTGGACATTGCTCCATTGTCTATTTTTACATTCGGGTTATTATGATACCAACACTCCAGCGCGTCTCCGACATAAAACGACTTTTCCTCATCGTGATTTCCCTTGATAATCAATACATCTACGGGGGCGTATACACAACAGCTATCTATTACTTTCACCAACAACTCTCGCCCTTTCCTAAACGTTTTCTGATATCTAGTGTCTTCGTTTTGTGGAGTACCATGAGATGTTACATTCATTTTGTTATCAACGTTGAAATAGTCTCCGTTTATCGGCAACAGAATTTTGCTCGGGCTATAGTTTTTGACATGGCTAAGCAGCTTTTCGAGTACGCCACTAACACATGCATCGGCTATCTTTATATCATAATCCTCCCCACTTTCCTCGTGCCATGTCAACCTGCCGAAATGTATATCGGGCATATCTATTTCATAAAGCATTTTATCTTTATGGGAGATATATTCAATTTTCGGATATACCGGTGAAAATTTTTTGGCATCTTGGAGCATCTCTGCGATTGCGTTACTTGCTTTTTCCTCCTCGAACAAACGAACAAGCCTCAATTCCATATGATAAAGAGGAACGATCAGCATTTTCCCACTATCCTCTACGTCGCCGCTTACCACCTGCCCATCTATCACATGCCAGCTTACTTTCCGGTCCTTACGATAACCCTCTGATGTGCGAATGATATATTTCTCAACACGCCATTTGGTAGGATCAATATCGTAGGCTTCCATCAATTCCTCTTGCGACATAACCCGGTGACTTGCTTGCACGATATGAATACCGTTATCACTGTATTCTGCCTTGGAAGAGAAGTTGACTGGATCGTTTTCTGTTTCGAGTGGTTCGTCCCGGCATGTTTCCGCACCATCTTCTTGCTTTCTATTGTAAAAGCGCCAATGCATTCGGCACGATTCGGAAGACCTGTTTAATTCGCTGGCTATGGTTTTCCATTTTCTGGGGTCAGAGTGAAGGCTAGAATAGAGGTTAGCCAATTTTTGTTCTTCTTCAACCGTCCATTTCGTTTCTCCCTTTCTGAGCATTGTCATCCTCCCACGATGTATCAATGATGTCACTTTCTTTGATGGAACCACTTTCTTTAGCAGCCTGGGTAATGGCTTCAAGCAAAGTCTGGACGGTCTTTTCTTTGACCGCCTCGATAGTGTTTTCGTCCATACCAGATTGCAAGGCTTCGGCGCGCCAGTCGATTTGAAGTTTCTGCGCCTGGAATAAGCCCAGGATATCACAACGCATCTTGATGATCCGCTCAACCATTTCGAGATATTTGATGTCACCTACAGTCGCTTCGATTACCTTGTGCTTGCGCTTGCGCTTGATATCGGCAATCTTTTCCGGGCTGAACGCTACCTGATCATCGGCAACGTCGTATTCGATACGCACATGCTTGTCCTTGCTGCGGTCCCAAGCATCCCATGCCTCACGCTCAGCCTCGTCAAGGCGAGCCAGTTCCTTGACTTTAGCCGCGTTGAAATCCATGATCGTAGATTGCAACCATGCATTGCGGATGGCTTGCAGGTCGAGATGGATAACCTTGGCAGTAAGGGGATGATTGGGGTACAACTCGTTGAGCTTGTCGCGCATCTCGTGTTGAGATTTTCCACGCACGTACATGCGCGCCAATAGGACACGGTCGCGCTCTATCTCTTCGGTGGTACGCCGCGTTAAAGAGTTATCTGAAGTGTCTATTGGCACAATCAGGTTGGAATCTTCGGTCATGTATGGGTATTAGGTGCCTTTGAGAACGCCACCCTTGCCCAGGAATCCCTCTGAACCCTTGAACCATCCATAATATATCGAGGCAAGCGCAAATATGGTCATGAACGTTTGAGGGAATCTCTCCAAAGTAAAGTCAGCCAGACCAATGGTATGGGATAGGAATAGTTCTAGGATGCTAAAGATGGCTGCAACAAGTACGGTAAGAAGCAACGCTACTCTGTCTTCGACTTTGAGCCATAGTTTGAGCTGCTGCGTGAGCGAGGTTCCAAGGAACGCCATGAGTAAGAAGATAAGGATTTTGAAGATGGTATTCCAGGTGGGACCATCACCGGTTTGCGCTACGACACCGACCAGCGCGAGTAATGGGAAAACAAGTACCGCAAGCATTACATTCATAGCATTCTCCTTTTATTTGAATAAACAACACGACTATGTACTATATTATACTATTATAGCCTTGATAGTCATGCATTTTTTGCCCGTTTCAGCTTACACTACGGCACAAATATCCTTCCTAAAACGCCTTCACTAGATTCATCGTATTCATGTATTAAATTCAAAAAATTCAACTCTCTATCTAATCGTTCCCCGCATCTATGACAAGCATGCTTTTCTGGATACTCGTCGGGAATGGCATTAAATTTAGGAAACTCCCAACGTAAGCTAGTTATCTTAAACCACTTGTCCTGCAAAGGAAATTTGGTTATTGCGCCACAAATATCACAAACAAACATCTTCTCGTGAAATGTGCTCATGTTTGCTTTTCCTCTGTATGGTTTTGCTTTGCCCGTATTTGATGCAAGATCATGATCGCTGCTTTACGCCTGGCAATCGACACACCATTCTCGGGGTCCCAGCTGTCAGGGTAACACACCTTGGAAAAGCCGAAGCCGGTGTACTCATGACCGTCATACCACGAACTCATCACGAAACAGGTATTGGGTCGGTTCTGCCAGAGCTGGACATTGAATTGCCTATCTTCGATGATTTCAAGCATGGCTTTGCGAGGCAATTTGGGTTCACGTTGTAGCGTGAATGTTTTGGTTTGGATAAGGTTGGTCTCCATCTAAATATTCCTTTCCTGGATTTTGGATTGGAGTGCCTGTCGCCTGCAGGCACTCCTCGCTATTGTCCTTGGCTTTTGAATTTAGGCGACCTTTTCTAACTTGATGATCTTCTCTGGATCTCCATTGGCTTTCAGGGTATAAGTTGCCTTGTACCCTGCGAAGTCATAGGTCTGCCCTTCGAGATTCGGATTGATGCCAGCCGCAACCAGCACCTCATCCCAGATCGTGACCCCATACTTGGGCCAGCGACCACCCGTGATCTTAAAGTAATGCTTGTTGTTCTTGATCTCGCAGATCAGCTTTTGCGAGATAAAGGAAAGCTCAGCGGGTTGTTGGGGAGCCTGGACTTGCGCTGCGGGAGGCTGGGGGATGGCAGTTGTCTGGGGGACAACAGGCGCTTGTGGAATAGGTGCTTGGACCTGAGGCACTACGGGTAATGCCGTGCCTGCGGGGACACTCTGCGCCACGGATACTTGGGGCAGCGGAACGCTTGGTGCTTCCTCTGTATCCCTACCAACTTGTTTGGCTAAACCGCCAATGTTGGTGACGTGAGATGCAGCCGCTAATGCCGAGTTGATATGAGCTACAATCTGCTCATAGGTCAACGTGCCGCGGATGGTTGTCTGCAGATTGAAATTACCCGCAGATGTGAGATATTTCCAATAGAAGTTGGTCGACGCCTGTTCGGGGTTGTCGATGGTTACGGGTTCTGGTACAGGCTTACTTTCCGGGTTGGTCTTTTCAGCCATAATACACCTCCTTTGTGTATGTTACAATTGTACCACAAATAAGATGGGTGTCAAGATTATGGACAACTGATATTTATGGCAGGCTCCTCTTTACCACCGTTCAAAAAATGCACACGTTCTGCGGCAGCTTCTTTTGTGTCCCAATCCGATTCGGGCTGGAACTTCCCCTGTGGGTCATAAAAGCCCACTGTCCACAAACTTGATTCGGTTCGTATATATACGTACATTTTATCCTCTCATTTCTTTTGGAAAACAATATTCGATCTTGCTGTCTGCAATATTCAATTCCTCGATCTTGTCCCGATTGTTCTCAAGCAAGTCGAGAATACGATTCAGTGATGCTACACTACCCCCGATGTGATAGGTTTCTTTTTCTCGATGTATTGTTATGCGGGGGTAATTGATGTTCCCGCTCATGTACACTTTTACCCAGCGATATTTGGTCATCTCATCATCCTCACATCAAACTTTCCACATCTTGGGAACATTGCCCTGCCATAACCTGCAGCCGCAAGGCGAGGCATATACGCAACGTCCAATCTTTTCCAGGCGATCAACATGCTTTCCGCAGATATAACAATCCTCGATCTCTCTTGCCATGAACCGCGTCATTTGCTGTAATATATCCTCTAAGCGTTGCTGTTGTTTTGCCCATTCTTCATCGGTATAGTATTCACGCGAGGGACAATTGCTCAGGTCTTTGTTGTAGCAAGGGTATTCGACAATGCCATTCACCACTGATCTTACCGTATCGTATTCAACACCAGTCTTACAGCGGTCATTCACAATACCATTGAAATGGATACAGCGCCATCGCCCATGATCATCCATAGAATTTCAACCTTTCTGTCACCGTCAGGCTTTGCTTATGACCTGTCTGCATCCAATCCTCGATGATATGGGCAGCGATGCTCGCAGTCAGCCTCAGGATTTTGCGACCTGCCAAGTGCGTGCAAAAGGTATCTTGCCCCCTTGGTGGTCCCTGGTAGATGTCCCAAAGCCTGGGCGTATCATCCCAGAAGATAGAACCGGTGTGATCCCTGGACACGCCTATATGCACCGATGCCATCACCGGAGCAAGGGTAACGATGCGCGATTCAGAATTATCGAAGCAGTCAACTAGAAGGTCAGAATCCTTGACAAACCGCATGACATTCTTGGTGTCAACTCTTTCGACATAATGCGCAGCTGGACATTTCGCCTTGCGCCAGAGTAAATTAGCCAGTGCCAGGGACTTGGGGATACCGATCTGGGCGGTCATGAATGCAGACGTGGCAATGTTGTCCTCGCTGACTCGATCATCATCCACCAGGATAAAGCGGATCTCGGGAGATGCAAGATGCAAAGCGAGCTGGCTGCCAACTGCACCACATCCAAAGAGGGTGATGGTGATCATAATATCCTTGATTGGTAGACATTACAGATCAGGCATTTACGCTCCTGGTATAGAATTAGTTGTACAGCAGATTTAGGATCGCTCCAGGCTGACCAGTGATGGATGCCAAAGAAATGCAGAAATTTGGCGATGGGGGTGATCATATTTTCCTTTCTTTAACAAAATTGCAGTCTATGCAAGTACGCCGTTGATGAAACCCGACGATATATAATGCGTCGGGTTCACTCCACTTAGACCAGTTATGAAAACCAAGCCAGCATAAGAATTTTCTGAACATTGTAATCTCCTCAAAATGGAAAGTCGTCATCGTCATTGTTGCCATCATAATCCGCATAGGCATGATGCACATCGAATCGATTAAGACGATGCGCCTCCTCCATGATCTGCACGATCGACGATAGGTTGTGCTGGCTATCCGTTCCTGACAGGCAAAATCCGGCGACGCTGATATGTCCATCTTCGCGCACACCCATTTTGTAAGTGCGACCATCAGGTGCTTGCCATGTTACCTGGTAGCCATTGCCACGCTTTTCATTGGTGATCAACCTGGCTCCCATGAATTCCAGTAAAAACTTCATGCGGTTCTCGACGCTTGCCATCTCATTCTGGACCTTGGCAAGTATCGCTTCTTGCTCGGCTTTAGCCTGCCATTCCTGAATGATATTGTATGCGTTCAGCCAATCATGTTGTTTGGGTTTTTCATCTTGGAGAGTCTTGCACAATTCGCTGATGGTGAACGTTCCCAAGCGGTGATCCAGGCTGTCATAGATTAGCACGCCAGCCATGCTACGCGTGACCAAAACATCGAATGGTTCAATATGCTCATCGATAAGGTAAACGATCTTTGGTTCACCTCGGCTCCATCCCCTCTGCTCAGCATCGGCGGCACTATATGGCACGCACAGCCAGGCATCTTCACCAGAAGGTATGCAGGCAATCGTGTAAAATCTAGGCAAGGCTTGCAGGTATGTCGAGATTTCATTAGCGTAAGCTGAGCGCGTGCGGATAAGTTTTTTTTGGTTGGGCTTGAACTCCCACCATCCAGGAGCTTCGCCACGCACGGCATAGTCCAGAGGTACACCGTTTTGCATCAGGGATACCGTAACTAAACCATCTATTGGAATGGGCGCGACGAATGGTTGCGGCTTGTAATCTGCAATACGCAGGGCAGTTTCAAGCAAGGATGTCATTTTGCCCTGTAGGGTAAGGATGTGGACAAGATGCGGTCAATGAGCGTTGGAGCAGGCTTGCCTCCGAGGATTGCCGCCACTTGGTCAAATATATAATAATCCTCACCAGAGAATTGGAAGCGATCGACGCGGTAGCCCACAGTCTCGATGCTGCGTGTCAGTATGGTATGCTCCCCCAGGGTAAGGCATACAGTATGGGGTACGATAAGACCACGCTGATCCATGCTGCGCAGGGTGTTGGCATAACTGCCACGGTTCTCACCCTCATCGGAGATGATCACCACGATCTGAGGCGAATAACCGTTGCGCAATGCCAGCTCCAATCCGGCTTGCATGGACGTGTATCCAGAAGCACGGATACCATGGAACGCACGCTCAGTTTCAGTGATGGAGGACCAGTTGACGCCGGTGATCTCCCGTGCATAATCGTTGAACAGGACTACCGACAATTCGCCATCGCACAGTGGCGCAATGCGCACTAGAAACTTGACCATGACCGGGATGACATGGTCCATCGATC
>Ga0105100_10001705_pt1 | contig 12857 bp, 9 predicted proteins | sample PPLLak12cMay2015_2_FD_87033 | JGI IMG/M metagenome (GOLD analysis project Ga0105100, IMG submission 87033) | Freshwater sediment microbial communities from Prairie Pothole Lake near Jamestown, North Dakota, USA - PPLs Lake P8 Core (1) Depth... | ecosystem: Environmental > Aquatic > Freshwater >... | reverse complement strand
GGAACTGACCGCTTGTCAGCGTCTGTCATCGACGAGAGGGAACTGCGTCCGGAGGGACTCGAACCCCCAACCATCGGTTCCGAAGACCGATGCTCTATCCAATTGAGCTACGGACGCTCTGATTCCGTCGATGCTCGAGAGGGGCGGCAAGCAGGCTCGTTCGGCCGTTCGCCTGTGGCGGATGCTTCCGCCCGTCTGACGGCGTACTATAGCCGCCGCGGCCGCAGGCGTCAAATCAAATCAGGACGGCACGCATCGCATCCTATCACCCGAGCGACAATGCGAGTTGAAATGCCCGTTGCGAACAGTATTATGCCGGGAGGACCGAACCTGACAGCTCAGAGCAAAGATAGTACGGGAGCAAGACCCCATGAAATCGATCCTCGTTCGAGTGGCCTTGTGCCTTTCGGTGTCCTCAATGGCCGGTGCGGCCTCTTCCGCGAATCATAATGATGCGAGCGACCGCTGTGCAGTCGAGATGGAGGAGGTTGTGACGCGGTATGTGTCTCCAAACAATGGAGCCGGGCCGCTATGGTGTTACGGCGCGCCGCTGATTGTCCGTCGGGGCGATGACGTCTTCGCCTCTACGATGGAGACCGGTCCGAACGTTCCGCCGTTGCTCAATACGCGGTGGCAGCTCTGGCATCGCTCATCCGGCGGCTGGACGCTCGAGCAACACGAGCGGGAGTACTGCCAGCGGGAGCCCTGCCCCATCGGCATCGCTCAGAAGGGTCCGCTCTTTCTGTCCATCAACCCGTCTGCCGAGCCTGCGGGTGCGACGCACGGCCGGTGCACGCCGCAGGTGCTCGAATTCAATCCCGACAGCCCGCGCACGCCGCCCAAGGTCCATGCGCCGACCTGGGCCGATGGGACCTATTTCAGGGAGCACTCCTACAGGGGTCTGGCGACCGATGGTGCAAGCGGAGAGCTCCTGCTGCTGAACATCAATGCCGAAACCAGCGAGCAATTCGTTTCCTACTATGACGGCAAAGGAACCTGGCAATCCAAAGGAGCCATTCGGTTCCCTGTCCGTGCATGCTACCCGCAGGTCGCTCTGCGCAAAGGCGCCGCCCACGTCCTGGCCATTGGCGACATCGTTGAGCCGGTAACGGAATGGAAAGCAATGAAGTACGAGCGGCTGAAAAACGATTGGGATTACGTCTTTCGTCGCCTGTTTTACACGTACAGCCCGGACATACGACGCGAGGGCTTCCATCCGCCGATCGAGATCGATACGGTCGAGCAGACCTGCGGACACATCACCAACCTCGACCTTCACGTCGATGAGACCGGCGTGGCTCACCTGCTGTACCTAAAGAGGCCCTTCCAGTACGGTTTTATCCGTGACAAGTACTTTCCGGGCAAACCCATGGGAGTCTCCCTGGAATACGCGGCGGTCAGGGACGGACAGGTGCGGTCGCGAAGCGCGGTCGCGGCGACGACAGAAGGCGGTAACGGGCTCGAGCCGGCGTACGCAAGATTCCACGTCGACGCGGGCGGAAGGCTGCACGTCGTTCTCGCCGGTGCGAGCATCGAAGCCAGCAGAAGAACGTTCGGCAACTTCATCGGTCGCCTCCAGGCCGATGGTGCGCCCACGTTTCATCGTATCGACCTGGAACACGCCTTCCACACGTTTTTCACGAACACGGTGCGAGGCGGCTCCACGCCATCCGACACGATCGACCTGTTCGGCACTGCCGACGACGCTCCGAACCTGCGGTATGCCCGCCTGCGCATGCAAACGATGCACCGATGACGCCAGTGCTTACGAGAACAGCCCGGTCATCGAGTTCCTGGGCGTTTTCACCGCCGGGGATGCGGCTTCCGTCAATTCGAGGTGCCCTGCTCCTTCTTCAGGGGAGTCGTCCAGAGATAGACGGTGTGTGAAACTTCGCCGTCCGTGGTCACATCCACGACCTGATCCGGCGTGACACCCCGCATATCGAAATCGTGCGAGACGATCCGGGAGCCGGGCTTGAGCTTGTCAAGTTGTGGGATCAGCTTCACGTTCAGGCTCGGCAGCAGATACAGAGTCACGACATTGGCCTTGCTCAGGTCCAGCGTAAAGATGTCCTTCTGCTGGATGGTGGCCAGGTTGCCGACGCCGTTCTTCTGGACGTTCTCATTCGATTCCTTGATTCGCTGCGGATCGACATCGAAGCCGTAGGCTTTGCAGCCGAGTTTCGCGGCCGCCACCACGATTCGGCCGTCGCCGCAGCCGAGGTCATAGACGACGTCATCCTTGGTGACCTTCGCCAGCTCCAGCATTTTCGCAACGACCTCGTCCGGGGTGGGGACGAAGATCACGTCCGGCCGCTTGATTTCCTGGACCGGTTCGGCGACTTTCTCGGCCACCGCGGTTGGAGCCGCAGGCGCCAGAGCCGGCGACGACTCCTTGGCGACGTCCGGCGACGCCGGCGGAGTAGCGGGGCTGTTCGGCTGTGTCGACTGCGAACTCTGGCTTGACGCGTTCTGCGGCGGCTTCTCCGACGAACACCCTGCAATCATGAGGGCGATTACAATCAAAATGTACATCACGTTCCTGATGCCCATAGTAATCCCAATCCTTTCTATAGTCCGTTAGTAGTATCGCGTGTCACAGCGCGAATCTGGCACGGTTCGTTTCACGTTTGCTTTCTTAGGGTTCCTTCTTCAACGGCGTGGTCCACAGATAGACCGTGTGCGACGCGCCGTTGGGCGTGGTCAACTCGACGACCTGATCCGGCGTGACGCCGCGCATGTCAAAATCGTGCGAGACGATTCTGGAACCGGGCTTGAGCTTGTCCAGTTGCGGGATCAGCTTCACGTTCAGGTCCGGCAACAGGTACAGCGTGACGACATTCACGTCGCTCAGGTCCAGCGTGAAGATGTCTCTCTGCTGGATGGTGACGAGATCGCCGACGCCGTTGGCCTGGACGTTTTCGTTGGACTCCGCAATGCGTCGCGGGTCCACATCGAAACCGAAGGCTTTGCACCCATACGTTTTGGCCGCGGTCACCACGATCCGGCCATCCCCGCAGCCGAGATCATACACGAGGTCGTCCTTGATCACCTGGGCCAGCTCCAGCATCTTGTCGACGACAGGCTGGGGCGTCGGGACGTACACGACGTCGGGCCGCTTCGGCGGTTGGGGCTTCGTCGCGGTCTGTGCAGGCTTGGCCGGACCGAGCTTTGCGGCGGCCCGATCGTCGGGTTTCGTCAGCGAAATGCCGTCGAGGCGAGGCTCGAACGCGGCCAGGTCCGTCCCAAACGCATTGAGGATCGTCGGGGTGACGTCCTGCCGCCGCCCGTCTCGGACGACGGCCTTGTTGTTCGTGGCCAGGAATACGTAAGGGGCGGACTTGTGGGTCTTGCCATCCTCATCGAAGCCATGATCGGCGGTGACATAAATCTGCGTGTTGTCGGCTAACCCCAGCTCCTTGAGCTTGTCCATGATCTTGCCGGTCCAGAGATCGTTGGAGATCAGGGCGTCGTTGTACTCTTTGGAGTTCTCGCCGTTCCTGTGCCCGGCGGCGTCGACCTCGGCAAAGTGCACAAAAAAGAAGAACGGCTTGTCTCTGTATTTGTCCAGCAGTTCGATCGCTCGCGTGCCAACCTTCTCATCTTTGACCAGGCCAAACTCCCAAACGTCCATCGCGGCATGCATGCCGTAGTAGGGTGAGCCGGGAGTCACGCGGTACTTCACGCCGTTCTCCTCGACGATCTTGCCCGCGGGCTTCTTGGCGGCCTGCTGCTTCTTCTTCGCTGCTTTCTTCGTCCCATCCGCAGCATCATTCAGTTGTTTCTGCTCCTCGTCCAGCCGGATCTTCTTGGGCGGGTCGATCTCTCCGCAGTGTCGCCTCTTCCCGATGACCGCCACCGTGACGAAGTCATCCGTCCCGAACTGCTTCTCAAGCCGCTCGAAGACACTCAGCCCTTTCGGCACCGGCTGATATCGGTTGTTGCTGTACACCCCGGTCACCGTAGGGTAGTACCCGGTCAGAATCTGTGACCAGCCGGCCTTCGTATCTGTGGTCCCTTCCACATCGATCTTGACCAGCTTGCCCTGGTCGCTCAATCGCTTGAGATTGGGCAGTTCATTTCGACCCAGACATTGTTCCACGTGCTCGCGCTGGGCCCCGTCCCAGCCGATGAGAATCACGTTGCGAGGACGCTCGCCGGCCGACCAGGCGGGCGCGACGAGAGCGGCGGCAACCGCCGTCGCAACGACAATCCACACTCTCCGTCCCATAGATACAATCCTCTCAAGAAAACGACGCTTCAGTCCCGATCCCGGAGCGGCCACACCCGCTCTTCATACAGGGCTACATTGTCACACCTTGCCGCAGAAAAAGCTATAGTATTTCTGCGCCTGCTCTCCTGCCTCGTGGACGCCTTGGGAAGACGTCCCGGCCCCGGTTTCTATTGCATCGGGCGGGCGAGCGATTGGTGCCGCGCAACCCGGCGCCATCGCGGCGGGCAGGTTCAAGCGGTACGCCTGCGGCCGCTGGAGAGCCGGCACTGGTCGATCATTGGATTTGATGACGTCAACACTCCTGCCCAGCACGACGCCCAGCGAGCGCGTTCGCGCGTAGCGATACTCACGCTGGATGTGGGTGGGTGATGAGCTCCGAGCCTGCGCCGAGGTTGCCGGTCGCAAGCGACAGCGACGTTGGAGCACGTCCTGAGCCGCGTGAGCGATGATGCGGGCACGGAATGGGACCCGAGCCCAAAAGCCCGGCCTCAGCCGAACTGCGACATCACGTTCACCGTGGAGCGGTAGCAGCAGAAGACACATTCATCGATTATCCTTGCGTCGAGCAAGGTCTGTTCTTAATCTGGCTCGCACCGGTTGGACGCCGGCCGAGAACAGAACGGTGAGGCGTCGAGTAAATAATCATAGAGTGATAGGGTCGATAGACTCCTGAAAAGGTCGGTGAATACGTGAACGGCGAGCAACTGTTGTATGACATCAATGAGCTGAACCATCTCTTCCGGGAAAGCGCCAGCATCGAGACGCTGCTGAACAAGGCCGTGGAGATGGTGGCCCAGCGTACGAGCTCGGCCGTCTGCTCGATTTACCTCTACGATCCGCAGGAGCAGGAGCTGACCCTGCGTGCGACCAAGGGCCTGAACCCGGAGTCCGTCGGGCGGGTGCGTCTGAAACTGGGCGAGGGACTCACCGGGCTGGCGCTGAAGGAGATGCGCCCGGTCTGCGAGACCGACGCCAGCCACAATCCCAACTACAAGTACTTTCCCGGGATGTTCGAGGAGCAGTACGACGCCTTCCTGGCCATGCCCATCGCTCGCGGCGTCTCCAGACTGGGCGTTCTGGTCTTGCAGCGCAATACGGGCCAGAGCTTTTGCGACGACGACATCACCGCCCTGGAGACGGTGACGTCCCAGTTGGCCAACATCATCGAGAACGCCCAGTTTCTGCTGGGGATGCACGAGCCGCGACGAGAGCCTGCGAAGGAGGTGCCCGCCGCGCTCAAGTTCACCAAAGGCAAAGCCGCCTCCGAGGGATTCGCTTATGCACCGAGCATGATCCTTGCCCGCCAGAATACGCTGGCCTTGTTCCTGCGCTATGACGCCGGCAAGACCTGGTCGCCGGAGGATTTCCGCAAAGCGGTGGCCGCCACGGAAAACCAGCTCGAGGAGTTACAGGAACAGGTGGAGCAGAAGCTCTCGGACGCGGCCTCGCTGATCTTCGCCGCGCACCTGATGATTCTCAAAGACAAGGAGTTCGTCGGCAGAATCACGCGGCGCATCGAGGACGGCGTGAACGCTCCGGCGGCCGTCGCCAGCGTGGCGACCGACTACATGCAGACCCTGCTCGCCGGCAACAACGCCTACATGCGAGAGAAGGTCAACGACATCGAAGACCTGGCCGTGCGACTCATCAACAATCTCGTCAGAGAAGGCGAGGACGTCAGCGTCCACAAGGACCATGTCGTCGTCACGCAGGGACTGTTCCCGTCCGACCTGCTCAAGCTCGCCTCCGAGGGGGCCAAAGGCATCGTGCTCGTCGGCGGCGGCGTCACCGCGCACATCTCCATCCTCGCCCGATCGCTCGATATCCCCATGGTCATCGTGAGCGAGTACGACCTGCTCAATCTGTCCGACGGCACGCCGGTCCTGGTCGATGCGGAGGTCGGCAACGTCTATGTCGACCCGGACGACAGCATTCTGGAGAAGTTCGGCTCCCAGCAAAGGGCCCGGCTGACGCTCGACGAGCAGAAACGCCTGATGAAGCCGTTCACCGCCATGACCGACGGCTATCGCGTGCAGCTCCTGGCCAACATCAACCTCCTGTCCGACCTGAAGATCGCCACGGAGCTCAACTGCGACGGCGTCGGCCTCTACCGCACCGAGTTCCCCTTCCTCATCCGGACGACCTTCCCGACGGAGGCGGAGCAATACGTCATCTACCGCAAGCTCGTTGAGGCTATGCAGGATAAGCCCGTGACGTTCCGCACCCTCGACGCCGGCGGCGACAAGATCTTGTCCTATTATCACGACATCGAGGAGCAGAACCCGGCGATGGGCATGCGGTCGATCCGCTTCACGCTGCGCAACAAGCCGGTCTTCCTCGAGCAGCTCCGGGCGATTCTGCGAGCCGGCGTCGGCGCGGACCTGCGCATCATGTTCCCAATGATTTCCTCCGTGGATGAATTCCACCAGGCCCGTGAGGTCGTATACGAGGCCATCGAACAGCTCGAGAAACAGGGTATCGAGCACCACGAGAAGCCGAAGGTCGGCATGATGGTCGAGCTGCCGTCGGTGGTGGACCTGATTGGCGATCTGGCGGCCGACGTCGAGTTCTTCTCGATCGGCACCAACGACCTCATCCAGTTCATGCTGGGCGTGGACCGGACCAATGAAAGCGTGGCGGACTTCTACCTGCCGCATCATCCGGCCGTGCTCCGCGCCCTGAGCCGGATCGTTCACAGCGTCCTCGAACGCGACCGCGAAATCTCCATCTGCGGCGACATGGCCCACCAGCCCGAGTATATCCCCTTCCTGCTCGGCATCGGCGTCAAGACCTTCAGCGTGGACCCTATCTACCTGCTGCGCACCCAGCAGGTGATCGCGACGACCTCGCTGGGCTACGCGCAATCCCTGGCCCGTTCCGTGCTCGCCCAGAGCCGAATCAACGATATCGCCGTTCTCCTGAACACGCAGACGCTGGTCCGCACGACCGAGAGCTGATGCATAGTGTGCAGTTGAGGAAGCTGTGCCTGGGTGCTTCACCGGACATGAGACCGCGGGCGCCACGCGCTTACCGTGCCTTGATGTCGTAGCACGTCAGGGTGTCGCCGTGGCGGATGTAGAGGCGTCCGTCGCTGATCGCCGGGTGGGCCCAGTGCTCGGTGCTGCCCTTCCGGACTTTGAAGGAGCTGACCAGCTCGTAGCCGTCGGGCTTGATACGGATGAGTCCGACTTGGCCGTTCTCTCCGTAGCCGTAGAGCATGCCGTCCGCGTAGATCACCGAGCCCCTGCCGACGAGCTTGCCTGAGAAGGCGACTTTCCCAGTCGCAAAATCAAGGCCGATCCACCGGCCTGCGGTGCTGACTCCGTGGACCATGCCGTCCACGAGGACCGCCCCGCCGTGATGAACGTCAAGAGATTTCTCCGCCCACTTCTGTTCCGCGCTCGCCCCGTCCGCCGAGAGCGCCAGGCCGACGCTTCCATGACGATAGCCGTTGCTGACGAATACCATTCCATCCTTGTGCAACGGGCTGACGGCCTGAATGTCGTAACTGACCCGATGCGGAACCGCCCAGTACACCTGCCCCGTATTCGCGTCGATGCCGACGAAGGCCTTTTCCACCAGGGTGAGGATGAGGCGTTTGCCGCCATGCTCCACCAAAATGGGCGAGCAGTACGCGGACGACTGACTCAGGCCCTTGGACGTCCAGACGGTTTCGCCGGTCTTTTTGTTGAGGGCCACAATGGTCGCGTCTTTGCCGCCCGGCGTGCAGATGACCCTGTCGCCGTCGAGCAGCACGGATTCGGAGATCCCCCACCAGATGTTCCGCCCGCCGAATTTCTTGAGCGTATCGACGTACCAGAGGCGCTTCCCATCGGCGGCGTTGTGGCACGCGAGCCGGCCCATCCCGCTCATCAGGTACACGCGTTCGCCGTCAATAGTCGGTGTCGTGCGAGTGCCCGGAGACCTGCCCGCCTTATCCCACTCCGGGCCGTAATTGACCTTGTACCTGACCTTGCCCTGCGAATCGATCGCGAACAGGTAGCCCTCGCGGCTGATCATTCCGCACACGTAGACCACGCCATCGGCAATGGCAACGGATGAGAACCCCTCTCCCAACCCACTACAGGACCACAGCTCCGCGGGCCCGCCGTCCGGCCACAGCTTCATCAGTCCGGTTTCCGGGGATGTTCCATCCCGGCCCGGCCCCCGCCACTGCGGCCAGTCCGACGCCGACACCGCCGAAAACCCGACCAGGACGATGAAGAGAATGCCGAGGATTCTTCTTGAAGGCCGCATACGCAACCGCCCCCTCAGTGAATCTCAATGACAGTCTGCCGCAATCGGCTAAGCCTTATGGGTCCCCGGCTTTCGCTTCTTGTGACCCGACTTCAGGGCGCGCTGGCGGTTCAGGACCTTGCGCCCGCCCCTGGTTTGCCGCCGGCTGCGGAACCCCTGGCTTCTCTTTTTCTTGCGATTGCTGTTGCGATAGTTCTCGACCATACGTTCCTTTCACCTTCTCTTACCCGCGTCGCGCCTCATGCACGACGCACCCGGCACCACGCAACACCCTATTGCCCAAGACACATAATCGAGCCCCAGAGTATACCAACCTCCCGGCCTGTTTCAACGTCTTTTCCTTCCCCCGCATGACGCGCCTGTGCAATGTCCTGCGGCCTGGGCTCCGAAAGGTGCATGATGCATGGTGCAATGGTGCCGGGCCGGCGCAATTTCTGTTGATTTTGTGCCGTCCGGGGCTACGATGACGAATTGACAAAGCGCAAAGAGAACCTCAGACCCGTACAGGAGACGGCGCCAATGGAAAAACCAGACCCAGCGGGGTCTTGCCCCCCATCATCCTATGATGGCGTCGGCGGCCGTCCCAGCGACCTGTGGCAGAATATCCTCGATTCGCTGACGCATCCATTTTACGTGATTGACGTGGCGACCTATCGCATTCGCCTGGCGAACCGTGCGGCGCGACAGACGCACCGGAGCGGCGCCGCCACGTGCTACGCCCTGAGCCACGGCCGCGACGGCCCCTGCGATTCCCCGGACCATCCCTGTTCCGTCAAGGTCGTCACCGCGACCGGCCGGCCCGCCGTCCTCGAACACATTCACCTCGACGAGCACGGCGATCCCAGGAACATCGAGGTCCACGCCTTCCCTGTCTTCGATGAGGCGGGCAAGGTGACCCAGGTCATCGAGTACTGCGTGGACATCACCGAACGCAAGCAAATGATGCAGGAGCATCAGTGGGACCTGGCGGTCAACCGGACGCTGGCCGAGCTGGCGGATGCTCTGATCGATCCGTCATTCAGCATCGAGGAGGTCGCCGATCTCGTCCTGGCGCAGGCCCGGCAGTTGACGGGCAGCGAGCATGGGTACGTCTCGTCCATCGACCCGGAGACCGGCGAAATGATCGCCCACACGCTGACGCACATGATGGCCGGGCAGTGCCGGATGCCACCGGACCAACAACGCATCGTTTTCCCTCGCCGGCCCGACGGCAGCTATCCGGCGCTGTTCGGCCATGCTCTGAACACAGGCCAGGGCTTCTATACCAACGACGCGTGTCGGCATCCCGCCTCGACCGGACTGCCCGAAGGCCACATCTCTATCAGGAACTTCCTCACTGTGCCTGCCCTCGTGGGGTACAGGGTCGTGGGCCAGATTGCCCTGGCCAATTCAGATCACGAGTATTGCGACAGGGAACTCGATGCGATTGCACGGATGGCCAAACTCTATGCCCTGGCGGTCCAGCGGATGCGCCGACAGAACGCCCTCACGGCCAGCGAGGAGCGCTACGCCCTCGCCCAGAAGGCCGCCGATATCGGCAGTTGGGACTGGAATATCGTCACAAGCAAGCTCCTCTGGTCCGAACGCATCGAGCCGATGTTCGGGTTCGCCAAAGGCCAGTTCAAAGGCACGTACGAGGCGTTCCTGGCATCCGTGCATCCCGAGGACCGCCAGTTCGTGATCGACTCCGTGAACGCGTGCGTCGAGGGCGGCGCCGATTATCGGATCGAGCATCGGATCGTCTGGCCGAACGGGGCCGTGCGGTGGGTGTCCGAAACCGGTGACGTGATCCGAGGCGCCGGGGGCAAGGCGATTCGCATGCTCGGCGTCGTCCAGGACATCACCGACCGAAAGCAGGCCGAGCGGGAGATTCGAAAACTCAACGAGGAACTCGAGCGGCGAGTCCTCGCGAGAACGACCGAGCTGACGCAGACGAACAGGCAACTGCGCGACGAGATTGCCAGCCGCCGGCGGCTGGAAAAGGAGATTCTCGAAATCAGCGAACGGGAGCAGCGGCGCATCGGGCGCGAGCTGCACGACAGTCTCGGTCAGCAGTTGACCGGAATCGCCATCATCAGCAAAGTGCTCGAACAGAAGCTCGAACGCCAGTCCATCAAGGAGGCCGCCAACGCGAAAGAAATCGCCCAGCTCGTCAACGAAGCGATCAACCAGACCCGGCAACTGTCGCGCGGTCTGCATCCCGTGTCGATGGACGAAGACGGGTTGATGTCCGCCCTGCAGGCCCTGGCCGCCACGACCCAGAACGTCTTCGGCGTCACCTGCACCTTCCGGTGCGACAGTCGCGTCCCGGTAAAAGACCCCTCGGCCGCCATCCACCTGTACCGGATCGCCCAGGAGGCCATCACCAATGCCGTCCGTCACGGCGACACGAAGCAGATTCTCCTGGAGCTTGCCGCCAATCATAGGGGGGCAACTCTCGTGATCGAAAATGACGGGCGAGACTTTCCCGCCAAGCTTCCCAAGAACCGGGGTATGGGATTACAGGTCATGAGCTACCGCGCCGAGATGATCGGGGGCACTCTCAATGTGCAACCGCGTGCCGGGGGCGGAACGAGGGTCACCTGCACGTTCAATACCGAATCCGCAGCCGATGGGAAGGAGGCGTAGCATGCCCACGAAAGCGACCCCGAACAGTGATCAGCGATCGAAGCACGGCGTTCTCATCGTGGACGACCACCCCGTAGTGCGTCAGGGTCTTGCACAGTTGATCAATCAGGAGAAGGACCTGGAGGTGCGCGGCTATGCGGAGGATGCGCACGAGGCCATGCAGGCCATCAAGAACGTCCAGCCGGACATGGTCATCGTCGATATCTCGCTCAAGGACACCAGCGGCATGGACCTGATCAAGGACATGAAAATCCAGTACCCGAATCTGCCCATTCTGACTCTGTCCATGCACGACGAATCGCTCTACGCGGAACGCGCGCTGCGGGCCGGAGCCAGAGGCTACATCATGAAGCACGAGGCCACCGAGCGCGTCATCACGGCCATCCGTCGGGTGCTGGCCGGCGAGATCTACGTCAGCGATTCCATGGCCGCCAAGATGGTCAGCAAGCTCGCCACCGGCGCCGCGCCTCGCAGCGCCTCACCCGTGGAAGCCCTCAGTGACCGCGAGCTGGAGGTCTTCCGCCTCATTGGAGAAGGCCACAAGACCCGCGATGTCGCCGACAAGCTGCATTTGAGCGTCAAGACCATCGAAACGTATCGGGCCCATATCAAGGAAAAGCTCGGCTTCAAGGACGGCAACGAGCTCTTCCGTTTTGCCGTTGAGTGGGTCAACTCCGAGATGGAGCATTGATCGCCCCGTCGGCGGGTGCGCGGCCGGCGCGTGTCGGCAGGTCACGCATAGGAGAACCCCTGATAGCGAGATAGGGTTTCAGCCGATACAAAATCACCTGCCGGCCCCGATTCCGCCCGTCTTCCCGTGCTTTTATCATGACCTGAGAATCGTTTGAAGACGGGCAACGAGTTGCACAGGTCGCGTCGCGACGGATGATCTGAGTTGGGAAGCATGATCGAGTACGGTTCGGACAAAGAGGGTGCCAAGAAGAACATCCTCATTGTGGACGATCACGAGGTGGTGCGGCGTGGGTTGACGGCGCTGCTGAGCCAGCAGCCGGACCTGGCCGTCCGCCACGCGGTCGCCAGCGCTGAGGAAGCTTTGGACGTTATTGAGCACGAACCTGTGGACCTGGCGATCGTCGACATCTCTCTCGGACGGATGGACGGAATCACCCTGACGGACCGGCTGAAGCATAAACGCCCCAGTACCGTGGTCCTGGTCCTGTCGATGCATGATGAGCACGTGTACGGACGGCGTGCCCTGGATGCGGGCGCCTCCGGCTTCGTCGCCAAGCAGGACGCGGGAGAGACCCTCCTCGACGCCATCCGCAAAGTCTTGGCCGGCCAGAGGTACTTTCGTTTCGCACCCTGATCCCCGCGTGCAGGCCCAAGAGCCGGCTCTTAGTGTGCCTGGCGAACGCTCTGAGAGGCCCTCAAAGACAGAAACCACGCCGTCACAGCCCCCTGATCGCGCCGCCCAGCCCCGCCTCCTCACGCCTCCGCCGTGTATCATTCTCTTACAACCGGCAATTTCTATTGACATCTGTCCCCCTCGATTGGTAGAATAGTACATGGAGTGATACAGGAACGTATGGAGGCACTTCTTGGCCACCCCGGGGGTCGTTCGCCGACAGGGAGAGAACAACCGGCGGCTCACGTCACAGGGACTCGCAGGTGTGACCCCGACTGTCCTGTGACAGATTCTGGAAAAGAAGTTGAAGGAGTGGTGAGATGAGGCAAATCGCCGTCGCTTGGCTGCTTGTGATGTTCTGGGTGGGCAGCG
>Ga0105100_10001702_pt1 | contig 12874 bp, 11 predicted proteins | sample PPLLak12cMay2015_2_FD_87033 | JGI IMG/M metagenome (GOLD analysis project Ga0105100, IMG submission 87033) | Freshwater sediment microbial communities from Prairie Pothole Lake near Jamestown, North Dakota, USA - PPLs Lake P8 Core (1) Depth... | ecosystem: Environmental > Aquatic > Freshwater >... | reverse complement strand
TGACCATTTTTTCCACATAGTCCAGATGCTCCAGGATCTTCTTCCTAGCTTTCTTTGTCTCCCTTTGCCTGATCGCCTCCAGAATGCCCCTGTGCTGTGCAAGGAGAATGTCCTTTCTCTCAGGCTTGGTGTTATATTTCTTCACTCGGAAATAGGTGTGAAAACTGTCTTTGAGCCCCTCCATGACGTGCATGGCCAGCACATTGTGGGTCGCCTCGGCGATGAAAGAGTGGAAATCGAGGTCCGCCTTTTCCCAAGCGCTCTCGGCAGGCTTCACCTTCTCCATCTTCTTCAGGATTCCCAGCATCTTCTTGAGGTCTGCGGGGGTCGCTGCCTCGCAAGCTCTTTCTGCGCACCATCCTTCAATGAGCTTGCGGATTTCAAGGAACTCAAAGACCTTTTCCGCCTGCTCCTCCAATAGAATAGACAAAGGCTGCCTCAGGCTCCCCTTTAGAGAGGAAATGATAAAGGTGCCCTCCCCCTGTCGCACCTCGATCAGTCCTGCCGTCGTCGCCCTGTAAATGGCCTCCCGAATGGATTGTCTGCTCACTCCCAGTTCCAAAGCCATTGCGCGTTCGGAGGGTAGTTTTTCCCCGGGTTTAAGGTGACCCCTGGTGATCAAAGACACCAATTGCTTATAGACCATGTCCGGGATCTTACTGGGAGTGACAGTGGAAAAGAGAATTTTTCTGCGGGTCGATTTGCGGATTTTCTTGGTGGCTTCAGTAGGCTCCATCTCCTCTAAAACCCCCTTTTTCGATCTCATGGAAGCGAACCCTGGTCACTCTTCGGCTTTCGTGGCTCTCTTGGTTTTCCAACGTTGCTGGACGAGTGGTCTGACCACCCGTCCGACGGGTACCACTCCCACCCTTTGTTGTCAAGAGATTTTAAGCTTGGCTTCGAGAGTCCATCTTGACATTTCAGCATGCTTCAGTTACCCCTTCTCTCAAAGTTCCGGGGCTTGACTCAGGAGGCGAACACTCATGAAAAAAGAGATCCGCGTCGGCATCGTGGGCAGCGGAAACGCTGCGGTCTTTCACTATGCATCCTACCTGCGGGTGACGGGAGTTCCGGTGAAAGTGGTTGGCGTCACCTCTCTACACAAGCCGCGGAGTGAAAACTTTGCCAAAAGTCGAGGGATTCATGCCTTTGCGTCTCTCTCGGAGATGCTTCCCGAGGTGGACCTCATCGACAACTGCACTCCCGGATATGCGCATGAACCGGTATGTATCGCCGGTTTCGAGGCAGGCAAACACGTGGTCGTTGAAAAGCCTTTCACGGGCTACTATGGTCCGCCCGAGGATGAGGCCTTTGAGGGGAACCGGTTTTCAAAAGAGAGAATGCTGGAAGAAGCCCTTGCCAGCGCCAGGCGCATCATCACAGCAGCGCTCAAAAGCAGGAAGAAGCTCTGTTATGCAGAAAACTGGGTGTACGCTCCCGCCGTACAGAAAGAAGCCGAGATTCTCACCAAGAGCAAAGGACAGATTCTGTGGGCCCTCGGTGACCAGTCCCATTCCGGCAGCCCCTCCCCTGCTTATGGGATCTGGAAGCTCTCAGGAGGGGGCTCCATAGTGGGGAAAAGCTGCCATCCCCTGACGGCAATTCTCTATTTGAAGCAAATTGAAGGAATGACTCACCACGGCATGGTCATTCGACCGAAGACCGTGAGCGCCAGAACCCATGAAATCACGCGCAACCCCAGGTTTAAGGACAAAGGGTTTCTGAGGACGGACTACAAGGACATAGAAGACTACTGCCAGATGCACGTGCTCTTCGACGACGGCATGGTGGCGGATGTTTTTGCCTCTGAAATTGTCATGGGAGGAGTGCACAACTGGCTGGAGATCTTCGCCAACAACCATCGAACGCGGTGCAACATGAGCCCCAGTAACGCGATGGAGCTCTACAACCCCAAGGAAGAACAGCTTGCCGACGTCTACCTCGTGGAGAAGATAGGCACCAAGCAGGGTTGGTCCACCCCTGCTCCGGACGAAAACTTCATGTTCGGGTATCCTCAGGAAATCCAGGATTTCATCGAAGCAATTGCCACAGGGCGGGAACCGAAGTCCGGCATGCTGGCTGCGAGTGATTCTGTCGGGGTTCTCTACGCGGCCTACGTCTCAGCCGAGCGCAAAGGCGCGGAGGTAGAGGTCCCCCTGGACTCGGCGCTTGGCCCCTAACGGGCTGGCGAAAAGAAGCTCTTGGTCTAGGTTGCTCAAGAAAGCTCAGTTACACGGCGCAGAGTAAGTAACGAGTGCTGAGGACTGAGAACTGAGTAGGACAAGCAACAGGTTTTATTCGAATTTTACTCAGTCCTCATCACTCATTGCTCAGTCCTTTCCTTTAGACGCCGCTGAAAGCGGAAAAACCCCCGTCAATCGGGATCACAGCGCCGGTGACGAACTCGGAAGCCGGGGACAGGAGCCAGAGCACGGCGCCAAGCAGGTCTTCCGGGCTGCCGAATCGTCTCATGGGCGTATGGTCAATGATGGTTTTGCCCCGCGGCGTCAGCGCGCCTGTCTTCTCGTCGTAGAGCAGGTAGTGGTTCTGTGAGGTGTGAAAAAAACCGGGGGCTATGGCATTCACACGAATGCGCGGTGAGTACTCATGGGCCATGTGCACGGCAAGCCATTGCGTGAAATTGGTTACAGCCGCTTTGGAGGCACTGTACCCGACAGTGCGTGTCAATGGACGATAGGCGCTCATGGAGGAAATATTGATGATGATCCCGTCCCCCTGATCCGCCATCATTCGGCCGAAAACCTGGCTGGGGAGAATGGACCCCACGAGATTGAGATCCACCACCTGCTTGAGCGCTTCCTCAGGCAGATCGAAAAAAGATCGCTCAGGCCCGGTTGTGGCAGCCGGCATATTTCCTCCTGCCGCATTGATCAGCCCGTGCACCTTGCCGAACTCAGCCTTGATCATGTCCTTGGCCTTGAGGAGGCTCTCCTTTGAAAGAACATCGGCCTGGGCAAACTTTCCTGATCCGGGTCCATGCCTAAGGCGCTCTTTCAGAGAATCGGCCCGGGACAGGTCCCGGTCCAAAATGACGACGTTCGCGCCGCACTTCACGAGAGCGTACGCCATTTCACCCCCGAGAACACCCGCCCCTCCTGGAATCACGATCGTTAGGCCGGCAAAGTTCGAGCCTTTTGTCAACTTCTCCAGATCCATGTCTTTCTCCTCCTTCACTCTTTGGCCGCCATCAAACTGAATGAGCGGGTCATTGATGTCTTTTCTGACCTTCCAAGGGCTCCTCCCGCTTCGAGCGGGACTCATTTCGATCTTTCGAGCTCTCCTTGGAGTTCAGCAACTTCATCGAAGCTCTTTTCCAGCGATTGATAGAGCTTCTCAAAAAGAGGATACATCCGTTTGTAAATCTCCACACTCTCGGGATTTGGGCGACACGAGTCCCCGAGTTTCACAAAATCACCTGCCTTTTCCAGACCTTCCCCTCCACGCGCAGAGAGCAAGGCCCAGAAAGCAGCCCCCAGAGCGGACGTATCACCCCAAATGGGGATCACCAAATCTTGGTCCAACGCATCGGCCATCACCTGCAGCCATAAGTTCGATTTTGTAAAACCTCCGGAAGCGATGATCTGTCTCACGTCAACGCCGATGTCGATGAGCACCTCTTTCAAGCTCCTGAAGCGGAAAGCAATACCTTCGAGCAATGCTCGAGCCAGGTGTGTTACACCATGTTCAAGGGTCATTCCAAAGAACATGGCACGGGCATTCAGGTTCCAGTTGGGGCTTCGTTCGCCTGCAAAAAAGGGCAAGCAAATCACACCCCCGGCCCCTGCTTTTGCGCTTCCTGCGAGGGTGATGACATCCTCAAAAGACAAGGGAGGCTGCGTCGAAAAGGAGGGAGAAGCTTGATTCAGGCAGTCTCTGAGCCAGGACAACGCTACGCCCCCATTGTTGATCGCACCTCCCACAAGCCAGTGGCCTTCATCAATGGCATAACACCAGCTTCGAGCCTTTTCGTCAAGGATCGGGCGAGAGGAGACGACCCGGAACGCTCCGCTCGTGCCTACCATACACGTCGCCTGCCACGGATTCACTGCACCGGCCCCCAAATTGGAATTGGCAGCGTCGGAAGAGCCCACCACGACCGGGACATCTTCACGAATGCCCATCTCGCGGGCGAACTCAGCTCTTAACCCCCTGTGAACGGTGAGAGGAGAGCACAGAGATGAAAGCTGGTCCTCCCGGATGTCCGCCATCTCAAGACACACGGGGTTCCACCGGAGGGTATGGGTATTCAAGAGCGCCGACCCTGCGGCAAGGGAATAGTCGACCAGGTATTCACCGGTCAGCCTGGCAAAAACGTATTCTTTGGCAGAGACATAGCGCCAGGTCTTCCGAAAAACATCCCCTTGCTTATCGCGAAGCCACATAATCTTATACAACGGGTACATACCGTGGCTGGGGCAGCCCGTCTCCTGGTATAGTCGGGTTGCCACCGGCAGTCCCCTCAAGGCACTGGACTGTTCAACGGCTCTTCCGTCGGCCCAGGTGATCACCCCGGTCAAGGGGTCCCCATGGCCATCAAGGGCCAGCACACTGTGGAGAGCTCCTCCGATGCTTAAACCGGCACAGTCTTCAGGCCGAACCCCGGATTCACTCACCGCGCTTCTTGCCGAATCCAATGCCGACTTCAAGAGCACCCTGGGATCCTGTTCCTGCCAGCGATCTTGCGCCTGGAGACCGGAATATTCAGCTGAACTGAAACCAAGCACCCTGGCCTCTTCATCAACCACGATGCTTTTGCAGCTCCCTGTACCCAGGTCTATTCCAATGAACCAGTGAGCGCGTTTCATCGAGAACCCAGAGCAATCACCTTTCGTAAATTTCGGGATTAGCGACATAGGCGGGTCTGTCGCCGCTAAGGACCGCCAGGCAGGCCTTAAGCGACATCCACCCCATCGCGTTGGTGGCCTCATCCGTGTGCGACCCTGTGTGGGGTGTAAGAATCACCTGAGGGAGACAAAGCAGGGGATGATCAGGGCCAGGGGGTTCTTTCCTGAAGCAATCGAGCGCCGCTCCCCGGAGATGACCCTTTTCCAAAGCAAGACGCAAGGCCTCCTCGTCCATCAACTCCCCTCGCGCGGTGTTCACCACAAAGGCGCCATGTTTCATTTTCTGGAGAAAGGCATGGTCAACCATACCTGAAGTGGATGGATTGAGCGATGCATGGAGAGACACGAAGTCGGATGACGCAAGGAGATCCTCCAGGGACACAACCTGAACGCCGTGCCCTTCCCCCACTTCACAGGTCACGCAAGGGTCTGAAACCAGGATGCGACACCCGAAGCCTTTGAGTCTGGATGCCACTTCGCGGCCGATGGTTCCGAATCCCACAAGGCCCACTGTCTTTCCCCGGAGACCAACTCCTGAGTAACGGGGCCATTCCCCTGAACGAGTGGCTTGATCCGCTCTGCAAAGCTGTCGCCCTAAAGCCAGCATCAAGGCGATCGTCAGTTCGGCCACGGCAACGGAATTCGCACCCGGCGTGTTTGTGACCACGATTCCCATTTTTGTGGCGGCTTTCATATCGACCCGATCAACTCCTACACCATATCGGGCAATCACTTTCAGCCTGTCGGCTGCCTCAAGGACTGACGAATCGATCTGATCCAGCCCTGCGATATAACCGTCCGCATCCTTCACCAGAGGCAACAGTTCCTTAGAAGTGAGGGGCCGGTTCAGGGGATTGTAAATCACCTTGCCCACTGTTTTCGCCAAGGTTGATTTAAGCGTAGGGTCGTCCTTCCCAAAACTCGTGGGAGTCACCAAGACACGACATTCGGAAAGAAGTTTGGTTTCCATCAAAGAACCCTAAGCGAGAATGCTCTGATTTACGCCGGCTCAATACCGAAATACTGGACTGCATTTCGGAAACAGATGTCCTTCACCATGTTTCCGATCAACTCCATATCGTCGGGCATTTCTCCGTTTTCTACGTCGGTCCCCAATACGTTGCACAGCACCCGCCGAAAGTACTCGTGCCGTGGGTAAGAGAGAAAGCTTCTCGAGTCTGTGAGCATCCCCACAAAACAGCTCAGCAAACCCATAGTTGAAAGCGCATTGATCTGCCTCTCCTTCCCGTCCTTCTGATCATTGAACCACCAGGCAGCGCCGAACTGCATCTTCCCTCGGATGCTTCCGTCCTGAAAATTGCCGATCATGCTTGCGACCAACTCGTTGTCTCTAGGATTGATCACGTACAGAACGGTCTTTGCCAGGTTGTTCTCCTTGTCCAGCGCATCCAGAAACTTCGCGAGGCGTCCAGCCATTTCAAAATCACCGATCGAGTCGTACCCTGTGTCCGGTCCCAGCTTTTGCATAGCCCTCGTGTTTGTATTTCGCAACGCTCCAAAGTGGAACTGCTGGGTCCAGCCTTTTTCTGCGTCCATCTTCGCCAGTTCCATCAGCATGGCCGACTTGAACTGCAGGGCTTCATCCGCCTGGGGCTTTTGCCCCTGTCGAACGCTGAGAAAGATGCGCTGAATGTCTTTCAACGCGAAGTCCTCGGCGTAAGGGAATTCGATCCCATGATCGGATATCCGGCAACCCGCCTCGTGGAAGAAATCGTGTCTTTTTTCGATCGCCTCGAGAAAAGAATCAAAATCGGTTACAGGGATACCGGCCGCTGTCTCCAACTGCCCGACCCAACGGTTGAACTCTTCTGGCGACTCAACGCCCAAGGCTTTATCCGCTCGGAAGGCGGGAAGAATCTTGATGGAAAAAGCCTGATCTTCTCTAACCCGCCGGTGATGATCGAGGCTGTCGACCGGATCATCGGTGGTGCACACCACCCTGACATTCATTCTTTTCAGGATACTCCGCGCACTGAACCCTTCGCTCTGCAGCATCTCGGAGCACGTGCCGTAGATTTCTCTGGCCGTAACAGGGTTCAGGAGTTTTCCGGAAATTCCGAAATAGCGTTTTAGCTCCAAATGCGTCCAGTGGTAGAGCGGGTTGCGCAAGGTGTGCGGCACCGTGGCGGCCCAGGCTTCAAACTTCTCGTCATCGGCGGCATCTCCTGTGATGAACCGTTCCTCAACACCGGCAGCCCGCATCGCCCGCCACTTGTAATGGTCCCCTTTTAACCAGATCTGCGTCAGGTTCCCAAAAGTTTTGTCCTCGGCGATCTCGCTGACCGGCAAATGGCAGTGATAATCGAAGATCGGCATACCTGCCGCGAAATCATGGTAGAGACTTCTGGCTGTTTTCGTCTGAAGCAGAAAGTCTTCGGACAGAAACGATTTCATCCCTCACTCCTTGCCCTGGGCGTCATTCGGTCTGCTCCAGACGATAGAGGATTTCGCCTGCATGATCCACAAAGAGAATTCCCTCCTCTTGCCTGTCCGAGTAATCTGACAGCCGAATCGCGGATGGATCCATATAGCCTAAGTTGATACGATGGCATGTTTCTCTCGGAATGGAGGTTGCCAGAATCACATGGACATGAGGCTTTTCAACGCCCTTCTCATAGGTCCCTGTTCCTCGAACGTGGGTCAAATGCGCAAGCACTCCTCTCGGGATATCTTTGAACCGGTCCATGTGGGCCAGGAAATAATCACGAGTGTGGTATCCGATTTTTTCGATGTATTTGCCCCAGGTTCGCGATATCTCCCGTATGTGAGGCCCATAGATGATGAGGGTCCCCTGGTCAGCCACCACTTGCTCCAGTTTGTACATGACTTTTCCAGCGGTCCAGATTTCATCATACATGGCGGGTGCTCTGCCGAGGACTACTCTGAAGGGCTTCTTCTTCGTGACCACGTGAACCTGAGAGGACAAATCCGCAGCTTTGGACCAGGCTTCCCGAACGTCCCCCACGTAAAGTCCGCACAGGTTGGAGTTCGGATGGACCACCATGGCCAGACAATGAACGGGCACAGGGACCTTTTTCATGGCCTTGTCAATCGCCCGGCGGACAGGGGTATCTTTGATGCCAATGATTTTCTTGCAGGTGATGACCGCGCCCAGCCAGTGAAAGAAATGCAGGAAATCTCCTCCAGAGATGCCAGGGAAAAGGTATTTGGCGCCGCCCGAATACCCCACCACCTCATGAGGGAAAACCGGTCCAGCGATCACGATCAGATCATTATCAAAGATTTTTTTATTGATGACAATGGGCACCTTCTCCTTTAGACGCCCCTCCGAGAGTTCTTCAACTTCCTCTTGGGTAAAGTCCCCGATTTGAGCAAAGCTCTCCTGCCGATCCCATTCGTGGTTGAAGAACTTCGATCCGCTGAACCTCTTTTCATGAGCGTCTATTCCGTAAAGGTTCAGGATGTCCTTCTCGGGAAGGGGGGTGTGGGTTCCCAGGGCGACCATGAAATCCAGTCTCGCACTCCTCTTCCCAATCACCTCCTGGATAGAGCGGACCATCATTGGAAGAGGGCACGTTCGCGTGGCGTCCGGTGTCAGGACAAGCACCCGCTTCTTATCAAAAAGGCCGGCAGGGGTCCCTTCCTCGATAAGGGTCCTTACATCCTCTTCAAGCAACAAGCGATCAGGGCTGCCTATTCCTTTCACCATATGACGGGATTCACCTCTTGGAAGAGCTTATTCGCCTCTCCTCGCCTTTGTCAAGAAAGCCTCTATGGCGCTAGAAGAACCTGATCACCGAAGCGTTCTGAGAGCGCTTTGGACAGCGCCTCTACAGCATCTTGATTGGGGAACTCAACCAGCAGTTCGCCTTTTTCACCTACCTCCAGCTTGCCATGGGCTTCCACTACCGGCGCAATCTCTGAAGGTTCGATCGTCCACCACCCACGGGTGCGCATCAAGAGTTCTTTGCCTTTAAGCTTTCTCGGTGTCACGAGGTCGATTCTTCGAAACCAGGCTTCCCAACCGATTTCTGCAGGGGCTTTCAACACCGGTGTTACAGGATCATGATAGATACGGCACCTGCCGAACAGACGCAACCGGATCACGGGAAAACCTCCCTGAGGATTTTCTTGAGTTTCTCGCTCTGCGGAAGAATCTCAGGAGGGACATCCATTCCCTCCATGGTCATGATTTTTCCAAGACAGTGGACATAGAGCACCCCTGCCTCTGTTTCGCTCAATTCCACACCGGTTCTCGCGGTCCGAGCCCACGATGCTTCGAAGGCGGAAAGGGCCCTTTCGCGCCACCGCTTCAGTCTGTGATCAAAAGGAGAAAGGCTCAGGTTCTTGATGAACTCACTCTGTGCCGCTTCCATAGCGGAGAACAGCCGTCGCATCGCCCGCACTGCAGGATCTCTGCCCCACTCGTCACCTTGGGTGTTTGCAATGTCATTTGGATTTTTCATCAGCGGTCTCAATAAACTCTTGAAAAAATGCCCCCTCACCCTTCCCCTCTCCCCCAAATGGGGGAGAGGGATGGGGTGAGGGGCGGGTCTAGGTCCTGCTATTTTACAACCTCAATCTTTGCGCCCTTTCGCAATTCCTTCTCATCAATCGAATAGAGGGCATCCAAAAGGCTGATCTGGTAGGTTCCAGGGGTCTTCGTACGGGAGGCAGCCTTTTCCCCCGCCAGTCCGAAATAGGCAAGGGCTGTCGTTGTGGCTTCTAGAGGATCCGGGTCCACGGCAAGAAACGCACCGATCATCACGGTGGCCGTACATCCGGTGCCGGTCACCATCCTCATCATTTCGTGGCCGTTGTGCACTTTAAGAATCCTCTCCCCGTCTGTGATCAAGTCCACTTTTCCGGTGATCGCGAGGGTTGTGCTCAAATCTTTGGCGAGAGCAATGGCTGCATCTTCTGCTTCTTCCACAGAATGAACAGAGTCCACCCCTTTGGTGCGCGCTCCTTTCTTCGCCAGAGAAAGGACTTCCGAGGCGTTTCCTCTCACCACCTGGACGGAAAGTTCACGGGCGAGCCGCGTTGCGGACTCGGTTCGCAACCGGGTCGCCCCTGATCCCACGGGGTCGAGAACAATAGGGACTTTCAACGCATTGGCCTTTCTTCCCGCCCTGAGCATGGCCTCCACCCACTCTGGGCTCAGGGTGCCGATGTTCAGGACCAGCGCGCCGGCAAGAGAGACCCTCTCTTCCACCTCCTCTGCGGCATGCGCCATGACCGGTGAGGCGCCGCAGGCAAGAAGGGCGTTCGCCGTGTAGTTCATGACCACATAGTTGGTGATATTGTGGATGAGAGGTTTCTTTTCCCGGACTTTCTTGAGATTGTCGGATGCTTTTTGTGCTAAGCGCTCATCAAACATGTTTGATCCTTTGAAAAGAAAGATACTGATCCCTGGTCACTGGATACTGGATTTTACGGAGAAACTTGCTGCAGCAGCTATTCGAAATCCCCTCTGTCTCCCCTTTAGAAAGGGGAGGACTCGTAACGGTTTCCCCCTGTTGAAAAGGGGGAGTAATGGGGGTTTTTTCTCACCGAAAATGATCCCAACCTTTCGCGGAAAGACTTACTTTGGAGCCGTCGGGAAGCAAAAGGCGGATGCCCTCCTCCGGCGCCGTCACCAGCGCTACTTCCGTCACAGGACCGCTGTACGTCAAGGCTATCGCAGCGCGAATGGGGTCCACATCTTTTTTGCCACACGCAATGATGAGCTGATAGTCGTCGCTGTCACGAAGGAAAAACTCCTCGGGCTCACGCTTCAGCATCTTCGCCGCCTCCTTCAGTTCTTCGCTTACAGGGAACTTCTCCTGAACCAAGAGGGCTCCCACCTTGCTTTCTTCGCAAATATGCCCAAGGTCTCCCAGAAATCCATCACTCGTGTCGATCATCGCCCTTGCGCATCCCGTGAGCGCCACCGCCCTTCCTTCCCGGGCACGGTGAGAGGGCTTGTTGTAGGCCCTCACCAGCGGATGATCTTCTGAAACCAAAGACTGAACAAGCAGTTGAAGCCCTGCAGCCGAGTGACCGGGATAACCTGTGACAAGGATCACATCCCCCGGCCTGGCTCCTGAGCGGCGGACCGCCCTCCCCTCTTCCACTTCACCGATGAGCGTAATGTCAATGAAAATTCCATCCCCGGACTTGGTCAGGTTTCCACCGATGATCGAAGCTCCGAAAGGATGGAGTTCTGCCAGGAACCCTCGGTACATGTCTTCGATGTCTGTCACGAGCGTCTCATTCTTCAGGCCCAGCGAGATCAACGCGTAGAGGGGATGCCCGCCCATGGCGCCGATGTCGCTAATGTTGAGCATCATGCACCGGCGACCCAGCTCCATGGGACTGATGTGCCGGGACAGGAAGTGGCGGCCTTCGACCACGGCATCACAAGTAACCAGGATCTCATAACCGGACCTGGCTTTGAACGATGCCGTATCATCCCCTATTCCAAGCGTCACCCCCGGAGCCTGAACCCCCTCTCGTTTCAGGAGTTCATCGATCCTCCGGATCAATCCAAACTCACCAATGTCCTTGAGGGATTCAGGCATGATTATAGGCTTCTTTCCAGGACCTCACGAAGGGCCCGCGTCGCTCCTTCCGGATCGATCTGACAGCACACTGCGGAGATCACGGCAATGCCGTAGGCCCCTGCCTTCATGACCTCGGGGACATTCTCAGGAGTGATGCCGCCAATGGCAATGATGGGTAAAGGGATCGTTTCAACGACTTGCTTCAGCCCCTTGGGGCCGCTCACAGGGCCTGCGTCCTCTTTAGAGCCGGTCACATACACAGGGCCGAAACCCACGTAGTCCGCTCCTTCTGCAAGACAAATCCGTGCCTCTTCGAGAATTGCCGCCGAGCCTCCGATGATTTTATCCTTTCCAAGAAGTTCCCTCGCAAGAGGAATCGGGAAGTCACTCTGACCCAGATGGACGCCATCTGCATCAGAGGCAATGGCAACATCAATTCGGTCGTTGACGATGAAAGGGACCTGGGAACTCCTGCACACGGAAGCCATGCTTTTCGCCACCTCGATCATGCGGCGTGTGGATCCGCCCTTCTCCCTGAGCTGAATGGTGTCCGCCCCGCCAGCAATGCCCAGTCGGGCCAGTTCCTCGTGTGAAAACCGGGATTGCATAACAACATCCGTGAGAAGGTGAAGTCTTCCGATTTTGTTCATGGAGATCCTCCTTCCCCTGTGGCCCCATGAAGCCTCGTTAGTCGAACATCTCGGGAGACAGGGTCCCTTCGGCGATTTTCGTAACCGGGCCTGTCATCTGGACGGAAAAATCCTCTGAAATACGGATATCGAGCTCGCCTCCCGGCATGTGGACCGTGATGCGATCCCCGCAAAGCCCGAGTCGATGAGCCACGGCAGCAGCAGCGCTGCTGCTGCTGCCCGAAGCAAGGGTATAGCCCGCTCCGCGTTCCCAGATCTCAATTTGAATATGAGAAGGATCGAGCACCTTCAAGAACTGAACGTTCGTCCGGTTTGGAAACCTAGGATCGTTCTCGATCAAAGGCCCCACTCTTCTTGCCTCTTGTTCGGACACTTGCTCTCTCAGCACCACGCAGTGAGGATTGCCTACGGTCGCCGCGCAAAACCGCAACTCTTCCCCTTCCACGACCATGGTTTCATTCAGCACTTCACGGGCTTTCCCTTTCACAGGGATCCGCGTACTGTCGAAGCTGACTTGTCCCATCTGAACCGTGACGCTCCGGCCTCGGTCCTGCACGGTCGATTCCACCCTCCCGCCGGAGGTCATGATGGTGAAGGGTTTGTCTTTGACAAGGCCTTGATCCCAGAGGTATCGCGAAAAAATTCGAAGACCGTTTCCGCTTTTTTCAGCCTCGCTTCCGTCAGGGTTGAAAATGCGGAGCCCGAAGTCGCCCTCTTTCGTCTCCAGAGGACCCAGGAGTATACCGTCCGAGCCCACACCATAATTGCGGTGGCAGATCCGCTGAATTTGAAACGCGTCCAACTCCCCCACCCGATCCGAAAAGTTGAGGAT
>Ga0105100_10001701_pt1 | contig 12882 bp, 7 predicted proteins | sample PPLLak12cMay2015_2_FD_87033 | JGI IMG/M metagenome (GOLD analysis project Ga0105100, IMG submission 87033) | Freshwater sediment microbial communities from Prairie Pothole Lake near Jamestown, North Dakota, USA - PPLs Lake P8 Core (1) Depth... | ecosystem: Environmental > Aquatic > Freshwater >... | reverse complement strand
CGTCCGTTGCATTCTCTAACCCGTTTGTGTAGTTCTCCCCGTCCATGCGTCCCAGTACCGACTTGTCCCGCCAGGTGACCCAGTGCTCGCCCACAAAGCCCGGCAGGGCCGCGGCCTGCTCCATGTAGTAGCGATACCCCTTGGCTCGTTCGAGCTGGTCGGCCGTCTGGACCAGGCCGGCGCCCAGCCCGTCAGCCGGGACACCCAGGTGGAACTCACCGATGACGATCGGCCGGCCGGTGACTTCGTACACCCTCTTCATCTGCTTCGTCGGCTCATACTCGTACACGTTGATGCTGCACACGTCGAACAGCTTCGCCATGCGCATCACCGCCTGGGGCGGTGTGCCGCCGAATCGGATGCCTAAATTCAGATGGTTCGGGTCGTATTTCTTGATGGCCTGACCAACCAGACTGAGGTATCGCTCGAACATGGCGTGCACGAATTCGCGACGCCGGTCGGGCGTGTCGCCCTGGGCGAGAAACCCCTTGAGCTTGCGCTGGGTGGCGGTGTCAGGCCCCTTGAGGAACAGATCGACCACCTCGCTCTCGCGATTCGGCCAGGGCGGCTCATTGCCGATGAAGTAGCCCAGCAGCCAGGGATCGTCTTTACGAGAGGCGCACTGCCGCTGTGCAGCCGCGTCGGCATTGGCCGCGAACTCATCGGAGTACACATCCTGCATTCCCAGAAACGAGGTCTGCGTGCGCGGGCCGCTGAATGTCACGACGTAGGCCTTCCGTTGATCCTCCGCAGGTCTCACCGAGGACCAGTTGCCGATCGTGGTCAGACCCCAGGCCTCCATGCGAGCCACGGTCCGGTCGATCCCGGCGCCGGCATCGCCACGCCGGCCGCCCATGCCGTTGGAGCCTGTGGATAGGAAGAGGTGCCCGTCCGGGTCGACAAACCACCACTTGCCGTCGATCTGTTCGACTCGGAAGAAGCCTGTGGCCGCCGCCTTCGTGTGGGCATAACCGCCGTACTTGCAGAAGCCGAAGTCGCCGGGACCGAAGGACTTCTCCTCGTCCGCCAGTTCCTTCTGAAGCTGCTCGCGATTCCTGATCTTGCGCGACCAGTCGGCGTGGGCCCACTGGCCGAATTCGTCCAGCACGGGCAATTTGTCGGGCTCGATGAACTCGGATCCGGCATCCTCCTTCGACAGCGTGACGGACCGAATCTCCAGGGTGGGCCTGTTGAGCGGGTAGTCCATGACCACGCTCATCGCTTCGACGTTCTTGAGATCGCCGAAGGGGCCCCAGACCGACATCCAGAACGAGTTGGTGCGCCGGTTGCTGGCGGAAGCGAGGTCCGTTCCCTTCTGGTCTCTGCCTTTGACGTATTGCAGCGGGATGGAGGTCCGAAGCCAGACATTCTGTCCGAAGGGCTGGAGCATCAGCCTTCGCTTGCCGTTGGCGGTATGGAGCCAAAGGGAGAATCGCTGGGGCGTGGACGTCCTGATCTCCATCACAAGATAGTCGAAGTCGGACCAGTCCGAGGGCAACTGGGCGTCCAGGTCCTTCAAGGACCACTTGTGCTCGGCGGTCTTACCCTCAAAGGTCACCTTGACGGGCCTGTCCATGCCGAAGCTCGCGTTGCAGCAGAGAAGCATCGCGGCTGTTGCGCAGATTGCAGGGTATCTCATTGGACTGCCACCTGCCAAAGCGTGATGCCCAATGGCTTGACGGTAACGACGCCGGCCAGATCCGCGGCTCCGGCTTCCTGGATGTCCACCTTGCGAGGCTCACCCGGCTGGTTGTAGGCCAGGGGGTCGTCGCCGGCGATGACCCAGGTCTGGGCCTTGCCCGCGAGTTTGACGGAGGCGAGGTTCAGTTTCACCTGGGCTGCGTCCTTCGTGGGATTGACCACGGCCACGGTCAGAGCCTTCTTGTCTTTCGTCAGAGCGGCTGAGACATCCAGCGGCGCCGCCTGGTGCTCGACGGCCACAGGAATCGTGCCGAAGTGCTGCCGGTACAGCACCAGAGGCATGCCCGTGGAGTCAAACTCGGCGGCGGTCTTGGTGGTCTTGATGCACCCGATGACGTTGACCGTCTGGGCATAATTGGCCATGAACATGATGTCGCTGTTGCGGAAGTACTCGTGCAGGCCCGCGGCGATGCCCAGCGCGTCCTTGAGGAAGTAGCGGGTGCCCAGTTCGCCGAAGACGTGAGGCCCGTACCAGTAGTTCCACTCGTCCAGGGCCACGCGAATATCCTTGCCTTTCAGCGACGGCAGTTCCTCGCGGAGCTTGCGATGGGCGTCGGCAATCCGCTTGACTTGGTTCGGGATCTGCTGCACATGCTGGGGGATGTCGTCTCGTCTCTGGCAATAGAAGTGCTCGCTGATCAGGTCCATGTGATCGGCGCAACTGGTGAGCATGCCTCGGGTCCAGCTCCGTTGGCCCGCGTCACCCACGTCGCCGCTGCCGACCGTCTTGATGGTCGGGTCCACCTGACGCATCTTCTCTTCAATCCAGTTGTGCTTGAGCACATAGTGACGCAGTTGCATGTAGCCAAGCTGCCAGTTGCCCCACATCTCGTTGCCCACGCACCACCACTTCACGGCGAAAGGCTTGGGCCGGCCGTTCCTGGCCCGCAGCTTGCCCATCGACGTGTCGGTCGAGCCGTTGGCGTACTCGACCTCGGCGGCAGCGGAATAGGCATCGCCGAAGCCGGTGTTCACTGCGATCATGGGCTCCGTCCCGATCAGTTGGCAGAAGCGAACGAATTCATGCATGCCCATATCGTTCGTCTCGATACCCGTCCACGCCGGATTGGTGCGGGTGGGTCTCTTGTCCCGGTCGCCCAGGCCGTCGCGCCAGTCATAACCGCTCACGAAGTTGCCGCCCGGCCACCGATACACTGGGGCATTGAGTTGCCTGAGCAGCTCGAGTGTATCCTTGCGGAAGCCTTCCACGTTGTCGGCGGGCATCAGCGATACGCAGCCGATCTTCAACTTGCCCTTGCCGCCGGCGGTGATCGTTAGCCGGCCGTTGTCGCTGTCTGCTCCGGCCGTGAACTTGAAGGGGACTTTGGCGTACTTGGCTCCGACCTTCTTGATGGTGTGTGTGACCTTGTCCGTGTCGGACTGTCCCCAGGACAGGCTGACAGTCACGGGCGCCACTTTGCCCTCGGCGGCCACGTAGAGATACCCCACGTACGCTCTGCCTTTGACCAGCCCGAGTTCCTCTTGATAGATCCCCACAGCGGTCCCGTTGCCTGGCGCATTGATCTGCGGCGTGTGGTCGCCTACAAAGGCATTCTGTTTGACCATCTCCACGGTCCCCTGCGGACCGATCACTTTCCACGGGGACGCGGCCAGCACGCGGGCCTGCTCGCGGGTGAGTCGCCAGATCTCCTTATCGGCCGGGACGGGGAAGTAGAACTTGCGGTCCTCGAGCATCTCCGCCCAGATGCCACCGTAGATGCATCGCCCCAAGTGCTCGATGAACTGGCCGTAGATGTAGGGACTGATCGGCTCTCTGATCTTGGAGGCATCGATTGAGACTTCGGCCACCGCCGGCTTGGAGGCCGGTGCACCAGACTCCCCGGCCCGCGCACAAAGCGTCATGACGACCGTCAGACAGGCAATCGCCCCAAGGTGAGAACGCAAGGACAGGTGCTGACTCATGCTTGTCTCCTTCAAGAATAGAAGCCTGGATTTACCGCCCACACACAGGTCTGAGATCATACCGAGTGTCCGTTCCGCTGTCTACTCGCAGGGAATACGAACTCATCGGGTGGGGTAGTGCGTGTCCCCAGTGCGACTGTGCGGCGGGATGCGGTGACCGTCATCGGCCGAGGATACAAATCCCCAGGTTATTGGCAAGCTCGATGGTCTTGGGCTTGTCGATGATGATCGTCTTGCCGGCCTCGACCACCAGGCATGTACCGCCGTTTTCCGCCAGGTCGTGGATAGTCTCCGGCCCGACGCAGGGCACGTCGAACCGTAGGTCCTGCTGCGGCTTGGCGGTCTTGACGAGCGTCCAGCCGCCTGCCTTGCAGTGTCGCCCGGCCCGTTTGACCATTTCCGCCGTGCCCTCGATGGCCTCCACGGCGATGACCTCTCTCTCTCGCACGGCGATGGCCTGCCCGATGTCGAGCTCGCCCAGTTTCTTCGCCAGGGGCCAGCCAAAGGCGATGTCTTCCTCGGTCCGCGATGTGGGCTTGTGTCGGGTCATGACTCCCTCGTCCGCAAGATGCTCCCGGCAGTACATGATAGAGTTCTCCAGATGGATGTTGCCGCTGGCCAGCTCGTCGGCCAGCGCGGATAGAAGCGTATCGGTGAGCTTGTCTTTGCCGCGAAGCCGCCAGTAGTAGATGCGAAACGCGCGCCAGTCGGGCAGGTAATGCAGGATTCGTCGGGGCGTGAACAGGTGTGACTTCGTCACGCGTCCCACCATGATCGCCCGAGTCACGCCGTGCTTTCGGAGCTTGCGGATCCAGCTTCCCGGGCGGGCCACGGAGACCTCGCAGAACACGTCCACCTGATCCGCCAGGTGAGGCTCGACATAGTCCGCCAGTCCGACGCAGACCACGGTGCGTCCCGCCTTCCTGGCGCCGGCGGCCACCATGAAAGGCAGCCGTCCGCCGCCGGCAATCAATCCTATGGCATTCGATTCATTCATCGCATCGTCGCCGGACTGGAATCACGGTTTGTGCTACCGGCCCTTTGGGTCTTTGGAGTCCGGCTGGATCAGCTCGGCGATCTTTCGCAGCCGGTTCTGCAGGTCGCGGAGTTCTTGCCGCATCTGGGGCAGGTAGGGGAGCATCGCATAGGCGTGGCGGGCTTCATCGGCCTCAATGGCCGGCGCGCCCAACACGGTCCGGCCGTCGGGCACGCTGTTGATCACGCCCGCCCGCCCACCGATGGTCACGTGGTTGCCGATCGTGATGTGGCCGACGATACCGGCCTGACCGCCGACGATGCAGTGATGGCCGAGCGTGGTCGAGCCCGCGATGCCGACCTGCGCCACCAGCAGGCAATGCGGGCCCACTTTCGTGCCGTGTCCGATGGTCACCAAGTCCCCGATCTTGGTGCCTTGCCCAATGACGGTGTCGTCGAGCGTGCCGCGCTCGATGCCGCAGGAGCTCCCGATCTCCACGTCGTCCTCGATCACGACGCTTCCCGTCTGTGGAATCTTGTAGTGGCGACCGTCATGCGTGGCGTAGCCGAAACCATCGACCCCGATCACGGAATTGGCGCTGATGATGACGCGACTGCCGATCGTGCATCGCTCGTAAATGGTGACGCTGGGGTAGAGGATGCAATCGTCTCCGATCCTGGTGCCTTCTCCGATATACGTGCATGGGTAGATGATGCACCGCTCGCCGATCTGCACGTTGTTGGCGATTGTAACGAGGTGATGAATGTGACAACCCGCGCCAATCGCGGCGGTATCAGAGATCACCGCCTGTGGACTGATGCCGGTCTCCTTGTGTTGGCGGTGGCCGTGCAGGAGCACCATGACTTGCATGAAGGCGTAGTAAGGGTCTTCGGCGACCAGCAGCGCGACTGGAGCATCCATCGCTTTAGCGACGATCACGGCGCTGGCCCTGGTGGTCTGAAGCTGCCGCTCATATCGGCGATTCATGAGGAAGCTGATCTCGCCTTCCCCGGCTCGGCCGAGCGTGGCCGCCGCCCGGATCACGAGGCTCGGATCGCCGCAGACCGTGCCGCCCACATACTCGGCTATCTCGCCAAGCGTTCGTTCTTGCATGACAGCGCTTTCACAGTTTACGAAATGCCCAACCACGTCGAAACGAGCAATTCTACCGTCACTCGCGCCACGGTCAACCCCGGCGGTTTCCGACGAAGCGTCGAAGGGCTGATGATCGTAGAAGCTGAATCGGCCTGGTTCTACGCGATGGACGCTACGGCGGCCAGGACTTGTTTTTGAATGTCGGGCGAGGGTTTCTCGGCAAATGTCGCCTGGAGATCGTGGAACAGGGTGACCGCCGGGCCGACGGGTCTGTACTGGGCAGGGTCCGTCGGGCCGAACATGGCGAAGGTCCGCAGGCCTATCCCCGCCGCCAGATGTGTCACTCCGCTATCATTGCCCACGAAAGCATCGGCACAACTAAGGAGCCCGACGACCTGCGCCAGCGACAGATGGCCCACGCATCGGGCGGCGCCATAAAGGCGCGCCTCTTCAGCCGGACGCAGCCTCTCCATCTCCGCCGGGCCGAGAAGGAACAGGACCTCAAGGCCGCTCGTACGAAGGCCCTCGGCGAGGCTCACGAAGTTCTCCATGTGCCAGCATTTCCTCGGGCCGCCGCTGCCGGGGTGAATGACGACCAGTTTTCTGGACAGGTCGATTTCGGCCTGGTCGAGCAGTTCGACGCCGCAGTCCCGGTCGCCTTCGGTGACTCGGATCACGATGTCATCCATGGCGACCTTTGCGTGCCGGGCGGGCAAGGTGCTCTGGCCCGCAAACTGCTGTACGTAGGATTCTGCGACGTGACGCTTCGCATCCTCAGGCGGCTTCATGGACAACGTGATGATTTCCGCACTGTGGCTGCAATTGGCGGTGAAGATCAGGTTCTGCTCGAAGTTGCTTCCCGGCTCACCGAGAAACGTCACGATCCAGGAGTACGCGGCGAAGATATTGATCAGCGGATCCCAGTCGGCCAGGTCGAACTTGGCCGGCTCGACGAACATCCGGTGCAACTCGGTGGAGTCCATGGAGCGGACGCCGTCGACGCAGGTGCGGCCGGGGAAGATCCCGGTGTATTCGGTGTGGCCGATAATATCTACGCCGCCCAGGTTCAGTCGCTCCTTGAGAATCTTGACCAGCGGCAGCGTCAGAATGCAGTCGCCCAGGGCTCCGGGCTGGAGGATGACGGCCCGCTGGGTTTCCCTGGCCATCTGCGCTCCTTTCGCTTCCAACAACGCCAGAATATCGGTGTCTGCCTGCATCGTCGATCTTCGCCCTTGGCGGGCCTTACCTCAACAGCCCGCGCGACCCTTATCTCAGCATTAACCGTTTCCGGCGGCCAGAATATCACCGATGCGCAACGGTGTCAACCTCGCACCTCGTTCCCTCTGTCATCAGTACGCGATTTCTGGTACAAGATGAGCCTCTGTAGGGCGGGCTGTGTGGTGCTACGAGCCAGGGGCGACGTCTTTGTAGGTGGCGCCGGCGCCGGCGAGGCGGAATTCGTCGTGGTAGAGGACTCGCTTGCTGACGACGTCGGGTCGTGTCGCGGGCTTCTGCCAGCTTTTGTAGAGGCCCATTTTGAAGAAGGGGCCTTTGGCGTCGTTGAAGGCGTTCGGGCCGCTATGGTCGATCACCTTCTCGCCGTCTTTCCAGACCTGGAGGATGCCGTCGGGCTCGTAGGACCATTTGACGTGCATGACCCAGTCGGTCCATGTGTTTCTCTGGTACGGACCCAGGTCGAACTCACGTGTCCCACCATACTCGCGTTTGCCGCCGGCGAACGTGTTGCGCTTGGCGTCCCAGCGAACGACCCACCCCCAGTGGCCGGCGGTCGTGGATAAAGCCATCACGGGATTGCGCCACGGCTCGCCTTCCTTGAGGTCCGGCACGCCGTGCCACTGCGCCACGATCTCCCAGACCGGGTCGGGGACGTAGTCGTCGGGCAGGAAGACGCTGAAGCCGTACCAGTACTCCTTGCCGATCTCCGCCGACGGCCCGCTGACTTCGGTTCGGTAGGAACAAGCATCTTTGTTTCGGTCGAGGGAAGTCTTCAGCGAGCGTCTTCCCACACGCGCCAGGTCCGCCGTAACGACAGGCGCATTACCTGAGACCCGCCAGCCGGTCATCCTCTCGTCCTCGAAGTCGCTGCTGAATATCAGGCCCGCCCGCTCTCTTTTGTCGGCGACGATCCGAAGGGCGATATCCTCTGCGTACTTGGGCACCTGGAGCGTCTGCGAGCCACCGTCGCAGGTGAATAACGCTGTCCTCTCGATCTTGCCGGTCTTGGTGTTGAGCCACTGGGCCTTGTACTGTCCGGCGGGCAATTCGAAGGTGAGATTCGCGAGATTGTCTCCCTTCACATAGACGGCGTACGCTTGGCCGGACTGGCTCAGGGCTCGCACGGTCACGTCTTTTGGCAAGTCTCCTTTGATCACGGCATCGTCCGGCCGCATTCGGACGAAGTCAAAGCCTTGCATGAAATTGGCGAGGATTTGCAGTTGCTTTCGCAGCAGCGGGCCGCCTCCACCCGGAGCGTTGATCTCCCCGGTCCCATCCTCGTGGCCGACAGTGAAAGAGTAGTCGAGATTGTCATAGACGGCGCCGCCGCCGATGATGAAATCCCAGCCCTCCAATCGGTACGGCCTGACTCGCTCATCGCCGGCGAATCCCGTCTCGTCGTCGCCGATGACCCTGTTCAGAGAGTAGTTCTCCATGACCGCGACCGGTGGCTTGGCGTAGTGGAAATTGAGGATGGACACGTGCGGGTTCGGGTCCTCGACTTTCTGTGAACCGTTGGCGATGTTCTGGGCGATCAGATGTCTGGCCGCAAATCCCGATTCTGCCTTCACGATGGTCTCGGCGATATGATTCTGCCATTCCAGCGTCACCCCTCCGAAGTAGGGCTCGTTGCAGATTTCATAATAGACATTGTCGAAGTCCTTCAATGCCTCGGCAATCCGTTGCACCATCGCATCCTGTACGGCCAGCAGATCCTCGTCTTTGAGGGTGTAGACGTCCGTGCGCGCCATTCGACCGATCCCGTTGACGTTGTTCGCGGCGTTCATCGGGCTCAACTGCCACATGGTGTCCTCATAGAAAGGACAGAACAGGACCGTCTCCACGATGATGCCGTGTTTGCCCGCCTCGGCCACGAAGTCCTCCAGTCGCTCGAAGTACTGCGGGTCCCATTTAGATAGATCGAACTTGTTTCCGCCGTTGGCATAGCCGGGTGTGTTGCTGCGGGCCCAGGGACAGAGCAGGCTGCCCGACGCGGGCGCCAGAGTGTTGCGCTCGATCTTGAATGCCCCGACCGGCTCACAATAGGCGCCGCTGAACGTGCGAGTCAGGTTCATCCCATCCGCCTGAAGCGTCGCGAGGTACCGCCTGTAGTCAAACGCCTGGTTGAGCACGGCCCCGTAATGCTCCGTGGAGGTGATCAGGATCGTGGGCTTGTCCCGCCAGAGGAAGTAGTGGGGGTTATCCGGATGCAGCCGGATGGGCCCCGTCGCAGCGCCGCAGGCTGGCCCGCTAATCAGGGCAATCGTCATGATCAACGCGGCTACGCGCATCGTCTTCACTCCTGTGCAAAACTGCATCGTGCGATCCAGGTTTGTCATTATATCGTGGTTCCGGCATCTCACCAGTGAGCGGACACAAACCGTAGATGCTGTCGGTGCCCTGTCCGGTCCCTCCGGCGACGCTTTCCAGGGCTTTCCCGGAGGGATTTGACAACTTTTTGGAGTTTTCATGTAACAAAGGGGTCATGCGTGCGTCGTAATTATAGACACGCCAAGCGGGTTGGCGGTCGACTATGAGCGAAAGGCAAAAGCGAGATTCCATATTCAGGGGAACTGGGTAGGAGTGTAACCATGTTCAGAGGGATAGTATGCGCATCCCTGATGCTCATCCTGGCGGTGGCGGCGTCCGGGCGGGCTGAGTTTCAGGTCAATACCTATACGGAACACAACCAGACCCATCCATCCGTGGCAATGAACGAGGCGGGCGATTTCGTCGTGGCTTGGCGAAGCAGCAGCTCCGACGGCAGGGGGGGCGGGGTGTACGCCCGTTGTTTCGCCGCTGACGGCACAGCCCTCGATGAGGAGTTCAAGGTGAATACGTCCCAGGTGGATGTGGACAACTGGACTCCGGCCGTGGGGATGGACGCCGACGGGGCTTTCGTAATCGCCTGGGTGGCCGTGAAGGACGGGGACTGCGACGTCGTAGCCAGACTGTTCGACCCACAAGGGGCGGCGGTGACGGAGGAATTCAAGATTAACGAATCCACATCGGCGACCGGCCAGTCGATGCCGAGCATCGCCATGAAACCGACGGGCGAGTTCGTGGTCGTATGGACCGATTGGTCGGGCGGCTGCTACACGGGCAAGAGCCGTGTCCTCGGTAGGGTCTTCCAACCCGATGGCTCGCCTTCCGGCGGCGAGTTTATCATCGGTGAGAGCACGAACGCGGACTGGCCCGATGTTGGCATGGATGATTCAGGACGGTTTGTGGTGACCTGGATACGCATGGGGGACACCTACAACCGGCCGTATGGCGAGTACATCATGTTTCGCCGATATGAGGCTGGCGGCACGCCCGCCGGACCGGCTGTGCAGGTCACGACGGACTTGAATAGCCGCTGGTACGGACCGTCGGTGGCCGTCGCTGCCTCCGGGGAGTTCGCCGTCACTTGGGCAATCGGACCATTTCCTTATGACATTGTAGCTCAGCATTTCAACGCCGATGGCACTGCCGTAACTGAGCCTTACATGGTCAATACGTCCCGACAGAACAACCAGGGCCGCCCCCGGATTGCACAGAACGGGCAAGGGAAGTACCTGGTTGTCTGGGATAGCCAGGGCCAGGACGGCAGCTACTGCGGCGTGTTCGGGCAGTGTTGTGGACAGGCGGGCGACCTGGCCGATCCCGAGTTCCAGGTGAACACATCGGTGCAGGACCGTCAATGGTACGCCGATCTGGCCGGTGGGGGAGACAACGCGTTCGTCGTGGTCTGGATCAGTGAGAACCAGGATGGCTCAGGCTACGGCATCTTCGGGGACCTGTTATCCAGGTAGCGCAACTCCCGCGACGTTCCACGGTATGACTGCGGCGAAGCGACCGTGAATCATGCTCGCAGGTAGTTGTGGTATCCAACCTGCTTGTCGTGGACTTGTGAGAGGTCGTTGAGAAGGTACTTGCGAACGACCACGTCCCAGCTCATGTTGCGCGCCAGACGATATCCCTCCCGGAGCATCTGGTCCGCCTGGGTCGGGTCTTTAGGCAGGCGTTCCACGACCTCTTGTGCGACCCTGGCCGCCTCGGCCGCCTCGATGCGATCCCGAATGGACCTGTCAATCTGGAGGAGATCCTCAATTTCCGCATAGTGGCCGTCTCCGAGGCTGACATAGTCTGCCAGGATGACGTTCTTCACCGGCTGGCCTGCCGTGACATCACGGAGGAAGCCCGCGCAGCCGCACACGGTGCTCGCGACGCAAATCGCACCAAACGTCAATGGCTCGAATTGAGCGATGCCGAAGGGCTCATAAATGCTCTGGCCGAACTCGACGTCGGCGCCCTTGCGGATATCCATGAATTCCATATTGTCCGGCATCCGCCGGCCGCAGCTCTTCGCGTCGAATCCGAACTGGTTGATGAAGATGGCTTTGATGCTGCGGCTGCGAGCATTGAACTGCTGGACGGCCGTGTAGTAGTCGGCCTCTCCGCCGGACAGGTCCGGCCAGCCTTCGCGGTGTGCCACGGGCCACCCATAGTTGGTCTCCATGTTCTGGATGTCACAGACTCGCCGCCGGGAAACTTCGGTCGACAGCAGCAGATACACCGCCGTCTGGCGCCGGTTGGTGAACACCTTGTCCATCTCGTACAGGACGCGCAGGTCCCGCCACAGTCCCTTGCTCCGCACGAGGCGCGTGACGTGCGTGAAAACGTAGTCCGGCTTGTAGCCGAGCAAGCCCTCACAATACCGCTGTAACTTCTCCCTGGCTCGTTGCTTCTCGTCGATGCTGATCTCATATGCAGGGATTCCGTTGTAGACGATATTGACGTCCAGCGCCTCGAAGTCCGGAGCGAGGAATCGCATCTCATCCGCGACAAAGTCGCCCACGGCGTAAATCCGGTCGCAGTACTTGGACGCCTCGACCAGCGAGTGCTTGAAGTAGGAACTTTGATCGCCGAACACGTCGTCCACGTACAGCCGGTCCTTGTAGGCCTGGCGGATCACGTTGTAGAACATCGTGTCGTGTCCGGATCGCTCTTCCACGATGCGGCGCATCGTGGCCACCTCGTGGGCGTAGAACACGGTGCGGAAATTGCAGTAGGGTTCGAGCTTGGCGGCCAGGACGGTCGGCATCCCCATGAATTCGTGGGAGATGATGGTCGTGCGTCCCTCGGCCGCGCCGAGCGCCTTGAGCACGGCCATTGCCGGCGGCGCCAGGCGGACGTACTGCTCGTACTCCCACAGGTGCTCGTAGAGGTCGCTCCGCACGCCAAACTCCTCGAAGAGCCGACGCTTGAAATCGTTGAGCATGGAGATGTCCATATAGCGGACATCGAGCAGGACGATCTCTTGAGAGCTGCGCGTGCCGGTCTGGTCATCCACGAACGGCCGTCGCCCGTAGACGATACCCACGTTGTAGAGGTTCTCGATCTTGCGGAACGCGGAACTGTAGCCCGGGTTGACCAGGCCGTCGATGGAGGAGTAGAGCACCTCGCCGCCGTCGCCGAGTCGATCCGAGATTGAGCCCTCCGTTGTGAACAGGGGACTGATAAGGATGGACCGTCCGACGGTCTCGAGATAGGCGGGACAGGTGAAAAAACCCTGGAGGACTGCTCCAATGCCACCGATTTTGCCTGCCGCCTCATGGGTGACATGCACCAGGATATGTTCGTCAGCCATCTGGCATTCTCCCAACTTCATTTCCGGACTGACCCGAGCCGGTCAATCGCTATGTAAAATCTACGAACAACTTCCAAGCGAGCAAACTCGGGTCCCGGTGCGCAGAGAATTTCCAGATAGGCCGGGAATAATGGGTCTGCGAGGGTGCGAATAGACAATTTCTGAGGACCTACGCGTGTGAATTATTCTTAGCTGATTCGCGTGCGCAGGTTTCTGATGAAACCGGACAGCACCTGCTTGGGGATATCCTCCAGCTCGGGGTCGGGCGTGTCACTCCTGGCAAAGTGGTCGAGGATGGCCGCGGCCTTGCGCCGGTGCG
>Ga0105100_10001700_pt1 | contig 12882 bp, 7 predicted proteins | sample PPLLak12cMay2015_2_FD_87033 | JGI IMG/M metagenome (GOLD analysis project Ga0105100, IMG submission 87033) | Freshwater sediment microbial communities from Prairie Pothole Lake near Jamestown, North Dakota, USA - PPLs Lake P8 Core (1) Depth... | ecosystem: Environmental > Aquatic > Freshwater >... | reverse complement strand
ATAATAATAATAGCGAACATTCTCTATTATAAAGGCTTGTATGACAAACAGATAGACTATAGGGTAAAATTAATGGACCGTCAGGCCCAGATAGTTGGCCTCACTATCGACAGCACCAATAACGGATTTACCAGCGATCTTCACCAGATCATTTATTCCGAGGATATTTCAAACTTTTTCTCTGATCAGGAAAGCAGGAAGAGGTTTGTTGAAAGGATGAAGCTGTTCTTCTCAAAGTACGAAGATCTTATTACCGGCATTAAGCTGTATGATAATAATAAAAATGAGTTTTCCCTAAAGAAGGATGAAACCGGAATAAACTGGCTCGAGCAGACATTTATACTTCATGTCCAGGGCGAGATCGTTTCAAGAGAACTCCTGTTTGAGGAAGGACGTAACTCTGAGTATTATATGCCTGTTTTAAAAAACGATATTCCTGTTGGCAATATTCAGATAAATATTGATTACCAGAAATTTTTCAATGAAACTTTTAACGCATTCAATTTTCAGGATTACCAGTGGCAATGGGTTATAAGCGATTCAGGGAAAGTAATATATGACAATTGCGCTGAAAAGCTGAAATATTCGCAGATTCAGAAGATCATGGCCGGTCTGGAAAGAGGGTCATCCAGCGATGTAATCCACAAGGCTGAAGGCAAAAATATTTCGAGGGAAATTATATCATCGTATTATTCAACACAGCTTCTTCAGAAGAATATCGGCCTTATTTTTTCATCACCAACCGAAAACTTCCAGAATTATATTATCAGGAATTCAATTCTTCTGGGACTTGCGACACTCCTTCTCTTCGTGCTTCTTAGCTATTTTTTCTGGAGGCAGTTGAAATTGCAGAAAGCAGAAATAGGGAAACTTGATTCGTCCGGGAAGATGCTCTTCAGCGTGATCGAAGAAATGCCTGTTGGTGTGATAATCTATGACAGAAACCGTAAAATAATAAAAGCAAACAGGACAGCTGCCCTGCAATATTCATATTCCGGTGAAGCTGAAATGACAGGGAAAATTCATCCTGAAACATCTGTAACTGATGAAAATAGTTATTTTTCAAAGAACCTGGGCGGAACATTCAGCCCCGATCAGTTCCTGATATTGAAAAAAGAAAACAGTGAAATAATCCTTTTCAAAGCAAGTATACCGCTGAATTACAAAGGGGTGGATGCCAATGTGGATATGCTTATCGATGTTACCATGCTCGAATCTGCACGAAGGCTCGAAGCAAAGGCAAACTCAGCCAAATCGGAATTCCTTGCCAGGTTGAGTTATGAGATCAGGACTCCACTGAACGGCATCCTCGGGATGGCAGATATCCTTGAAAAACAAAAGCTGCCTGAAAACGCCGCAAATGCGCTGGGATTGCTTCGCCGCTCTACCGAAGTTCTGTCAAATATTATCAATGATATTGTTGATTTCTCAAAGATAGAATCCGGGAAAATGGAGCTTGACGAAATTCCGTTTAACCTGAGAGAGGAGATTCTTTTATGCTGTGATCTTACCAGGACCTATATTGATGAGTCACTGGTAAAACTGAATTATAGAATTGACGAAAACGTACCTGACAAAGTTATAGGTGATCCTTTAAGGCTGAGACAGATCCTGACCAATTTTCTTAATCATTCATCCCAAAATACAGCAAAGGGATTAATAAATCTGACATGCAGTTTAAAAGAATCAGTAAATGGAGTGATAAAGCTTGAATTTGAACTTGCAGATACAGGCAGGAGCTTTGACAGGGCAACCCTGAACAAAATATTCGGCGACAATATTAACGTTGAATCAAAAGTTCATCAGGAAGATGATGAATCAGGCTTCGGCACAATCCTGGCAAGGCAGCTTATTGAACTGATGGACGGAGAGTTTTCAGCCGACAGCCCGTCGGGACTGGAAGGCGACCGGGGGGAAAGAATCAGGTTTACAATTACTATTTATTCTAACGAAAGACCGGCAAAGGATCTTCATAATGAAAATATAACATCAGCCCCACAGATTAAGTCTCTTGTTATTACAGGAAGCCAGACACGCGATGAAGCTATTCTTGGATCACTTCATAAGCTGGGTCTTGCCATGACAGTCACTACGTTCCAGAAATCAACTGTGGAACAGATAAAAGCCAATTTGAATCATAACGGAAACAGATATCATTTGGTGGTTATCCTCGACAGTAAAGATTTCGACGGATTTGATGCCGCGAAGCAGATCTGGGAAAATAAGCTTTCCGGCCAGTTCATCATGATGGTTATAAGTTCGAATGATGTGAAGGGTAATCTGCTTAAATGCATTACAATGGGGATTGATCATTACATTGTAAAACCATTTGATTTGCAGGATCTTAATAATACAATTAAAACCAGTTTTCCCTGTGTCGACAGGAAAATTCCTGCCGGCGAAAAGGAAAAGGAAAGCAGGGAACTGCAGGTTCTGGTGGTTGAGGACAATAAAATGAATCAGAAAGTAATTGGAACAATGCTGAAAAGCCTTGGCTACTCCTTTGATTTTGCCGATAATGGTTTTGAAGGACTGATTCAGGCAAAAACCCGCAGATACGATGTCATCTTTATGGATCTGATAATGCCCGAAATGGATGGTTTTGAGTCGGCAAGAAAGATTCTTGAATACGATAATAATATGTTGATTGTGGCATTTACTGCTGATAATATGCCTGATTCAAAACGGAAAGCTGAACTATCCGGTATAAAAGAATTCATTCCGAAGCCGGTAAGGATTGATGATCTGAAAAAATTCTTCGCCAGGAACTTTATCCGTATCTGAAAATCGTTTGTGAGCAATTGTAATGTATATTCGCAGACACATTAATCTGACGAAAAGGGATAATGTATCAGGTAAAAGCGAAAACAGATATCATCAACTTTCTTAAGCTGGCTGACACAATTCCTGTCATTGATGTGAGGTCACCATCTGAATTCACCACCGGACATATTCCCGGCGCATTCAATATTCCATTATTTGATGACGCTGAAAGGGCTGTCGTTGGCACAAAATACAAAAAAGAAGGACGTATTGAAGCAATACTTGAAGGCGTCAGGCTATCAGGATCGTCGATGCATTCAAAGCTTGAACAGGGCATTAAACTTTCAAAGGAAGGGAAACTACTGGTTCATTGCTGGAGAGGAGGGATGAGATCTGAAGCAATGGCCTGGTTGTTTTCTTTGGCGGATATTGAAACAGAGATCCTTGAAGGAGGATATAAATCGTACAGGCGTTTTATCCTCGACAACCTTTCAGAAAATAAAAAAATGATCATACTTGGAGGCCTCACCGGAAGCGGCAAAACACGTATTTTAAAATATCTGAAAGAAACTGGCCATCAGGTTATTGATCTTGAAGGTCTTGCTAATCATAAGGGATCGGCATTCGGTTCGCTCGGGCAGCTTCCGCAGCCCTCATCCGAATATTTTGCCAATCTGTTATACGGTAAGTGGAGAGAGACCGATCAGAGCCTGCCTGTATGGTTCGAAGATGAAAGCAGGAGCATAGGTACGGTTTTTATGCCTGAAGAATTCTATCTGAATATGCAGCTTAATCCGGCAATCATCCTTCTGATGGACGTTAAATCGCGTCTCCCGCGGCTTATTGAAGAGTATTCGGGCTATTCTGCTGAAGAACTGGCAGCCTCGGTTATGAAAATAAGCAAACGACTGGGAGGTGACAGGACCAGTGAGGCCGTTGAGGCTATTCAGGGCGGAGATTTTGCCAGGGCAATCGCGATTACACTTCAATATTACGATAAGGCATATTTATACGGGCTGAAACGAAAACCGCAGAAGAACATTTATTATGTAAATACGGATACGGATGATATTGAAACAAATGCCAGGAAAATTCTTGAAGCTGCAAAAAAGGTAAACATCTGAACGACAATTATATTTATCCTTCCTGTTCCGTAGCTTCAACCCATTTGTAAACTTTGTCGGAGCGTCTCAGTAATGAGGGCGTCTTAATTGAACAAAACTCTCCTTTTAAAGCTTTTGCAGTCTCTTTCAGGTCGACTCTGATCTCATCTGCAGCGTATTCTATGACACCGGTTGAGGGCCCTGTAATAATTATTGAATCTCCTTTTTCAAGATCCCCGTTTTCAAGCTTTATCTCTGCCACATTGAGTTTCCTGAAATAGTTTGTTACCCTGCCCAGATATACTTTTCTTTTTGTGGCTGCAGAACCATACCTCGTGTTCCATTCTCCAAGCCTCTGTCCAAGATAATAGCCATCCCAGAAACCGCGGTTAAAAACTGACGAGAGCCTCTCCCTCCACCCGGATATTTTAACATCGCCGTATGATCCGTCTGCAAAAGCCCTTACAGCCTCATCATAGCACGAAGTGACAGTTTTAACATATTCAGCAGAACGGGCCCTCCCTTCAATTTTAAAAACCCTTACGCCAGAGCCGATGATCTTGTCGATGAACCCGATCGTGCATAGATCTTTTGGCGACATAATATATTCGTTGTCAATCTCAAGCTCGTTCCCTGTCTCCTTCTCTGTAACAAGGTATGATTTCCGGCATGTCTGGTAGCACTTGCCGCGATTAGCTGACATGTTGTTTTCGTGCAGGCTGAGATAACATTTACCTGATATTGCCATGCACAGAGCTCCGTGAATGAACATTTCAATCTTTACCGGTTCGCCTCCCGGACCCCTGATATCCTGGTTTCTTATTTCAGAACTGATATTTTTTACCTGATCAAGATTCAGCTCCCTTGCAAGAACAACAACATCAGCCCACTGAGAATAGAATTTAAGCGCTTCAATATTCGTAATGTTGAGCTGAGTGGAAAGATGAACTTCAATTCCGGAACTGAACGCATAATTAATGACGGAAAGATCGGATGCTATTATTGCCGAGACCCCGCTTTCAACAGCTGCATCAATAATTTTATGCATCTGCTCTATTTCGTGATCGAAAACGACGACATTTACGGTGAGATAGCTTTTTATATTATATTTATTGCAGATACCTGCAATTTTACGGAGGTCATCAAGAGTGAAGTTGGCAGAGGAAGCGGCTCTCATGTTAAGCACTTCAACTCCGAAATAGACTGAATCGGCACCGCCCTGTATTGCTGCCATGAGCGATTCATACGATCCCGCGGGAGCCATTATTTCTATATCATTCCGGTTCATCCGGGGGCAAAGTTAATTTTTTTGACCGGAATCAGCCTTTGCCGTTTTTCATCATGATCCTTATACAGGTCCCTTTCCCTATTTCAGAGGATTTAACGAAGATCCTTCCGTTGTGATATTCCTCAACTATTCTTTTAGCCAGCGAGAGACCAAGTCCCCAACCTCTTTTTTTGGTGGTAAATCCCGGATTAAAGATTTTCTTATAGGCCGATTTTGGCATTCCTTTACCCGTATCGTAAATATCAATTACGGCGAATTTTCCTTCCTCTTCCACCCTGATTGTAATCTCACCGTCGCCTTCCATTGCATCCATTGCATTTTTGCATACATTCTCTATCACCCATTCAAACAGTGCGGGATTAACAGGAATGTTGATCTCATCATCAGTGGAGAAAGGCAAAACGAATAAAACTTTTGATGAGGAGCGGGTTTGAAGATAGTTCACCGAGTTCTGGATAAGGCTTTTTATATTCTCTTCTGCAAGAGATGGTTTTGACCCGATTCTTGAGAACCTTTCGGTAACTTTTTCAAGTCTTTTTACATCAAGTGCAAGCTCTTTGATTACCGGTATGTCCGGATAGTTATTCTGCAGGATCTCAACCCATCCTGATAATGATGTGGTTGGTGTTCCAAGCTGATGAGCTGTCTCTTTTGACATACCTACCCAGACCCTGTTCTGTTCGGCCTTGCGTGATGAGCTTAATGCAAGGTAGGAAGCCAGAATAAACAGTATTATGAACCCAAGCTGAATGAAAGGATAATATATCAGCTGGCTTAAAATAATGCTGTCCTTATAATAAATGCGGTTTGTAAATCCGTTCCCAAGTTCAATAATTATTGGCTGATTGTCACTCTTCATCTTTTCGATCTTTTCTGCCATAAACCCGGGGTCCTGAGTTTTTAGCTGTCCGAGATTCCTTGTATTTATAATGTTATCATGACCGTCAGTAAGGATTACCGGGACCGTGTTGTTATTCTGTATTATTGTCAGAAGAAAATCAAGGTTCTGCGTGGAGTCAGCTGAGTTAATCAGTCTTGTTGCCTCGGCCCACATTTCAACTTTTTTACGTTCCTCAGCTTTAAGGCTTCGTACAAGAAACTGGGTGTAAATGAGGGAACCAACTCCGATAAGAATGGCAAAAAAGAAAAGAAAAGCCTGCCAATTGCTCCTGTTAAGATGGATGTTCAAGGGTTTGTCTGTTTTAGGTAAAAGGTTCTAATTCTTCTTAAAGATCTTTTTAAATATGCTCTCCTTTTTCTCAACTGGAGGTTCTGTCTGAACTTGCGTTGTATCCGATCCCTCCCATGTTATCCTGAACCTCTTTTTTGTACTCTTTTTTTGCTCCGGAACAGAATCACTCCTATACAACCCATACTCTTCATTAAATATTGTTTTCAGGGTCGCTTTTTCTTTTTTTACATCCTCTTTAATCTGATTCCCGGCTGCTTTCATGTCATAGGTTACTTTTACATCTTCACCCCTTCCGTCGATTTTCAGAAATACCGATGTTCTTCCAAGCCCGTCATCCTCAATTTCACCAAACTCATCTGATAAGGTTTTGTTTTTTCTTGCTTTATTGCTCAGGATTTCAGAAAGAAGCATTTTAACGTGGTACTGGTAATCATTATCGAAGCTGTGTTTACCGTTTACCGAAAGATTAACAGCAGATGATTTTATATCCATCTGGGGTAAATAGAATACATTTTCCTTTATGAAGAAATCATTTTCAAGTTTGTCAAATTTTATATTCTCAAGCTCCGACAACTCTATAAACTTCGACAAAGCCCTTACCGGATCAAAATTAATCAACGCCCCGTCAGTAATAATATACTTGCCCTCAGCTGCTATTGATTTCATTACAGGATTCATCAGTGAATCGACAGGTAAAACGAGTGAAATATTTCCTGAAAGCGATCCTTCAATGTTCTCAGCTATTAAAAAACCCTGCCCGAAATTATGAAATGTGGTGAATGCCTCATTAACATCAACACCGGTAACCTTAAAGCTGCCCCGGCCGATAAAAGATTTATCAGCATTCTGAACAACCAGGGCATTACCCGAGATTTCACCCTCCTGCGAACTCAGATTGATTGTCCTGAAATTCAAGATCTTTGGCTTTATGCTTAGCGTACCGGTGATTTTTCTGGCATTAAAAGTCTTATAGGTCAGGGTGTCGATGCTGAGATTAACATCAAGGAACACATTTCCGGGAAATGTCACAGGTGCCATTTGCGGGATATCTTTACCTTTTGCTTCTGGCAATACCGTGGTATTCATGAAGAGGTGCGGCTGTAAAGATGAAGCTGATAAATCAGCAGATCCGGTCAGATTAACAGGATTGCCTGCCAGCCATCCGGGGAAATTCGAGAATTTTCCCGAGAGTGTTATTATTTGCTTATTAATTGAGAACCTGAAATTATCTGTTGTGGTGTTTTCCCTGATCTGGATCTTTCCCGACATATCCCTGATATCCAGATTCTGGTTATCAAGTGTGATTCCTGCTGAATTGAATACTACTTCCGATTGGGAATTAAGATCAAAAAGATCAGTGAACCTGAATGATCTCTTTTTCCCCGGATATCCTGAGAATTTCAGATCAAGATCTATTGATCCGCCTGCCCTGCTTACATTCCTGAGATTCAGAAATTCACTGATCTCGGCAGGGTACAATCTACCTTTAAAGTTAAGCTCCGCTCTTGGATTCGAAAAATTTGAAACTGATAACGACCCCTTATAATCAGCCGATCCGAGTCGTGCCGTAAAACTGCTGACTGATAACGTGCTGGTTTCAGATCTGTTCCTGCTGCCATTTGTATATGAACCGTCAAATGAAAATTTGTCAATTTTCAGTTTAGATTTGTCATTGTCAATGCGGGCATCTTTAAGAGTCCAGGTCAGATCATAATGAGGATCTGCACTCCCTGAAGGCTTTCCCTTAATTTTCCAGTCAAACATCAGATTCCCCGTGGGATGAAAATCAGAAATTGCTTTCCTGTATTTTTCCGGTAGAAGATGGGCTATTTTTGAAATGTCGATATTCGGAGCCGAAACATTAAGATCCTGATTATTGTCATCCGCAATAAAGCCGGTAAGGACAAAATCCCAGTTTTCTACCTTCATGGTGCTCTTCCTGAAAAATATGCCCTTGGCATTCTGGTTGAGTGCGACATCAAGCTCAGCAGGGACGTGTTGCTTTATTATAAAAGAGCCGAGCTGGAAAAGCTCAAAATCGACCTTTGAAATTCCTTCGAAATCAATATTATTTCCCCTTATTTTACTTTTAATCCTTCCGTCTTTAAATACGCCACCGATTATCAGGTATGCCCTGAGATCATTATAGACAAACCTGACATCTGAAAGGTTGATCCTGTTTAGATTCAGTTTGACATTATCCTCACCTGCTGTCCCGCTTCCATCCTTAGTGAGATCGTAATTATAATTACCTGCAGTATCCGTAAACAGTGACAGGTTGCCCGATCTGACATTTATTGTTGTAAAAGTGTAGGCTCCCCTGATCATATCGACAGTTTTAAAATCGAGCGATGCCGATTTTGCTGTCAGGAGGGTATCGGTATTTATCCCTTTAAATCCGGAACGGTCAAAATCAGGGGAAGAATAAACAATTATATTCTTCAGTTCAATTGAAGCCTTCGGGAATTTTTTTATAAGCGAGAGCCTGTAAGATCCGGTCTCTATTTTAGTCGGGAAGGTATTATTCAGCGTTTTAAGGACCATCCCCGCCACCTTATTCTGCATTATCAGCGATACTGAAAACAGTACTAACAAAACTGATACGAACAGTATTAAAAATATTTTCAGGATCTTTGCCACAAGCTTAATTCTGATACAGGAAATATCATTCCACCCGGAACATAAACGGAAGCAAAGTTATATTATTTGTTCTGAAATTGATTCTTATTTCAAAAGGAAGCGGAAATCGTCATTTTCTCCAAGTTCAAGCGGAACATGGTTCTTTTTGAAGATCCTTGCTTTTCTCGGGCCGATAAGGCGAATTTTATCTTCTTCGATACAAAACATTGTTCCCTCCCTGAGCCCTGCAACCCAGAGTTCAGGATTTACTTCAATGAACTCCTCAATGCGCTGCTCTCTTGTCTCGCCGGCATGGCCTGCCGGATTTGCATCAAGATAATGAGGGTTTATCTGAAAAGGGATCAGGTTGAATGCCCTGAAAGATGCTGGCTCCGCAACAGGCATATCGTTTGTTGTCCGGATAGTAGGGCAGGCAACGTTTGATCCGGCACTCCAGCCAACATAAGGGGTCCCTTTAACGACCTTTTTCCTTACCGCATCAATCAGCCTGTTTACGCGTAACATTTTCAGAAGCATCCATGTATTGCCTCCTCCTACCACGATTGCTGAAGCTTTCTGAACGGCTGCAACAGGATTGGTATAGTGATGGATTGAAATTATATCGTGGCCTATCCCGCGGAACCTGTCCCTGACCTTTAATTCATAATCATCGTATGAAAATGTCACCGCTGCATAAGGTATGAAGAGCGCTTTGACATGCTTGTTCCCCAGAAATCCTTTAATCGTTTCTTTAGGATATTCAAGATACTGTTCGCCTGCATTGGTAGAGTTGCTGATAAGTAAGAGTCTCATATATTAAGAATTTCTGATTTTGGATTTTTGATTGCGGATTTAAAAATCCGATATTGACAATCCGCAATATTAATAATTGTCATCCAGCTTTATAATATTATGATTCTCTGGGATATTCATGATTTCCATTATATTAAAAGCATAATCATATATATTGAAAATAAGTACTTTGCCTGAAAGTACCTTCCCGGTTTCAGTTATGATCTTAATCACTTCATTTGCCATTAATGTCCCGGTTATTCCCGGGAGTACACCAAGAAGGCCAACCTCTGCCGGCTTCGGATTTTTGAAGTTCTGGTCCTTAATCTGTGGATTATAACACCTGTATGTTGGCCCTCCCAGGTAGTTGAATACGGAAACCTGGCCTTCATACTTGTAAACTGCCCCGTGGACCATGGGCTTGCCGAGTATCACGCATGAATCATTAATAATGTACCTGGCCTCATAATTGTCAGTTGCATCAACAACAATATCAAAATCCTTTATAACAGGAAGCGAATTTGATGCATCGATCCGAAGATTTATCTTTTCGGTTTTAATGAGGTCGTTAAGAAGCTCAATCCTGGTTGATGCAATTATCGATTTAAGCTTACCCAGATCACCTGATCCATAAAGAACCTGGCGCTGAAGGTTTAACTCATTGACCGTGTCAAACTCGGCGATCGCAATTTTGCCAACACCTGCTGCAGCAAGGTACTGAAGGACCGGGCACCCCAGGCCGCCAGCGCCAACAACCAGAACCTTTGCCCCTTTCAGTTTCTCCTGGCCGATGGTTCCTATTTCAGGCAGCATGATCTGCCGGCTGTAGTGTCTTGCCTCCCTCGGAGTTAAAATGTCGTCTGGCATTGATTGATTATATATCCTGTTATCACAAATATACGGGAATAATGAACACATAACGTCATAAAATAGTAAGGGCGTTGCATGCAACGCCCCTACCATTACATTAATGGTGATATCAGTGTTTTATTCAGTCGTTAATTGTAAATGCAACCCCTATTTCATAAGGATATAATTCAGGTCCTTTACCATCTTCAAACAGTGAGGTGAAATAACAGGTACCATAAATCTGAAAGAATTCATATCCTATCCTTCCGGTAGCTCCCCAACGAAAAGTATTCAGACTGAAATCATCTTTGACCTTGTCTTTTTGCTTGCTTTCGGTATAGTAAACAACTTTTGTATGGGCGCCAAGCTTAGCAGCCCCGACAACACCGGCTCCTATATTGATGGTTCTGCTGCTGTTCGAAAGCGGGATCTGTGCTTCAAGTATCAAAGGCAGAATTGCATATGTAGTGACAAACTTGGACTTGGAATATGTAATATCAGGGGGCGGATAGTAAGGGCCGATTACCCCATTTTCATCCTTGGTGATTGTATTATTTCCGTCAAAACGGTATTTATTGATAGCGAGTCCAAGCGTTGTTACTATTCCAAAATGCCTTGCAAATGGAATGCTAATACATGGAAGTAATAAATTCCAGTAATATGATTTTGTTGTATTCAGATCGAAATAACTATCCTCTGGTTCCAGGGTAGTACTCCAGTACTCAGTTTGAAAGCCGTCAAATCCTAATTCCAGACCCCCAAGATGGCCCCTGAACCTGTCTTTATGCCTTTTATTCCACGATTCTTCCGAGCTTTTATACACTGAAACACCGTCATCTTTTTCTACGACCTTGTATTCCCTCTTCCCGATCTTAATCCAGGTCTCATCACCAACTTCCTTAACAGAGAATATCTCATCACCAACTTCCACAATAACTGTATCCTCATCAACTGAAGTCTCTTTCTTTGACTTGCTTTCTGATTTGGGAATGGTGTCAGCATTATTGATTGTTGTGGCATTTTTATTTTCAAGGTTTTCCAGTTCCTTTAATTTTTCCTCCTGGCATATGGCAGGTACAGCGATCAGTGCTGCAATCAATAGAGATAATATTCTTTTCATGGCTTTGTTATTTTAATAAAGTTATTGTATTCAGTGCTCTGACGGACAAGGGTGTTAAAAAGTTACAGATTGTTTGCTGACTTTCTAACCGGTGTCTTGATTTTCAACAATCTGGAAGAAAAATAGTATGATTTAATGTCCCCATTCTCATCAGTGTTTTTCTCCAGCGACATTTCCCAGCCAAGCAGTTTATTCAATCCTGTTATTCCTGCCTTTGCTAAGTCATATGATTCAACAGGCTTTGTTACTGCTGTGGTATCTTTCAATATCTTTTCATGAAAGAATCTGGCAAAACCTCTTCCCTGATTGTCCTTTTCATCTGTAAGCGGGGGAATGAAGCCGGGATTATAAGCCACAAGGTCTTTGACAGAGGGCTCATTAGTTGAGATTATGTTTTCAGGAATTGACATGCTGACGGCATTTAGAACTTCGGATCTCATTATCTCCTCTGTTGAGTCAGACAGGTTGTTATTAATATTTTCAGCAAGCACCATGTCAGATTCTGCAACTCTTGTTTCGGGAATTGCATTTACACTACCTGATCCGGAGGTTGTTTGAACAGCCTGGATTCCTGGTTCTGTTATTATAACCGGGGTGCCTCGCTCAATAAAAAGTGTATCTGCTGCTATATTTTGTGCTCTCTGCTGCAGTTCGTTTTTCACATCAGAAGGGGCAAACGGTATAAGCACCAGCAGGAGGGCAATGGCTGCTGCTGCACTAAGAACGGCAAATGACCATCTTAAGGTTTTCTGACCTGCTGTTATTTTTTTGACACTACTTTTCCCTTTGTAACTTACGGGGAAAGGCTTAAGCTTCAGTTTCTGATATAGTTCAAATATTTCTCTTTTCCTTTCATCACGATCAATAATCTCCTTTAGCTCAACCCTCTGTTCTGGTGTAAGATCGCTTTCGAGACTGGCGATGCAAAGCTTTTCAAACTGAGACTCAGTATAGCTTCCGGCCGGTTTAAAAAGATCTTTTTTCCGGGTGAATATTACATCTGATGGTTCAAGGCTTATCTGAGCCAGGTCGCTGAACTCTTCCTGAAGATCGGGATTATCTGCCAGGAATGCCTTAAGTGCTTCAACCTGATCCAGATTAAGATTGCCATCGAGCCATTCGATAAACCATATTTCATAATTTGATCTTTCTGGCT
>Ga0105100_10001699_pt1 | contig 12884 bp, 11 predicted proteins | sample PPLLak12cMay2015_2_FD_87033 | JGI IMG/M metagenome (GOLD analysis project Ga0105100, IMG submission 87033) | Freshwater sediment microbial communities from Prairie Pothole Lake near Jamestown, North Dakota, USA - PPLs Lake P8 Core (1) Depth... | ecosystem: Environmental > Aquatic > Freshwater >... | reverse complement strand
CCTTGTTGAGCCAGACATCCAGGAGGTTTCCACGGTTGCGGCCGGACGCATCCAGAGGGGGCGGCAGATACTCCAGGTTGGCGTTGCTCATGGCGTGAAAGATGTTGCCCCGCACTTTCTCGTTGGAACCGTACAGCACATCCAGCATGCGTCGCACATCCCGCCGTCTGCTGTTCTCAGCGGACGGACAGAGGTTGATCGTGACGGGAAGCTCGAGTCGTCGCGCCAGTTGGGCGATCCTTCGAGAGGAGAGCAGGGCGAGGGGGCGGATGACCACGATTTCTCCGCCAAAGAAGGGCTGCCGGGGAACAATGCCGGCCAGTTGACCTCCGTAGAGTATGTTGATGAAGAAGGTCTCGATCAGATCATCCTGGTTGTGTCCGAGTGCGATCTTGCCGCAGCCGTTCTCCCTGGCGGTTTCGAAGAGGACCTTGCGCCTGAGGCGGGAGCACAGGAAACAGGGATTCTCGCGGTTTTCCTCGGCGTGGGCTCTCGGACCTTGGTCCGTGTGGATGATCCTGTGTTCAAAGCCCTCCTGTAGAAAGAATCCGCGCAGTGTGTCGGAGGTCTCTGTGTCGAAGCCGGGATCCACGTGGATGGCCAGGAGCTGGTAGCGAGCGGGAATCCATTTCAACCTTTCGCGAAGCAGCCACAGGAGCACAAGGCTGTCCTTGCCTCCGGACACGGCCACGGCGATGCGGTCGCCGTCCTCGATGAGCCCGTAGTGGTGAACGGCCTTTCCCAGCAGATGTCTCGTCTCACGATTGATGGCGGTCATCGTAGGTTTCACGTTTCACGTTTCAAGTCTCAAGTCAGGGCTTCGAGTTTTGCGGGGCCTGTTCCATGGATCGATCAGTCCTGAGGGGGGAATCGGAGCCCTTCGGAAGATCGAAAAGCCTGACGAACGGCCCAGGGTTCGAGAGACCGCCCGCAGACCTTCGGAAGTCCCGCAAAGGGATTACTGGCTGTCGTAGGTCTGCCCCTGGATATTCATATAGGACACGGCATTCTTGATTCCGGCCAGAGTCAGGTCCTCCATGCGGAAGATGCGCCCGATCTGCTGAATGGTCGTGCTCTCGCGGCCCCAATGGTCCTTGCGGATGGGGTTGAGCCATATGCTCACCGGGAACGCGGTCTTCAGTTCATGAAGCCACTCCTTCCCCGGTTTGCGAATGGTGTGCGTCATCTCGATGGAGCCGTAGGCCGCCATGAGCTCGGCCGGCGCCATGTTGGCGTCTCCGATGAGGATCAGGCGGGTGCTCTTGTTCTCGCTCACCAGTTTTTCCCATTTGACGCTCTGGGTTCTTTGAGGGTCCCGGTAGACGGTGCCATAGATGCAGTTGTGGAAGTAATAGAAGGTGACGTCACGGAACATATCCCGCAGTTTGGTGAAGATGGTTTTGACCAGGGGAATGTATGGCGTCATGGAATACCCTCCGTTATCCACCATGACGATGAGCTTCAGCCGATTCCTCAGCTCCCTGCGGAAAATCAGCTCGATTTCTCCGCCGTTCTTCGCCGTTTTGGCGATGGTCTCGTCGATGTCGAGCTCGGATTCCGGGCCGAGCGGTCTCAGGCTGCGCATTGAAGTCAGCACCTGCCGCAGGTTCTCGTTGGACAGGCTGGACTGGTCACTGTAGTTGATGTATCGCCGGTCGTCGATCACCTTCTGAGCCGATCCGTAGAGGCTCTGTCCGTAGACCCGCATGCCCCCTGCATGGTGCCCGCTGTGGCCGTAAGGGGACCTCCCCCGTGTGCCGACCCACTGGTTGCCTCCCTGGTGTCTCCCCTCCTGCTTGAGGACCGTCTCCCAGAAGCGCGCCAGGAGCTCCTCGGTGTCGAATTCCCGGAGCTCCTCGGGAGTCAGCAGCCCCTGCTCCAACTGGTCCCGCAGCCATTCCTGGAAAGGCTTTCCGGCAATGAGCTCTTCCCAGTTCACGGCGGGTGCGGTTCCCTCCGCCCCCAGAAAGAAGGAGGCGAAGGCCTGCTCGAACACGTCGTAGTACTCCACACGTTTGACGAAAACGAGCCGGGCCAGCACGAAGAGCTGATCCAGATTTCTGGCCAACCCACGTTGCAGAGCCCGGTAGAATTCCAGAACATATTGCACGCTGACCGGTATCCCGGCGTCTTGCAGGTGATAGACGAAACCGATCATGAGGGGCTCCTGCAAACTAGAAACGGCTCGTTCGACGAACCCCGCGGAACTTGAGCAAATCTTCGGTGCGCTTGAGCAGCGTCCCGATGTGATTCACCTCCTTGCCGGCGCCGGGCGCTCGCGCACCGCTGGATTTGAGGGCTCCGATCCAGTCCAGGAGCTCAGCAGTGGCCGGGGGCTTCTCGAACCCCTGTTCCCGCAGGCGATAGAAGGTCGTGAGGCAGGCATCCAGAAGGGGCTCTGCAATGTCCGGGAAATGCAGTCGAACGATGATCTGCATCTCGTCCGGGGGAGGGAAGGGGATGTAGTGGCAGAAACAGCGCCTCAGAAAGGGGTCGGACAGCTCGCGCTTGGCGTTGCTGGTGATGATGATGATGGGAGTCTGCCTGGCGGAGACCTTGTGGTTGATCTCCCGGATGATGAATGATCCCTCTTCCAGGACGTCCAGGAGGTTGTCCTGAGCATCCGAATCCGTCTTGTCGATCTCATCCAGAAGCAGCACCCTACGGTCCCCGGCCAGAAACGCCCGGCCGATGGGGCCGAATCTCAGGTAGTCCCATATGTCATTGACGTTGCGTCCGGTCTCTCCGCTTCCGAAGCGCGAGTCGTTCAATCGGAGAACGGTGTCGTAAACGTAGCAGAGCTCTTCACCCTTGAAGGTGGATTTGCAGCGGGCCTCTTCCATGGTGAGCTCGAGGGAGCGGGAAATCTCGAAAGCGAGCTGCGTTTTTCCCGTGCCGGCCTCTCCGGTCAGGAGCAGGGGCTTTCCCATGGCGATGGCGATGTTGACGATCTCGCGCAGCTCCGGATTCAGATAGTAGCGTTCGGTTCCTTCAAACTGCATTGGCAGCACTCCACGGTGAAGGTGCGGGGAATTCCGATGGAAAGTCCAGGACGCTGGTCGTGATCAACCTCTATCATCTTAGTCCAAAGGCGAGCCTTTGACAACGAACGAAGGGCAACACGAACGGAGATCGAATCGTGTTCTTCATGGCTGCCCTGAAAAGAGTTTCGAGTAACGGGTTTCGAGTTTAGAGTTGAAGACCAGCCCGCCATGAGCCTTTTCATGGTTTAGGGTGGCCCGAAAGACCATGAGGGACTGCTGTGAAGGTCGGTCGTGGACGAATGGGCCGGGTCCGGATATGCTTGCACACGTTGAGTTGATTCACTCCCGGGTGAGAGCTCCAACAGGGAGTCTCCGTGAGCGCACGGTCAGCTTTCGCAGCCTTTTGCCGAGTCGGATAGACGCACATGCTCCTGATCTACCCTCCCGTTTCCAAGCCAAGTGAGCCTCCACCCGGCGTCGCCCTGCTGGCCGGCGCCCTGCGGAGGCATGGGGTCCGATGTTTTGTCTGGGATGCCAATATCGAAGCCCTGACGGCTCAGATCCATGAGGACCGGCATTTCGTTCACGACACCTGGACTTTGAGAAGCCGGCGCCACCGCAACGATCATCTGAATCTGCTCAGGAGTCGGGCTGGATATTCCAATCTGGACCGCTACAAAAGGGCTGTCCTCGATCTCAATCGGATTATCGAGGTCAATTCCAGGGAAGGCTCCCTTCACGCCGGATTGGCTAATCTCTCGGGTGACGACCTGCTCCCTGTGCGCAGCGACGACCTCATCGCCGCCTCGAAAGAGCCCGGGCGGGTCCCTTTCCACGGTTTCCTGGAAAGAAGACTCATCCAGATCCTGGACCAGCACAATCCCACGGTGGTTGGATTCTCGCTGTGCTTCATGAGTCAGGCCCTCTGCACATTTGCGATGGTCGGCATGCTCCGCCGGCATTTCCCCGGCATCAAGGTGATCCTGGGCGGCGGTCTGGTGACGTCCTGGAAGCGGGGGCCTGGCTGGCAGAATCCCTTTGGTGGTCTGGCGGATGCCCTGGTGGACGGCCCCGGGGAGTCATTTGTGCTTGAGCTGTCGGGTCATCAGCCCCAGGAGCCGGAGCGTTTACTGGCGGACTACGGTGGCCTGCCCTGGGACCAGTATCTGGCTCCGGGTCGTATTCTGCCTTATTCCGCATCGAGCGGCTGCTATTGGAATCGGTGCGCCTTCTGTCCCGAAAAGGCGGAAGGGAACCCCTACCGTCCCGTCCATCCCGAACGGGCTCTCCAGGATCTGAAGTCTCATATCGAACAGTTCCAGCCGGTCTTGATCCACTTCCTGGACAATGCCATGAGTCCCGCATTGCTCAGGGCTCTCTGCCGGCACCCGCTGCCGGTTCCCTGGTATGGATTCACCAGGGTGACCGAAGACCTCTGTGATCCGGATTTCTGTGCGGACTTGCGGCGCTCGGGATGTGCCATGCTGAAGCTGGGGATCGAGTCCGGTTCTCAAAGAGTGCTGGACGCGGAAGGGAAGGGCCTTGAAGTAAAGACTGCCGAGGAGGCTCTGAAGTGTCTGAAGCGGGCCGGGATCTCCACCTATGTCTATCTGCTCTTTGGGACCGTCTCGGAGACGGAAGTTGACGCAAGACGGACCCTGGAGTTTTCCGTTCGGAACAGCTCCTCCATCGACCACCTGAATCTGGCGTTGTTCAACCTTCCCGTAAACAGCGGATTTTTCGAAGGGATGAGGACTTACCGGCACTATGAGGGGGATCTATCCCTGTATGCGGGGTTCCGGCATCCATTGGGATGGGATAGATCGCTGGTGAGACAATTTCTGGACAAAGAGCTCAAGCGGCACCCCCTGATCGCTCAAATCCTCAAGCGGGAGCCGCCCATCTTCACTTCCAACCACGCCCCTTTCTTTTCCGATGCCATGAAAGCATCCGTGTCACCCAGATGACCCCCGATCAAACCTGTGATATGCCATCAACGCCTGATCAACGACATGATCCGAAAGCAGCTCAGTTGTTGAGGAAGTGCTGAATGCCTTCCATGGCGTCCACGATCTTGTTCTGGAGCTTTTCTATGTCGGCAGAATCCAGTTTCCACTGGGCGAACACGGGGTCTTTCTCGGGTTCCAGCGGATTGGTTTCGGCGTATTCCTGGTCCATGTCGTTGACAATCCGATCAGCCATGTAAGCCACCATGGCCAGATCTGCATCATGTGTCACGGCTTGGGGATTGTGGTGGTGGCCGATGGCTTCCACGACCTCCTTGGGGAATTGCCAACGCCGGGCAATCAATTCTCCCAGTTCCTGGTGGTCAATGCCCAGCGTCTTGCGCTCCGCAGAGATGAGCCCGCGTCCGTCGAGCTTGGGATTGGCGACTCTCAGGTGCAAATAGACCTTGGCATATTGATTGAGGACGGTCTTTCCGATGTCGTGGAGGAGGCAGGCCGTGTAGATGGTCAGCACCTTCTTGTGCTTCCTTTGACGAGCCATTGTCTCCCCCGTCACTGCAGTGGCCACGGAATGGTACCAGAGGTCTCGTTCGTCCCCTTCGGATCCTTTGCCCGTCTTCTGGAAAAACCGCGAGGCGCAGCTGGTGAGGACTACTTGCATCAGTTTCTGGTTTCCCAGTACGAATATCGCCTCCCGAAGGGAGCTCACCTTCGTCTTGCGACCGTAGAATGCCGATTGACTCAGCATCAGGATCCTTGCCGTGATGGCGGGATCATACTGGATGACCTGCTCGATTTCCTGGACAGGGGCCGTCTTCCTGAGGAGCGACATGACCTTCCAGACCACGTCAGGAAAGGGCGGAAGCTTTTCCGCCGTGGCGAGGATATCCTTCAGCAGAAGCTCATAGTGCAGGGCTTTGACTTCGTTGCAGCTCATCTGCCGGATCACGTTGCATACCTCCAATGACCCTGTCCAGGTCTACTGAATATCTGTTCAAAGGATTACATCAGCGTCAACGCACCCATGCCCGTTGCCCGTCGACTTCAGTGATGACGCGGACCAAATGCATAGCAATGGCGCGCGTTGAGTTGATGCAACCAATATTTCGACCTGGGCTGAAGACTACTTGAACGTTATTTCTTGAAGAAAGATGAATCCATATGGATTGTTCATCCAAAATGGCGGGATTGGATGTGGCGCAGAGAGGGTGAAAGCCGCCGGACCAATGAAATCTCTTGTTCCCTGAAAGCCCCTGTCCGGATCGGCGTGAAAGGGGTCACGCTTCAGCTGCAGCGTCTTTGAGGAAGAGCGCACTCACGGGACAGATGTCCACGCAGGCCCGGCAAGTCTTGCAGTCATTGGATTCGAAAAGACCATCCTGTGCAAAGGAGGCCACCACTGTCTCGAAGCCTCGCTTGGCGAAGGTGAGCAGCGGCCTGCTGTTCCGCTGTTCACAAACGTAAACGCATTTTCCACAGAGAACACATCGTTCAGGGACATACTCGAATACCCCCGAATCAGCGAGCTTCGGCCTCTCTCGTTCGATATGCTCGAGCCGCCTGGGCCGCAGCCGAACTCCGAGGAAGCGGGCCATTTTTTGGAGGGGGCACCTGCGGTTGGACGGGCAGCTTTTGCATTCAGCTTTGTGGACCGACAGGAGGAGCCTGAGAGCGGTGCGCTGCAGCCGTCGCACCGCCTCCCCGTCCGTTCTGACCACGAGGCCCGGGGCCACCCGGGTATTGCAGGAGGTGACCGGTTTGTTCCTGCCGTCGATCTCCACGAAACAGAGGCGACAGGACACGGGCGGCTCGCTCATGCCTTCAACGTGACAGAGATTTGGGATATAAATCCCGTTCTCGAGACACGCCTCAAGGACTGTGCGGCCCTCCTCGGCTTCAATGGTCTTGCCGTCCACAATGATCTGAACCATGCCCGCTCAGTCCTCCGGCCGTTCGATGATGGGGGCTCTATCCGGCGGGGACACCTTCCTCACAGCGTCATACTCCGCAGGACAGGCGGCCACGCATTCGCCGCACTTCACACATAGGTTCTGATCGACGGCCTTCTTTCGACCCTTGGTGGTGAAGATGGCTTCCACCGGGCACGATCCCACGCAGGCATCGCAGCCGCGGGCGCATCGGTCGAGGTCGATGTAAAAAGCCGTAAGCGTTCGGCACATGAGAGCGGGGCATCGTTTTTCGCGGATGTGAGCCTCGTATTCATCCCGGAAATAGAGAAGGGAGGTCAGGATCGGGTTGGGAGCCGTTTTCCCCAAACCGCACAGGGACCCTTCCTTGATGTCCAAACTCAGCACCTCCAGGGTTTCAAGGTCTCCCTCTGCGCCTTCGCCCCGTGTGATGCGGTCCAGAATGTTGAGCAGGTGGCGGGTGCCGATCCGGCAGAAGGTGCATTTGCCGCAGGATTCCTTCTGAGTGAACTCCAGGAAGTACCGGGCGACATTCACCATGCAGCTGTCTTCATCCATGACGACCATTCCTCCGGACCCCATCATGGCTCCTGCCTGAGTCAGGGAATCGAAGTCGACGGGAGTGTCGAGGAAGCTCTCGGGAAGACAGCCCCCGGATGGTCCGCCGATCTGGACGGCCTTGAACGCCTTTTGCCTGGGTGGGCCTCCACAGATGTTGAAGATGAGGGTCCGCAGTGAGGTCCCCATGGGGATCTCAACCAGCCCGGGATGGATCACCTTTCCGACCACCGAGAAGATTGCAGTGCCCGGGCTCCTCACCGAGCCAACGCTTCGGTACCAATCCGATCCACGCTTCACGATGGGAGGCACCGAAGCCAGCGTCTTGACGTTATTGATGACGGTGGGTTTCCCCCAGAGACCGCTCTGAACCGGATAAGGCGGTCTATGCTGAGGCATTCCGCGTCGACCCTGGATAGATTGGATCAACGCGGTCTCCTCTCCACAGACGAAAGCGCCGGAGCCTTGAAAGACGGTGCCTTCCAGCTGAAAGGGCGATCCCAGGACTGAATCGCCAAGAATCCCATAATCTTTCGCCTGGACGATGGCCTTGCTCATCATGCTCACGGCAAGGGGGTATTCGGCCCTCACGTAAATGATGGCCCGCGAGGCTCCGACAGCATAGGCGCAAATGGCGAGCCCTTCCAGGACCTGGTGAGGGTTGCTTTCCAGAATGGTGCGGTCCATATAGGCGCCTGGATCTCCCTCGTCAGCATTGCAGATGACGTATCTTTCCTTCTGGTGGGAGCTCCTTGCCCCCTGCCACTTGAGCCCGGTGGGAAAGCCAGCCCCTCCTCGACCCCGAAGCCCGGATTCCAGCACCAATCTGGTGACTTCCTCAGGTTGCAGGTCAAGGGCCTTGGCCAGCGCACCGTATCCACCCGCGGCGATGTAGGCGTCCAGGTCGGCTGGATCGATGGTTCCGCTGAGCTCCATCACGACCCGCTTCTCCAGCTGGAACCTCGGGAAATCATTCACGGCGGGAATGAGCTCATTTTCCTCCATGGCGCCGAGCACGTATTCGAACAGGGGATCTCCATCCTCGAGGAAAGCTCTGACCAGAGCCCGCGCTTTGCCGGGAGTCACTTCATGATAGGCTATGGGGGGAAAACCGGGATTTTCGATGATGACCAGAGGTTCGGCGTAGCAATGTCCCAGGCAGCCGACGTTTTCGATGCGAGCTACGATTCCTTTCTCTCTCAGGATGTCCTCGAAGGCCGTCTTCGTTTCCTGTGCCCCCGCCGCCAGACCGCAGGTGGCCATGCCGATGGAGATCACCGGGACGTGGGAAGACGTCTTCGCCTGGACGCGCTTCCTGCATTCGTCTTCCAGTCTGGCAAATCGGGCGGCCAGAGGCTCTTGGTCAGTTTTCATCTCTGGTTCGATTTTCCCTTTCGGCCTGGTCCTTCATGATCTGGAACCCAAGCAGAAGGCCCTCGACCTTGCTGGGGGCCATGTGTCCGTGAGTGGTTTCATCAACAACGGCGACGGGCGCCAGAGCACAGCATCCGACACAGGCAACCCTCTCCAGACCGAACTCCCGGTCGGGCGTGGTTTCTCCATCCCGGATGCCGAGCTTCCGCTCGAAGTTCTCGAGGATGATGTCCCCTCCCACCACATGGCATGCAGTTCCGAGGCAAACCTTGATCTGATGTTTGCCGGGCGGATGGAAGCGGAACTGATTGTAGAAAGTGGCCACCCCATAGATTTCTGAGATGGAGAGCTGCAGGTGGGCGGCAACGGACTCGATGGCCTGCGGCGACAGGTAGGAATGGCGATGCTGGATCATTTGCAGAACAGGGATCAAGCTGTCGCGGCTCTTGGGAAACTCCATGAGCTGGCCGACAATGTCTTCGAGCATGCCCTCCTCTTCGGGCAACTTTGCAACATCATTCATTCTGCCGGGATCCTCGATCGTTAGGGGGAGATGTATGAAAAAAAGAGCGCGTCATTCGCTTTCAGACACGCGTGCCCCACCGCTGATCCACTCTTGAGTGAACCTATTGTAACATGAAGTTCACAACAGATGAACCCTGCATGATCCGAATAGTCTGAGTTTGACGGCAGGATCCGATGTGCACAGGCCTGGACTGCCATCAGACCACCGCGCAGACGCACGCCTCCCGATCTCCTAGGCTCAGTCCACCACGTGTGTTATTGTAATCACTCACTCTGATAGCACGGATTTCCCTCTCGTTCATTGATCTGGATCAAGCGCACCCGGGGGCGAGAGGGAGAAGGGCGCTGTTCACCGATTTGCCAGGTCCACGGGGATGGCGAATGGGAATCATTCATTCGGATGGGGCGAGGGCATGAAGCTGGCATTCAATCGATCCTCCCTGGAATTTCTATATGACCGCTTCAACCGGAAAGACTTCATTCATCCGGATCCGCTGGAATTTGTCCACCAATACAACGAGACCCTGGACCGAGAAATCGTGGGTTTGATCGCAGCCTGTCTCGCGTACGGGCGTGTCCAACAGATTCTGAGGAGCGTCGCCCTGGTTCTGGAGCGCATGCAACCCTCCCCGGCTCAATTTCTTTTGCGGAGCTCCCCGGACCGCATCAAGTCGACGTTCAGGGATTTCAAACACAGATTCACTACGGGCGGGGAACTGTCCGCGCTCCTGGGGAGCGTGCGAAGCGTGGTGATTCGCTTCGGCTCAATGGAAGCCTGTTTCCTGACGGGCTGCCGACCGGGCGACGCGACAGTCCTTCCCGCCCTGGAGAACTTTTCGCACCAACTGCGTTGCGGATGCGGGGACCGGCTGGAGGGCATTCTCCTGCCCAGGCCGATGAGGGGGAGCGCCTGTAAACGGCTTCACCTCTTTTTGAGGTGGATGGCTCGAAAGGACGAGGTGGACCCCGGTGTGTGGAGTGGACTGGATCCAGCGAGGCTGATGATTCCCCTCGATACCCACATGTTCCGCATTGCCCGCGCCCTTGAGCTGACCAGGCGCAAGCAGGCTGATATGCGGGCAGCCCTTGAGATCACGGAAGCCTTCCGATCGATCTGCCCCGAAGACCCGGTGAGATATGATTTCTCGTTGACTCGACTGGGAATTCGGGAGGGAGTAGACATTGGCGATTTTTTGTGAGAATGGTGAGGGAGCAGGTTCCATTTTCAAAGTGTTGCGGACCCGATCAAAACACGCCGGAGGCCCCAGATGAAAGAATGTGACGTGAAGCTTTTCGCCTTGACCACCTGTGTCCACTGCAGAAACACCAAGGAGTTTTTGAGCGGCTGCGGGGTCGACTACGACTGCATCGATGTGGACAAGCTGGAAGGTGACGAGCGCAAGAAGGTTCTCGAAGAGATCAAGCAAATCAACCCAAACTGCTCATTTCCGACCATCATCATCGGAGACAAGATCATCGTCGGATTCCGTGCCGATGAAATCAAGGAGGCTCTGAACCTGTGATGAACGTGGAACAGCTTTATGAGATGCTGAAGAAGACCCAGGAGGAGAGGGGGTATTTCTTCAACGAGGACAAGGAAAAAGTCTTCGCGCTGCTGGGTGGGCTCATCACCAACCGGGAGCGCTATGGCTACATGTGCTGTCCCTGCCGACTATCCTCGGAAGACATGGAATGGGACCGGGACATCATCTGTCCATGCGTCTACCGGGGACCCGACGTGGAGGAATACGGCAGCTGCTATTGTGCTCTCTACGTATCCAAGGAGTGGAACGAGGAGAAGATTCCGCATGTCTATGTTCCGGAGAGGAGACCCGTCGAGAAGGTGCTTGGGAAGCTGTAAGATCTCGGAGTCACCCGTCGGAGCCGGAAATTGACTGCATCGACAGGGGCGGATTGCCTCATTTTTTCACAATGGCCAGGCCCACCACCCCCATGCACCGGGCCACAAGGCTGGGAGATCCATGAAGCGTCAGTATATTCGCCAGATCTTCATGCTGCTTTTTGTGATCCTGCCTCTGGCATTGCCTTCAGGCACGCTGGCGGCGGAGTCCTCAACGGCAACGAAACCTTCCGTGAAACCAACCCGAAAACCCCCCGAGGTCAGACGCGGGAGCAAACCCCGCGGCGCTGAGTCTGCAAGGCGTCCCGGCCAGGAAGCTCCAAAACAGAGCGGCTCGGACCTCTCGCCGGGGCAGGTGGAAGCCCGGAGCGCCATCCTTGTGGATGTGAGCACAGGGTCGACCCTCTTCGAGCAGAATGCCGACGAGCTCATCGAGCCGGCATCCTTCACCAAGATTCTGACACTTTATCTGCTGTTCGAGGCCATGCAGCAGGGCAAGGTCAAGACGAGTGAAGAGGCCTGGGTCAGTGAGACGGCATGGCGGACCGGCGGCTCCAAGATGTTTGTGGGAGTGGGAACGAAGGTGCCCGTGGAAGAGTTGATCAAGGGCATCGCCGTGGTATCCGGAAATGATGCTTGTGTGGCGGTGGCGGAGCATCTCCATGGCAGCCTCGACACTTTTGTGGAGGCCATGAACCGGAAGGCCAGGGAGATTGGCATGTCCCAGAGCCACTTTCTGAACCCCCACGGATTGCCGGCCGACGGCCAGATCACGACGGCGAGGGAAATGGCGATCCTGGACACGGCTTACCTCCAGCGCTTCCCTGAATCCCTGCGGTTCCACTCCATGCGCGAATTTACGTATAACGAGATCACGCAGTACAATCGAAATCATCTGCTCCTCAAGGACTCCACCGTTGACGGACTCAAAACAGGGTTCGTGCAGGAGGGCGGCTACCATCTGGCAGCAACGGCGCAGAGGGACGGCATGCGACTCCTGGCGGTAGTCATGGGCGCCGAGAGGCCGGCCATTCGTGAGCGTGAAGCGCTGAAACTGCTCAATTATGGTTTCCGGAATTATACCCTGGTCCAGCCTTTCCCTGAGGGTCAGCCGGTCAAGACGATCAAGGTCTGGAAGGGAATCCGGGACCAGGTCGATCTGCATACCCAGGAGAAGGCGAGCTTCACGGTATCTCAGGCCCAAAAGCAGCAGCTGCGCTGGGAAGTGCAGGCACCCGAGGAGGTCACGGCTCCGGTCCAGGCCGGTCAATCCCTGGGGCAGGTCGTCTTTCTGTTGGGAGATCAGCCAAAAAGAACATTACCGCTGGTGAGCCGGGAGGACATCGAGCTGGCAGGCTGGTTCAAGAGAGCCTGGCAGACGGTGCTGCGGGTGGACAAGATCGACTGGAAGTGGGTGGGGATGATCTTCGGCGGCCTCTTGGTGCTCACTGTTTTGTTACTGTTCATCTCGAGTCGGCGTTCACGCTCGCACAGGAGGTTGGGAGCATAGAAACGCTCCTTCCCGACTGAACGAACACTCTGTGATACGGTGTTGCTCGGAAGCCCTGACAGGGTGCCCAAAAAGTCTGAATGGACGACAGTTCGTTATTCCCGCGAAGGCGGGAATCGAGACTCGATGAGGAATCTGGACCCCCGCCTGCGCGGGGGTGACGATGATGGATGCAAT
>Ga0105100_10001698_pt1 | contig 12885 bp, 10 predicted proteins | sample PPLLak12cMay2015_2_FD_87033 | JGI IMG/M metagenome (GOLD analysis project Ga0105100, IMG submission 87033) | Freshwater sediment microbial communities from Prairie Pothole Lake near Jamestown, North Dakota, USA - PPLs Lake P8 Core (1) Depth... | ecosystem: Environmental > Aquatic > Freshwater >... | reverse complement strand
GGGAGAAGATGAGGGTGGCATTGACGTTGATGCCGACGGCGATGAGGGCCTCGACGGCCGAAATGCCGGCCGTGGTGGCCGGGACTTTGATCATGATGTTGGACCCGCCGACGAGGGCAAAGAGGCGCTGGGCCTCGGCGATAGTGTTTTGTGGAGGGTAGGGCAGCCGAGGGCTGGCCTCGAGGCTGACATGGCCGTCGGCGGCATCGGTGCGGTCGTAGACGGGGCGGAGCAGGTCGGCGGCGAGACGGATGTCGGCCACGGTCAGGGCTTCATAGATGTCGTCCACGGTGCGGCCCTCAGCGGCCATGAGGGCCAGGTCGGCGTCATAGTCGTCACTGCCGGAGATGGCCTTGTCAAAGATGGTCGGGTTGGAGGTGACGCCGGTGACGCCGTTGTCGATGGCGGTCTGCATGCCGCCGGAGATGAGGAAGGAGCGGCGGATGTAATCGAGCCAGATCGACTGGCCGAGTGCGGCGATTTGGTGAATACGGGTCATGGTTTGTCTCCCTTCAAGAATGGCCTTCCCCCTCACCTCAATTCTCTGCGGACGCCGCGGACGGAAATCACCTCCCCTCTAGAGGAGAGGAAGCCGGAGGCCGCAAGTACGCGAATAGTATACGTGAAAACCGGTTTTGTTCAAAAAAGGCAGGTTCCTAGGGCCAGCGCAGACGCGCTATGGTCCGGCGGGCAGGGCCCAGGCGGCGCAGGAACCGATTGGCGTAGGCACGCTGGAGCAGGCGGCGCCAGCCCGTGATCCCCAGGGCAAGCTCGATGGCCCGCTCGGCGGCTCGATAGTCTACGCCGCGCACTTTGCCGGGCGCCCGGTTGCGATAGTAACCGCGGGGGTTGTCTTCGGCCAGTAGGCCACGCTGCCGGCACCAGTCGTACAGGTCAGAGCCGGGCGAAGGGGCGTACAGGCTGACGTTGTTGAAGGCAGCGTCCAGGTCGCGCACCAGGCGGGCTGTGTCGAGCATCTCCTGCGGTGTCTCGGTGGGCAGGCCGAGCATATAGTTGCCAAAGATGCGCAGCCCCAGGCGGTGGCAGATCGCCGCCGCCTGCCTGTTCTGCTCGACGGTCACCCCCTTGCGCAGCAGCCGCAGTATCCGGTCGCTGCCGCTCTCGAAGCCGACGCTGATGGCGCGCAGGCCGGCCTCGACCAGGAGGGCCAAGGCATCCTCGTGGCAGCAGATCAGGTCGGCCCGGCCCTGGCAGTAGAAGGGCTGGCCGAACGGCTCGTCGCGGTAGGCGCGGGCAAAGTCGACCACCCAGGCCGGATCTTCCAGCAAACAATCGTCGTGGATCATCAGGCTGCGGAAGGAGTAGCGGTCCCGGAGGTCGCGCAGCTCGGCGATGACCGAGGCGACGGAGCGCCGCCGGACTGCCGGGCCGAACAGGAGGCGCTCGGCCGGCTGGCAGAAGGAGCAGTTGTAGCTGCAGCCGCGGCCGGCGATGACGGTGACCAGAGGCGGGTCGAGGCCCAAGGCACCGGGATAGAAAGAGTGGCGCAGCTCGGCCTGCACGTCGAACAGGTCGCGGTCGACGAATGGCAAGGCATCAAGGTCGGGCCGATTGCGGCGGTCGTGGCCGCGGATGAGGCGCGGGCTCGGCTCGCCGCGGGCCAGCGATTCGAGCAGCGCCGGGAAGGCGATCTCTCCCTCGCCCTGCACCAGATAGTCGACGGCCGGATTGCCGATCAGGCTGTCGGGGGCCACCGTTGGGTGCACTCCGCCAACGACGATCAGCACCTCTTTTTTCTCGCGGCGGATCAGGTCGATGCACTGCCGGGCGATGTCGAGATCGGGGCTCATGATCGACACGCCCCACACCTCGGAGGAACGGCGGCGCACCTCGGCGCGGAGGTGGCACCAGCCGCGCAGGGCGCGCAGGTCGATCAGGTCGACGGTGTGGCCGGCGGCCTTGAGGCAGGCGCTCAGCGAGGCCAGGCCGTGGTGGATCATGTTAGCCTCGGGCCAGCGAGGGTAACAGCCCAGGCTATTCCAGCCGACGCTGGCGATGCCAACGAAGAGGAGGGTGACCTTCACAGGCCATCCTGCCCGGCCAGCCGGCCCAGAGCCCGCGCCCCACGGCACAGGATGGTGACCAGCAGGTAGCCGGCCTTGGCTGCCGCCGGCTCTTCGGGAAAGCTGCGCATGACCCGCAGCCAGCCCCGTCCATCGCCGCCGGGGTAGAGGAATTCGGGGTGGAGGCGGCCAAAGCGCACGGCTGAACGGCCGTAGTAGTAGGCAGCGCGCAGCCGTCCCCAAGCCGGCAGGCAGTAGTAGTGGTCGACGACGATGTCGGGATCGTACCAGACGCGCGCCCCGGTGGCCTGTAAGCGCAGGTCGAGCTCGAGGTCCTCGAAATAGCGCAGGCTCTCGTCGAAACCGGCCAAGCGCTCAAAGGCGGTCCGACGGATGGAGCGGTTGGCGCCGTAGCCAAAGGTCACCGGGCCGGGCGCGTGGTAGGAGGCATCGTGGGCCGCGTTCAGGCGGTCAAAGATGTCGACGTGGCCCTGGTATTGGACCTTGCCGGCCAGGTTGGCGCCCGGGGCGCAGGCCACCCGGCCGGCCACGGCCTCGGCTTCAGGGTGGGCGGCCCAGGCTGCTGCGTAGCGGCGCAGCCAGTCGGGCGGAGCCAGGCAGTCGTCGTCGAGAAAGATCAAGAGGTCGCCGCGGCCGGCCTGCGCGCCGCGGTTGCGGGCCGCAGCCCAGCCGCGGTTGAGCTGGCGCAGGGTGTGCACGCGGCCGGCCAGGGAGTGGAGCAGAGCATCGGTGTCATCGCGGCTGCCGTCGTCGACGACGACGATTTCGTGACCGCCGGGAGGCAGGTGCTGGGCCAGCAGAGCGTCGAGGCAGGCCCGCAGCAAGCGGCAGCGGTCGAACGTGGGGACGATGACGGTGAAATGGGGGATGTCGCTCACTGGGAAGCTCCGTAGGCGGCGAAGGTGGTGAAGGCGACGTCGTTACGGGCGGTCAATTCGGCCACAAATCTGCGCCAGGCGGCCACGAGCGCAGGCCGCGGCTGCCCGGCGCTGTCAAAAAAGTGCCAGTGATGATTGACGACGACGAGAGGATAGCCGAACCGGGTGCAAAAGCCGGCTGCCCGCCGGGCGCGGCGCAGGCAGGCCGCCGGAGAGGCGCCGGGAGTGAACAGGTAGGTGTCGGCGGCGAACAGGCGGGCGCTGCCCCGGCGCACGACGGGATAAAAGCCGGGCCGGCCCAGCCGCTGTCTCAGCCGGTAGGCCAGCCAACCCAAGCGGCTGGGCGGAAACATGTTCGCCGATGTGGTGCATATGTTGAAACCACGCTCGATCAGCAGGTCGCGGGCGGCAGAGGAAAAGTGCTCGTGAGGGGGCACGAAGGTGCGTACTGGCACACCTGGCAGGGCTATCTCCAGCCGGGCCAGGCCGTCGTCCAGCAACCGGCGCAGAGCGGCCGGGTCGGAGCCGGCCCATTCGCCGGGTGCATGGTGGTGGCCGTGTAGAGCGATCTCGGCCCGGCCGCCGGCGGCCAGGTCGCGGAGAAAGGGCCACACGCCGGGGTTGGGGTCCAAGTGGCCGGCCAGCCGGGGGACATGCTCTGACAGGAGCGGCACTGCCGCCAGGCAGACCGGTCCTCCCTCCGGTCGTTGCGCCGACAGCTCACCGTACAGCGCCTGGAGAGTATCGGGCCGGGTACAGGCCGAGATGTCGTCGTCGCGAATGATGACGGTCAGTCGAGGAGTGATTGCGTCCTCCCCCAGGAAGGGGGCTTGCACGAGGTTGCCCTTATTTTCGCCGAGCCAGGATCACCAGGCCGACAAGCACGCAGCTTGCTATGCCGCCGAACGCAAAGGTTCCGACCAGGTAGTTTGGGGTGGTCGCGATCGGGTAGTAGTAGAGACGGAACACTTTGAACACGAGCGGCAAACGGGAATAGTAGGGGAACTGGAGGGTCCCGGCGTCGCGGCGCAAGAAGAGATCGCCATCGCCATCTGCGGCGCGGTCGACCGGTTGGGCGGTCGAGTCGGAAGCAGACGCGGCATCGGCTCGCGCCAGTCCCAGGCCGACCGCCGATGCGAAGGTCAGGAACAGGGCGATCGACAGCAGGGCTGTCAGCAGGACAGTCCACGCGCGGCGACGATGATTTGTGGTCATGGCAGCCTCCCCTCGAAAATCGGCAATTGTCCGATATTTCCTTGGTCGGTGTGGGTTGATTGTACCACAATTGCGCCTCAGGGACAAATGGAGCACTCGGACCTTTATTCTTCACCCAGACCGCCGGCGGTACCAGAGAGAGATGGGGCGGTTGCGATAGCGGGGCATGATCTTGCGCGCCGCAAGGAGGCGCAGGATGCGGATCAGCAGCATGGGCACGTGGTAAAAGGCCAGGGCCGGCACGAGGGTCAGGTATTGGATAAGGCGGGCGTGCTCCAGGAAAAAGAGGACGTGGTTGCGCACTCGCATCCAACTCTGCCACAGGAAGCGTTTCTCGCCGGAGCGGCCGATCTTGTGCCACATCCAGGCCCGGGTGGCGACTACCGTGCGCCAGCCGTGGGCGCGGGCCTTGAGGCAAAAGACACCATCCTCGTAGTAGGCGCCATAGCGCAGGTCGAACATGTCGATGGCGCGGATCACCTCGGCCTTGACTAGAAAGCCGCAGCCCCACACATAGTCGATCGGCATCGCCTCGGGCAGGGTCTGGCCGGGGCGCACGCGGCGCAGGTGGACGGTGCCGGTCCAGAAGTTAAAGTCGCCGCCCATGTCGACAATCTCCGGATCGAACTCGCGCTGCATCAGCGGGCCGGCGACGCCGATGGTCGCGTCGCTGCGGGCCACTGCCACGAGCTCGCTCAGGCAATCGGGCGCCAGGCGGGTGTCGTTGTTGAGCAAGAAGACCAGGGGAAAGCCGGCCTCGAGGGCAAAGGCCATACCCACGTTGTTGCCCCCGACAAAGCCGAGGTTGGTCTTGTTCTCGATCAGGGTGACCTCGGGGAAACGGCGGCGTATCTCGGCTGGCGAGCCGTCGTCGGAAGCGTTGTCGACGACGATGATCCTACGGTGGGGGTAGGTTAAGGCCTGGAGGGACTCCAGGCACTCGATTGTGTCTTGGAGCCCGTTCCAACTGAGGACGACGATGGCGACGATGGGATCGGCGGTCACGCCACGATCCCCGTTTTGCGCCGGATCTGCTGCTGGTAGAGCGTCTCCAGATAACTGACGTTCTGCTCCCAGTCGTAGATCTCTTGGATGTGCGCCCGTCCGCCCTGGGCGATGCGTTTCCACAGCGGGTCGTCGCGCAGCAGGTCTACCACGTGACCGGCGAACGCCTCGGGGTCGTCGGCGACGAGGACTGCCTGGCCGGGCAGGGCTGCCACGCCGTCGTTGCCGGCGGTGGTGCTGACCACCGGGCGCCCGGCGGCCATGGCGTCGATCACCTTGTTCATGACCCCGCCGCCGGACAGGATGGGCGCGACGGCGACGTGGCAGCGGGCGTAGGGCTGGCGCAGGTTGGGCACATAGCCGGTGACGGTGATGGCGGCGTCGCGGGCCAGCCGCTGGATGCGCGGTTGGGGCGAGGCGCCGACGATCTCCAGCCGCGCCCGCGGCTCTCTGAAGCGGATCAGCGGCCAGCAGTGGCGGTGAAACCACAGGACCGCCTCGCAGTTCTCATCGCGATCCATGGCCCCGACAAAGAGGATCGTACCGGGTTGACACTCGTCGGCGCGGATGCCGCGGAAGCGGTCAAGGTGGGTCCAGGGCTGCAGCACCTCGACGCTGGACTCGGGCAGAGCCTGGAGCAGAACATCGCGGTCGCTGGCCGAGCGGGTGAGGACCAGGTCAAAGCGGCGGCACAGAGCCAGCTCCTGCCGCCGAGCGCGATAGGCCTGCCAGCGGGCCCAGTCGCTGCGCGCGGCGCGCAGCCGGGACCGAAAGCTGACGTCGACCTCGTCGAGGATGGTGACGACGCCGGCGGGGGCCGCGTCCACAAATCGCCCCGTCTCGGTCCACTCGAATTGGATCAGGTCCAGCCCATCTGCCGCCAGGCGGCGGATGTGGGCGCGCATCTCGCCCTGCGCGCGCCGACCAAGGTGCAGCGGGTCGGTGAACAGGCCGCGCCACAGGTTGTGCCACTTGAGCTTCCAGGTGAGGGCCGGGACGACGACCTCCAGCGAGCGGCAATAGGGCCGCATGTCATCGACGTGGGCCAGATCGCCGGGATAGGGAGCCAGCGACACCAGGTGGGTGTCGTGACCCCTCTCGCCGAGGGAGGCGATCAGATGGAACAGGTCGGCGCCGCCGGCGTGGGCCACGGTCGGATAGGGCAGCAGGCAGGAGACAAAGAGGATCTTCACCGCAACCCTTCCCCGGCAAGCAGCAGATCGAGGCCAGCCAACACCACCGGCCAGCTATAGCGGGCCTCGACCGCTCGCCAGCCGGCGACGCCCAGGGCAGTCCGCTGCGCCGGATCGCGCAGTAACCGAGCGGCGGCGGCCGCCAAGTCCTCGGCGCCGTCGGCGATCAGCAGCTCGCGGCCCGCGGCCAGGTCCAGCCCTTCGCCCGCCAGGGAGGTGCAGATCACCGGCCGGCCCATGGCCAGGGCGTCGAGGATCTTGAGCCGCGTGCCGCTACCAAGACGCAGCGGGACGACGCACAGGGCAGCGCGGGCCAGATAGGGCCGCACGTCAGGCACCGAGCCGGCGACGACCAGGTCGGGCGGGTGGGCCAGGGCCTGGATCTCCGGCGGCGGATCGTGGCCGACGAGGCACAGCCGGACCCCGGGCAGCTCGCGACGGATGCGGGGCAGGATGTCGCTCACGAGCCAGCGGGCGGCGTCGACGTTGGCCGGCCAGAAGAAGGAACCTACGAACAGGAGGCTGTCGGGTTCCTCGGCCACACCGGGCTGAGGGGCGAAATAGGCGGTGTCGACGCCGTTGGGCACGACGGCGATGCGGCCGGCGGGACAATGGGCCGCCAGGCGGGCCCGCTCCTGCTCGGAGACGACGATGACCTGTCGGAAGAGGGCGGCGGTCCGCCCCTCATGGCGGGCCAGGGCCAACGCCTCCACTTGGGCCAACGCCCAGGCAGGCGATAGGGGCCGCTTGGCGCGGGCAAGCTGGCGGTAGAGGGCGGCCTCGACGTTGTGCTTGCCAAGGATGGTGGGCGCGCCAGCGAGCAGGCGGGCATACTCGGCGGCGCCCAGGTCGTCCAGGAAAGCCAAGTCGAATGGGGGAGGGTGGGCCAGGGCTGCGGCCATCTGGGCTGAGCGGCGAGACATGACCAGGTCGGCCGGGGCCAGCAGGGCACGGCGCAGCCGTGCCCGGGGGCCAAGCGGGTAGGCGGGGGCGAGCACTGTCCGCACCGAGGCGCACAGACGCTCCAGGGCCGGCACCCCGGCCAGGTCGACAGGGTCGTGATAGAACGCCAGCAGATGGACCTCGTGACGCTCGGCCAGCCAGTGCAGCAGGTGGTAGCTGCGGGCCCGTCCGCCGCTGTCGGGCGGATAGGGCAGGTAGGCGGCAGCAAAGAGGATCCTCACCGCCGCAGCTCCTGGAGGTCGGCCAGCAGGCGGTGGCCCTGCCACCAGGCGATCAGCGCGGCATATACGGCCAGCCCCACGGCGGCGACCGCAGCCAGGGCGGCCAACCCGCTGCCTATGCGGCCGGCGAGCAAGGCCATGATCACGCCGGCGGCCCCGGCTGCTGCGGCCGCTGGCGCGGCGTTGGGCAGGAGCCGCACGGGAGCCACCGTCCGGATCTGCCTGGCGAGCAGTAAGGCAGCCAAAGGGGTGGACAGGGCATAGGCGGCCGCTACCCCGACAAAGCCCAGCGGGCTCCAGGCCAGGGCCAGGGCCAGCACCCAGGTCAGGCTGGCCCACAGCAGCGACAGGCGCAAGGCCACGGTCAGCCGGCCGGCGGCCTGCAACACGGGCATCAGCAGGCCGGTGAAGAGGCCAAAGAACGCCTCAGCGCACAGCAGATAGAGGGCCGGCAGGGCCGGCAGCCACTTGTCGGTATAGATCAGGTGGACGACCGGCCGTCCCAGGCCACACAGCAAGGCGATGAGGGGGAAGGACAGCAGCGCCGTCCAGCGCACGGCCAACTCCAGAGTGGCGCCCAGCGCGGCGCGGTCATCCTGCACGCGGGCATAGGCAGCAAAGCTGATGCGGTTGACGAGTGCAGCCGGGGCCGCAGACAGTGCGGCCAGCCGGCCGGCAAAGTTGAGATAGCCCACTGCCCCAGCGCCATAGACCATCCCCAGGGCCGGGGCAACGTTGTCCTTGGCCAGATGGACCAGCCGCTGGGCCTGAAACGGCCCGCCGAAGCGGAGCAGCCAGCGGAGGCTGGCGCGGTCCCAGTGCCAGCCGGGCCGCCACGGGGCGAAGGCCCACAGGATGCCCGTGCCGACCGCGACGCTGACCAGGAAAGCCAGGCCCAGACTCCAGATGCCGAATCCGGCCAAGGCGAGGGCCATGGCTGCGGCATGGTACACAGCGGCGCGCAGCGCCCCGGCCAGCGACAGGCGGCGGTAGTCGAGCTCGCGCTCCAGCCGCGCCTCGGGGATGAGGGCCAGGGTGGAGATCAACAACGACAGGGACAGCCAGCGAAAGAGGGGCACTGCCTGGGACGGCAGGCGGTAGACGGCCGCCAAAGTGGGCGCGGCCAGCCAGATCAGGACCACGCTGACGCCTTCGATCAGGGCCTGTAGAGTAAAAGCGGTGCGTTGGTCGGCGCGGGTCAGCGGATCGCGGCGCTGGACCAGCGCGCCGCTGAGGCCCAGCTCGCCGATGGCGTCGAACAGGCCGACGGCAAAGAGGACCACGGCAAAGGTGCCCAGCGCTTCGGGGCTCAGCAGCCAGGCCAGGACGATGTGGCTGGCTAACGCCAGGGCGCGGACGACGCCGTCGCGCACCATGAGCGCCACGAGTCCGCGCGCCGCGCGCCGCTGCCAATCATTGCTCGATATCGGGTCTGCTTTGCCGTTCATCGTTTGGAGATCAGCCGGTCTATCTCCTCGGCGGCATAGCGGGCCTCTTCGTAGGCGCCGTTCGCCATGTCGGTGTTGTTGGCCGCCCAGTACAGGTCGCCGAGGGCGATGTAGGCCGGCACGTGGAGCGGGTCCAGGGTGAGCGCGGCCTTGTAACGCTCGATGGCCGTCTGCAATAGCCCCTGGGCCCGATAGATGCGCCCCCAGCCGACGTAGATACGGGGGTCGGTGGGGCTCAGGTCAGCGGCCCGCTGGCAGGCGGCCAGAGCCAGGTCCAGGCGGGTCGGGTCGGACGATACGCCCCAGCGGTAATAGAGATCGGCCTGGTCGAGGGCATAGTCTAGGTCGTAGGGGGAGAGGCGGACGGCTTCGGCGAGGGCCGCCTCGGTTCGGACGAAAGCTGCCTTATCATCCCCGCCGGCCAGGTAGCCGTAGGCCAGCAGGGCGTGGTAGCGATCCTGGCCGGGCGCCAGGCGCAAGGCCCGCCGGTAGGCGACGATGCTGGCGTCCCACTGGGTGTCCTGGGCCAGGGCGGTCCCCCGGGCAGCATACAGATCGGCCACGACCGGCAGCAGGTTGGTGAGGACGATGAGGGCCAGTGCGGCCGCAGCCATGATGGCTGCCATCGGGCCGCCGATCGCCAGCCGCCAGACCGAGGGCGGGAGGGCAGGCCGGGGTGACAGCTCGGGGCGCGGGGCGAGGGCCTCGATCCAGCCCAGGTAGAGCCATAGGAAGGCCGCGGGGGTGACGGTGACAAAGCTGAGCTGGTGCTGGAGCAGATAGGCGACGACGGCGCTAATCAGTCCGGCGAGGAGGATCTGATGACCGGGGTCGGCGGTGCGCCGCAGCACGGCGAGGCCGCGGACCACGACGATGGCGATCGCGGCCAGGTATAGGGCCGCGCCCACCAGACCGGCGTCGACGACCAGGTCCAGGATGAGGTTGTGGGCGTGGTCGCCGACAGCATCGGGCCCGCCGTAGACGGCCAACCCGGGCGGGTAGACGCGCGAAAAGGCCAGTGAGAAGGTTTCGGGGCCATAGCCCAGCAGAGGTCGGGCAGCGATGAGCGACGGCATTGCCTGCCACTCGAGCAGACGGATGCGGGCTGCCGCCGATTTGCCGCGGAGCATGGAGTGAAGCGGCTCAAAGGGCGAATAGGAAACGACGCCACCGGGGTCGACGTAGGCCAGGGCCGCCACGCCGCCGACCAGGAGGGTCACGACTGCGGCCGTCCGCCAGAAGAGGCGCACCCAGCCGCGGATCCGCGCCAGCAGGAAGAGGAAGAGCAGGCCGCTTCCCAGCGCTGCCAGCCAGCTGCTACGGGAAAAGGTGAGAAGGAGGCACAACCCCTGCAACGCCAAGAGGCCGCCATAGGCCAGCTTGCCCGCTCTGCCTTGCACCGCCAGCAGCCGGACGGCGGTCAAGGGCGCGACCATGACCAAGTAGGCACCCAGAAAATTGGGGTGGCCGAGGGTGGAGACGGCGCGGCTCTCGGGGCCGGCCTGCCACGGCAGCAGGTCGAGGCCGATGTATTGGAGGATGCCGTACAGGCTGACCGGCAGGCTGGCGAACAGGATGGCGATCAGCAGCCGGTCAGACCGGTCGGGGGTGCGCAGCCGGACGGCGGCCAGGCCGAACAGGGCCAGGTAGCAGAGGAGGGTGTAGCTGCCCTGGCGCCATTCGTAAGAGCCCCACAGGCTGATGCGGGGGGAAAGGGAGATGGCGGTGGCCAGCAGCCAAGCTCCGGCCAGGGCGAGTATGAGGAGGAGAAGGGGTGACGGCCTCGGTCTGGCGGGACGGATCCCCAGACGGCCGATCAGCCAGGCGGCGAGCATGATCACCACCAGGGAGCGGAAGAGGGCCACTTTGTCGGGCTCGAAAACGCGGCTGCTGTAGACGTTAAAGAACAGCGGCAGGGCCAGCGCGATCAGGATCCAGCCGCCTTCGACCACTTGATCGCACGCCTTGGGCAGTCTGTCGCCGTGCACGGTCCTGCCCCAGAGGGCGAATGGGCCGCTTCTCCTGGACCGGATGGGCACAGGTTCGGCTGGCGGCGTGGTGTGTCCCATGAGACGAATTATACCACAACTCAGGGCGCCGGGCTAGAGGTCAGGGTCAAAAACCTCAATACACTATGGTGTACAAGTTTCTTGCGAGGGTTCTGAGATGACTAGCCACGCTGTACGGCGCATGAAATAAGTAGATTAATGCTTATATGTTGTTTTAGTTGGTATAATAGGCTAAAGTAGCACAGATTGCAGCGAGATGGTGTGGCGGCAGGCACGGAGTCGGATGACAGCGGGTGTGCAAAACAGGATCGCCAGTTTGACAGTGGGGGGGTATGGAGTATAATAGCGCGAAATTTGTGCGCGGTGCGGTTTCTGTCACGTTGTTGGTAGGTGGTTGTCAGGCGCTTCCGGCAGAAATCGGGTAGACTGTGGTGCTGGGGTGAAGAGAGATTCTTCGCTGCGCTCATCCCCTGAAGGGGCCGCCAGAAGCATGCGGCACAGGGGATCTGCGTGAGTGACAGCGACGCAAGAGATGGAAATGGCTGTGTGTATCGATTGCGGGGTTGAGATCGGCCTGAATAGGCCGCGAGAGGGGGACCGGCTGGGCTGCCCCAATTGTGGGGCCGGCCTGGAGGTGATCGGCGTGGCGCCGCTGGAGCTGGACTGGGCGCACGACGAGAACGAGGCTGTCGAAGAGGAATATGGCGAGGAGTGGACGGAAGAGGAGCTGCGAGTGGTGTAGCTCCCCGGACGACGACGGGCACTGAAAGCCCCTCTCTCGCCAGCGGCGTGAGAGGGGTTTTGTTTTACCCCCAAAGGAAACAAAAGATACAAAGGCAGGAGATAACGAAAATGGAAGAGGAAAAGATCGAGTTCGAAGAACCCCCTGGACGTAGGAGGCCGCCCCACCCGTGGGAGCATGTGCCTCCTGAAGTGTGGAACGACTGGCGCTGGCAGTTGGGCCACCGGTTGAATACGGTGGAAGAGCTGGCGCAGGTGGTCCACTTGACCCCCGACGAAGTGGCCGGGCTATCGGCGCCGGGCCGCTTTCGCGTAGATATTACCCCCTATTTTGCCAGTCTGATGGATCCCGACGATCCGAACTGCCCGATCCGGCGGCAGGTGATGCCTACCGCACAGGAGGTGGCGCCGTTCGAGGCGGAGATGGCCGACTCGCTGGCCGAGGACGCTCACTCGCCGGTGCCGGGACTGGTCCACCGTTACCCCGACCGGGTGCTGATGCTGGTGACGACGCAGTGCGCCAGCTACTGCCGCTACTGCACGCGCAGCCGGCTGGTGGGCGATCCGACGGCGCAGTTCTGCCGCAGCGACTACGAGGCGATGATCGCCTATATCGCCGCCCATCCGGAGGTCCGCGACGTGCTGATCTCGGGCGGGGATCCGCTGATCCTGGCGCCGCGGATGCTAGAGGATCTGCTGCGCAAGCTGCGGGCGATCCCGCACGTGGAGGTGATCCGGCTCGGTAGCCGAGTGCCGGTCTTTTTACCGCAACGGATCACGCCGGAGCTGGTGGAGATGCTGAAGCAGTTCCACCCGCTGTGGATGAACGTCCATTTCAACCATCCGAAAGAGATCACGCCCGAGGTGGAGGCAGCACTGGCGCTGCTGGCTAACGCCGGGATCCCGCTCGGGTCACAGAGTGTGCTGCTGGCAGGGGTGAACGACTGTCCGAATGTGATCAAGGAGCTGGTGCACAAGCTGGTGCGCAACCGGGTGCGGCCGTACTATCTGTACCAGTGCGACATGGTGCATGGGGCAGGGCACTTTCGGACGCCGGTGTCGGTGGGGCTGCAGATCATGGAGTCGCTGCGAGGTCACACGTCTGGCTTTGCCATCCCGACCTATGTGATCGACGCGCCGGCCGGCGGAGGCAAGATCCCGATCCTG
>Ga0105100_10001697_pt1 | contig 12888 bp, 11 predicted proteins | sample PPLLak12cMay2015_2_FD_87033 | JGI IMG/M metagenome (GOLD analysis project Ga0105100, IMG submission 87033) | Freshwater sediment microbial communities from Prairie Pothole Lake near Jamestown, North Dakota, USA - PPLs Lake P8 Core (1) Depth... | ecosystem: Environmental > Aquatic > Freshwater >... | reverse complement strand
GAAGGATATCCTGTGGTACGAGACGGAAAGGTAATTGGGCTGCTCACCAGGCGGGCGGTAGATCGGGCAGTATCCCATAAAATGAATCCGACAGTTGATAGAGTCATGGATGCAGGGGAATATACCGCCAGTCCAACCGACTCGATCGAATATTTGCAGAAATTAATGACAGATTCCGGTTGGGGACCGGTGCCGGTTGTACAACCGGAATACGGACAGATAATTGGCATTGTTACCCGAACAGATTTATTAAAGACATTATCTCCTACAGCACGCATTCCCAGCCGGCAAAGCCTGGTAGACCGGCTCGAGCGAGCTTTACCAGCAGCAGTGGTAGATTTTCTTAAAGTGGTTGCTCAGATCGCCCATGAGCAGCAAGCCGCCGTCTATATCGTGGGAGGGTTTGTTCGAGATCTTTTACTGGATCGCCCCAGCCTGGATTACGACCTGGTTGTTGAAGGGGATGCAATCGCTGTGGATAAGAGCCTGGCACGCAGGTTTGGAGGCAGGGTTACAAGCCATTCTCGGTTCGGTACAGCAAAATGGATCCTTCGTCCTGGGGCGATAATGAACACCCAACTCCAGGTGAGGAACCTTGATAAGGTAATCAAACGGGGCAGCCTGGATGAATTGCCCGAGACGTTAGATTTGGTCTCCGCCCGGACCGAATTTTATACTTATCCTACAGCCTTGCCAACCGTCGAACGGGGAAGTATCAAGCTCGATCTGCACCGTCGTGATTTTACAATCAACACGCTCGCTTTGCGCCTGGATGGAAACCATTATGGTGAGCTGCATGATTATTGGGGGGGATTAGCTGATCTGCGCCACGGTTTGGTGCGAGTATTGCATTCTATATCCTTTGTTGACGACCCGACGCGTATCTTGCGAGCAGTACGTTTTGAGCAACGCTTTGGTTTTCAGATCGAGGGACGTACGTTAGAATTATTGACCGAAGCCCTTTCATTGCTGGACCGGGTCTCCGGCGACAGAATTCGGCATGAGCTGAATATTATACTTGCCGAGAACCGCGCCACCGCCAGTCTGGCAAGGATGTCGGAGTTGGGTATCCTGGCTGCTATCCACAAGGAACTAGTGTGGGACGGGTGGCTTGAGAAACGGTTTCAGGATATCCTATCAGGGCTACCAGACATGTATTGGATGGATTTCATTGGGAAAATTGAGCTAGAAGAACGCATCAAAATTGCTTACATTCTCTGGCTGGTGCGTCTCTCGCCAGGTGTTGCCAGAAATATCAGCGAGCGCATAAAATTGTCAACAGAATTAAAGCGTATGGTCCAATCAACCGTTTATCTCTGGCAGAATATGCCAGGCATTGAGAATGAAAAGCCTTCTGTTGTTACCTCTCGTATCAGCGATGTTCATCCACTGGGAATTTATGCTTTGTTTTATGCTACCGAAGATCAAGCGCAAAGAGATATTATCACACGCTATGTCCAAATTTGGAGGAACATTTCACCAACCATCAGCGGATATGATTTGAAGATCCAGGGAATACCCCCAGGTCCCGTTTACAGGAGGATCCTGGAAGCGTTGCGGGAAGCCTGGCTGGACGGGGATATTACCTCCGTTGAACAAGAGACCGTTATGCTAGATCAATTGATTGCCAGTAGTCGTGGAAAACTTGTTGGTAACCGGAAGGAAAAATCCTAGTGGTAGCAATATATAATCTTTTACCCTTAGCAGGTCAAATAACGATCCGCACGGCGAGCAGGAGCGATTTACCCGCATTAGAATGGAATGGCGAGTATAGCCATTTTCGCTTGCTATACCAGGATATTTACCACAGCTCTTTGCGGGGGGAGGCGATTATGTGGTTGGCAGATTTGCCAGGTATAGGGGTGATCGGTCAGCTATTTGTTCAGCTTACCTCGGGCAGGGAAGAGCTAGCCGATGGCTCACACCGTGCCTATATCTATGGTTTTCGTGTGCAAACCTATTATCGGGGCCAGGGTATTGGTACACAGATGCTGGCGATTGCCGAGGCAGACTTAAGGCAACGGGGTTATGGCATCGTGAGCTTGAACGTGGCAAGAGACAATCAGCAAGCCAGGCAGCTCTATGAGCGCCATGGATATCGTGTGGTATCAGCCGAACCTGGTCGTTGGACCTATTTGGATGAATTTGGTAATCGGAGACAGGTGATCGAGCCAGCCTGGCGAATGGAAAAGGTTATAAGCGTAAAAGAGAATGTTAGTGTTTGGTTAGATTGATCTGGCTCCGCTTTAAAACCTTGCCTGCGATATAATTTCATGCTAGAATATAGATCGGGTAAGCTGGCGTTATTGATATCGGATTGGTGAAAAGTGGGCACCCCCCACTTTTCTTCGTATAATTGAAAGGTTCAATCATATTTTTATTTTTGCTCCAGAGTGAGATCGAGGAGACATGAAGAACGAGTTTGTTCTTGCGTTTAATGAAGTTCTGGAAGAGAAGAAGCTACCAAAAGAGGTGATCCTTGAAGCTCTCGAGGCAGCCATGGTTTCTGCATACCGCCGGGCGGTAAATGCATCCAATGCCCAGCATGTAGAGGCTACGATCGATCTGGAAACCGGAAAAGTCACCATCTCTGCTGAGAAAGAGGTGGTTGAATCTGTTCAGGATCCCAGAACAGAGGTCACCCTGAAGGAGGCGCGGAAAGTCAACCCGGAGACGAATCTGGGCGAGATGGTGGTTGTAGAGACCACGCCGCGCAACTTCGGTCGAGTCGCCGCCCAGACTGCCCGCCAGGTGATCCAGCAGCGTATCCGCGAAGCCGAGCGTGACGCGCAGATGAATCACTTTAGCAAACAGCTTGGAGAGATTGTCAGCGGAGTGGTCCAGGCTGTCAATTCCCAGGCGCTTACGCTCGGTTTAGACATGAAGGCGGAAGGGGTGATGCCACGCAACCAGCAGGTAGTTGGTGAGCGATTCCGCGTCCATGATCGCGTGCGCACACTGCTCCTGGAGGTAAAGACCACCAGCCGTGGTCCTCAAATCATCCTTTCCCGAGCTCATCGTAATTTCCTGCGACGCCTGCTGGAAAATGAGGTGCCGGAAATTTACCATGGAATGGTAGAGATCCGATCGATCGCGCGTGAACCAGGGCAGCGTTCAAAAGTAGCGGTAGCTGCTCTTCAACCGGGAGTGGACCCTGTTGGAGCTTGTGTTGGCATCCGTGGCGTTCGCATCCAGGCGATCGTGCGTGAGTTAAATGATGAAAAGATCGATGTAATCGAGTGGAATACTGACCCTGCAATCTATATTGCCAAAGCGCTCAGCCCGGCTCGGGTAACTGGTGTCTACTTGAATGAGCATTCCAAAGGTGCTAAGACAGCCACCGTGGTTGTCCCTGAGGACCAATTAAGCCTGGCAATTGGACGTGATGGGCAGAACGCTCGGCTGGCAGCAAAGTTGACAGCCTGGAGGATCGACATCAAAAGCCTGCCAGAGGCAGCTTCGGATGCGTTGTATAAAATACAAAATGATCCAGAATATGCTCTGATTGCAGAACAAGAAGCAGCTATCAAAGACCAGGTTGTTGCCATTTTAGCTAAGAAAGCAGAAGGCAGACCGGTTCAGCCAGAGGAATACCAGTTGTTGAGCCAGTTTGTCGACCGGGTAGAAAAAGGTCTCAGCCGGCAGCGACAGAAAGAGAAGCAGGTCGAGGAAGAGCGCCAGAAAGTGATCCAGGCACAAATCCCGGATGAAGCTTACAGGATACCCCTGGAAGAGCTTGGCATTTCACCTCGGATAACATCGGTGCTGGGTGGGGCAGGCTATACGACTGTTGGAGATCTCATGCTTCAAATGAAGCTGGATTCCGATGCTATTCTCGGCCTAAGCGGTATTGGACCGAAAACGATGGAAGATATAGATACTGCCCTGGCTGGATTGACGTTTGGAGCCCCGCAGGAGCTAGCTCCTGTCGCTGAAGCCGAAGAGGTCCAACCAGAGGTTGTTGAAATGGCTGAAGCACAGCCGGTGGAGGTGGAAGCGGAGGCAGAGGTCGAGTTGCCCGAGGTCGAGATGGAAGCCGAAGCCTTGGCTGAGGCGGCTGTGGGAGATGTGCTGGCTGAAGAGACAGCTGAAGCCCAGGCAGTCGTGGGTGAACTGGTTTCCGAGGAAATCGAGGAAATTCTTGAAAAACCCGAAGAAGCGGTAGAGCCTGCTCTTGAGGCGCAAGGGGTGATTGAAGCGGTTGAAGGCGAGGAAGAAGAGCCTACAACACTGGATGAAATTTTTGCCTTGCGACCAGAAGCTCTTGAATTTACAGAGCCCGTCGAGGATGAGGAAGACGAAGACGAAGATTCACAACGCAAGAAGAAGAAGAAGAAGAAAAAGAAATTCGTCGAAGTTGAGTATGATCCAGAACAGGATGTTGTAATTTACAAGAAGAAACGCAAGCGTGGCGGCCCTGGAGAATGGGGTGATAACTGGGAAATATAGATTTTGATAAGCGAGACTCTGCTTAATGGCCAGGAAACCTATCCGGAGGAAGCACATTCCTCAACGAACCTGTGTTGGATGCCGAGAAACCCTGCCAAAACGATCTCTGATCAGGATTGTGCACAATGAACAGGGTGTCCAGGTGGACCCAACTGGAAAGATGCCGGGACGGGGAGCGTACCTGCATAATCAACGCTCCTGTTGGGAGCGCAGTTTGAAGGGTCCGCTAGCGAAAGCTCTGAAAACTGACCTGACAGACGAGGATCAAGAGCGTCTGGCAGCGTTTGCAGAGACACTGCAGGATGAAGATCTGAGGCAGGAGCAAGGCAGTGTCTAATCGCATCATCCGAGTTAATGCGGATCTTGCTGGATACGAAATGTGTGATCAAGGATTAAATGCGGGTGGGTTGTGCTTGCGGCACATACTGAGGTTTGTAATGTGCGCATAGATAAGTAACCAGCCAGTTGAACAATGCCCGTCTCGCTCATTTGGGCGAATGAAGTGACAAGCACGACCTGCATTGATGAAGTAAGTTCTAGGAGGTAACCAATGAGCGATAATGGGCATGGAAATGTTATCGAACTACCACCCAGTATAACAGTACGGGAATTAGCTCAAGCGATTAAAGCCAGCCCCATCGAGGTGATTAAGACCTTGATGGCAAATGGGGTAATGGCAAATATCAATCAATTGATCGATTACGACACAGCTGCGGTTGTTGCAGCGGAGATGGGGTTTGAAGCTACCCTGGAGACACCCCAAACCGCTGTTGAAGAGGATGCGACCGAGATCCCATTATGGCGGCGCCTGATTGCAGATGAAGACCCTGGTCAACTCGTAAACCGTCCGCCGGTTGTCACGATACTGGGTCATGTTGACCATGGCAAAACCACTCTATTGGACGCTGTTCGACATACCAATGTTGTCGAAGGAGAAGCGGGTGGAATTACCCAGCACATTGGTGCTTATCAAACCGAGCATAATGGTCGCACGATTACATTCCTGGATACCCCGGGACATGCGGCATTTACGGCTATGCGTGCGCGAGGTGCCCAGGGTGCGGATATCGTCGTCCTGGTGGTTGCCGCCGATGATGGAGTTATGCCACAGACTCGAGAGGCGGCAGCCCATGCTAAGGCAGCAAAAGTGCCGATTATCGTGGCTATGAATAAAGTGGATAAACCCAATGCTGACCCTGGAAAGGTCAATCAGCAACTGGCTGAGATTGGGTTGGTTCCGGATGAATGGGACGGGGATACAATTGTCGTCCCTATTTCTGCGAAGAAGAAAATTGGCCTGGATGATCTATTAGAGGCGATCTTATTAGTGGCTGATAACCAGAAAATTCAAGCCAATCCAAAAGGACGGGTGATAGGCACAGTGATTGAGGCTGAACGGGACCGCGCCCGCGGTGTTCTGGCAACTTTATTAGTGCAGAATGGGACTCTGGATGTCGGCGACGTGATTGTGGTTGGTAATGCCCACGGGCGGCTGCGGGCGATGTTTGATTATCGCGGTAAGCAGCTAAAAAAAGCAGGGCCGTCAACTCCTGTCTCCGTTATGGGGCTCAATGATGTACCCCAGGCTGGGGATATATTCAAGGTTGTAAACTCTGACAAAGAAGCCCGTATTATCGTGCAGGATCGCATGGCAGAGAAAAAAGAAGCCGAGGCTGAGCACGTCTCCACTGTTACCCTTGAGCAGCTATTTGACCGTTTTCAAGCCGGAGATCTTAAAGAACTGCGCTTGATTGTAAAAGCAGACGTGCAGGGATCTTTAGAGCCAATTATTTCCTCCCTTAATGAAATGAACAAGGGGGATATCGCAGTCAATATCTTGTATGCCGAGACGGGCAATATCGGAGAGAATGATATCATGCTCGCTGCGGCCTCAAGGGCGGTTGTAATCGGCTTCAATGTTCTGGCAGATTCAGCCGCCCGGCGGCTGGCTGATGCCGAAGGGGTTTCAGTCCGCCTGTATGAAATTATCTACCGGTTGACTGAAGATGTTGAGAAAGCCCTAACCGGTATGCTAGAGCCGATTGATAAAGAGACGATCCTGGGACAGGCAGATGTACGGGTGGTCTTTCGAATCTCCAAAACTGGCAATATCGCTGGCTGTTATGTCACCAGCGGGGAGATTCGCCGGAACGCAATGATCAGGGTAAAACGGGCAGGCGAAGTGATCCATGAAGGGTCGGTATCATCCTTGCGCCACTTGCAAGATGATGTCCGAGAAGTCCGCCAGGGATATGAATGCGGGATAGCAGTCAAGAATTTCGATCATTGGGTTGAAGGTGATCATATTGAGTGTTATATCGTTGAGAAGGTACCCGCGGCTTGAGATTGGATTATTGCCTGTTTGTGATTAGAAAGCAGGACTATAATGGTGTCGAAATTACGGGCGCAACGGATTGCAGACCGGGTTCGTGAAGAGCTGTCTGAGCTACTGATTCATGAGATCTCAGACCCACGCCTATTGGGGGTTTCGGTGACGGATGTGACGGTGGATCGAGAGCTATCCTACGCCAATATCTATATCTCGGCCATTGAGGGCTCTGAGCGCTCCCAGGAGATCCTGGAGGGGCTGGAGAGTGCCCAGGGGTTTATTCGCCGGGAGCTCGCTCAGCGGGTGGAGTTGCGCACTTTCCCAAGGCTGCGGTTTCACTGGGATCCGACTTTTGAGCGGGCTGACCATATCGAAAAGCTGTTTGATTCCTTACAAAATGAGTCCGACTCATCGGACGAGGAGAAGGCAATTGGACAGCAATAATTCGGTAGCACTTATTCAGGATCGATTTCAAAAGGCTGGGCGTATTCTGGTTCTTTCCCATATCCGACCAGATGGGGATGCAGTTGGTTCGGTATTGGGTCTTGGGCTCGCCCTCCAGGAGGTCGGTAAACAGGTTCAGATGGTAATTGCCGATGGCGTCCCGGTGAGTCTAAAGCATTTGCCCGGCAGTGAACTGATCCGGAATGGTCCAAATGGGGAGGTTGATCTGATCATTTGCCTGGATTGCTCTGATCAGGACCGGTTGGGTAACGCATTAGAGGGTTATCCGTTGCCAGATATCAACATTGACCACCATGCTACTAATCAGGGTTTTGCCCAAATCAACCTGATCGATACAGCGGCAGTGTCTACGACAGAGATTATCTACACTCACTTGATGGCGTGGGGATTACCGCTGACAAAAATGGTAGCCGATGCTCTCCTGACCGGCCTAATAACCGATACGATTGGTTTCCGGACTTCTAATATCTCTTCAAAAGCATTAAGAATGGCAGCAGATTTATTGGAGGCTGGCTCTGATCTATCGAATTTATATCATCTGGCTCTGGTGAACCGCACGTATGAAGCCATTCGTTTCTGGGGTGCAGGGTTATCTCTATTAGAGCGCGATGGCTCGATCATCTGGACGACTTTGAGCATGGCTGATCGAAAATCCGTTGGATACGGTGGGCGTGATGATGCGGACTTGATCAACTTGTTGTCTGCAATTAGCGGGGTGGAGATTTGTTTGGTCTTTGTTGAACAGCCTAATGGAAGGGTGAAAGTGAGCTGGCGTTCAGTACTTGGAATCGATGTATCGCAAGTTGCAATGAGTTTTGGTGGCGGTGGTCACCCGGTAGCTGCTGGAGCAGAAATAACAGGTAATTTAGAGGAAATTCGCTCGCAGGTCTTGCAAGAGACATTCTGTCTCATTCGCGATAACCACAAACAATATCACATGGATGGGATAAAAAAATGAATCAGGATCCGATGAAGAATATTGTCTCTGGAGTGCTGGTAGTTGATAAGCCAATTGGCCTCACATCTCACGATGTTGTCCAAATCATTCGTCGTGGGACTGGGATTCGTCGTGCAGGTCACACAGGTACGCTTGATCCGCGTGCATCTGGGGTGCTGGTTGTGTTGGTAGGACCGGCTGTTCGGTTGAGTGAGTATGTTTCTGCATCCGACAAACGCTACCAGGCGACCATCCGTTTGGGTAGCTCTACTGATACCTATGACGCTGACGGGGTTGTGACCAAATCGTATGTGTCCGTGGACAGCATTACGGAAGACCGTTTTGTTGAAGTTCTCGAACAATTTATAGGTGAAATCGAACAAGTGCCTCCGCCATACTCCGCAGTCAAAGTCAAGGGAAAGAAAGCATACGAGATGGCGCGAGAAGGTGAGGAGGTAGACCTGAGCCCTCGTAAGATCAATGTTTACAGCCTGGAAGTGCTGGAATGGGCACCACCGGAAGTTGTAATTGACGTGTATTGCTCATCAGGCACGTATGTTCGCTCGCTGGCAAACGATCTGGGCAATGCCCTGGGTTGTGGTGCTCACCTGGTTGGATTGCGGCGGACGAAAAGCGGGCGATTTACTCTGCGAGATGCCGTACCTCTACGACGCTTACAAGAAGGATTTGATGCCGGAGACTGGTATCGACACCTGATTCCAGCGGCTGAGGCGTTGGCAGACTGGCCAATGGTAGAACTGGATGCTGATGGGGTTGAGTTGGTACGCCATGGGCACCGCGTACCCGGGGAAGCTGGCTCAAAAGGATGGGCGCGGGGCATCAGTGAGCAGGGTGATCTTGTAGCTCTCCTGGAATTTGATGTTGAAACTTCAGAATGGCAGCCCCGCAAGGTATTCTTCCAATCCTGATGATCCCCAACCCGTCATGCCCCATTACCAATCTCTAGAGGGTGTAAGCCTGGCAAATACCTGGCTTACCATTGGCTCTTTTGATGGAGTGCATCGGGGACACCAGGAGATAATTCGACAACTAGTCACTGGTGCCCGCGATGCAAATGCCACCTCGGTAGCGATCACTTTTCATCCGCATCCGGCAGTGGTATTGGGGAAGCGAAGCAATCCGTTATTCCTCACTACACCAGAAGAACGGGCTTCCCTTCTGGGTGAGTTTGGCGTTGATGTGGTTGTCACCTATCCATTTGATACGGCAACATCCCAATTGAGTGCCTGGGATTTTATGGCCCGGTTGCACCAGCATCTGGGGTTACGCAGGCTGCTGGTCGGACAAGACTTCGCACTTGGGCGTGGACGCGAGGGGAACGTAGATCGTTTGAGGGTTTTGGGCGAGGAATTTGGATATTCAGTTGAGGTGATCCCTCCTGTATTGGATGGGGATGTTGTCATCTCTTCCAGCCAGATTCGCTTTATACTTTTAGAAGGCGATGTTGAACACGCTGCCAGGCTGCTTGGACGGTGCTATTCGGTCAGTGGACAGGTAGTTCATGGTGATGACCGGGGCAAATCATTAGGCATTCCGACCGCGAATTTATCCGTATGGACAGAACGGACCATACCCAAAGCCGGGGTCTATGTCTGTCGTGCTCTGGTGGATGGTGAATATTGGGGTGCTGTCACGAATATTGGGATCCGCCCAACGTTCGAAAACCTGCCAGTTATTCCACGGATTGAAGCTCATCTGCTGGATTTCGACGCTGATATTTATGAGCGCCAAATCAGCCTGGAATTTGTCTCCAGGTTGAGAGACGAACAGCGTTTTTCGGATATCCAATCACTTATTAAGCAAATCCATACCGATATCCAGCGAGCTCGCGAAATCCTGCAAAACTGAAACCGAATCTGAAGAGTTGCTTTTCGCTCCCCCTACACCTTATAGGAGGCAGTTATATGAGGCAATATCTCGATTTATTAGAAAATATCCTGGATCACGGCGTTCAGAAAGGAGATCGCACGGGTACCGGGACTCTATCCATATTCGGTTACCAGATGCGTTTTGACTTGATGAAGGGATTCCCGCTCTTAACCACCAAGAAACTGCATTTAAAATCTATCATCCACGAGCTGATCTGGTTTTTAAAGGGGGACACCAATGTTCGCTATCTCCAGGAGAACGGTGTGAGAATTTGGGATGAGTGGGCAGACGATGATGGGAATCTAGGCCCGGTCTACGGCGCACAATGGCGGACCTGGAGGGCAGCAGATGGGCAGACGATTGATCAAATATCCAGGGTGATCGACGGAATTAAGACCAACCCAGATTCGCGACGCTTGATCGTCACTGCCTGGAATGTGGGTGAGCTGGAAAAGATGGCACTATCTCCTTGCCATGCCCTTTTCCAATTCTACGTCGCACGGGGCGAGCTTTCTTGCCAGCTCTATCAACGCTCTGCGGACGTATTTCTAGGCGTGCCGTTTAATATTGCCTCGTACGCCTTATTGACCATGATGGTCGCCCAGGTTTGTGATCTGGGTGTGGGAGAATTTGTTCACAGCCTGGGAGATGCGCATTTATATCTCAACCACATCGATCAAGCTCGCACCCAATTGGAGAGGCAGCCTTATGAATTGCCGATCATGAAAATTAACCCCGAAGTACGCTCGATTTTTGACTACAAGTATGAGGATTTCGAGCTGGTGGGTTACCGGGCGCATCCCCATATCAAGGCGGAGATATCGGTTTGATTGTATCTTTGATCGTGGCGATGGATCAAGAGAATGGGATAGGCTACCAGGGTCGGCTCCCCTGGCATCTATCCAGTGACTTGAGACGGTTTAAGTCCTTGACAATGGGTCACCATCTGATCATGGGTAGGAAAACTTATCAATCGATTGGCAAACCGCTTCCTGGGAGAGTAATGATTGTGGTTTCAAAGAACCTCTTATACCGGGAAGATGGTTGCATCATTGTTCATACCATTGATGATGGACTGCTGTTCGCTCTTGAGAACGGTGAGGATGAGGTTTTTATTATCGGTGGTGGACAAATATTCAGGCAGACGCTCCCAAGGGCTGACCGGATTTATCTGACCCTCGTTCACGCCACAACTGCAGCGGATGTGTTTTTCCCGAGTATCAATCAAGCAGAATGGAAAGAAATCCAATCAATTTTCCAACCTGCGAGACAAGGGGATGATTTCGACCACTCCTTTATCGTATTGCACCGCCAGGCACCTGCCAATTAAGCGATTTACTAATTCTTTATCAGGCCAAAAATTATGGGGTTGCTTGGGCAGAATCGTCCAAACAACCCCAAAATCATAAATGAGCAAACCTCATAGACTCAGTTCAGCTATGATCCCGTTCCATGCGCTTCACGCCACAGAGCGGAATCGGGGATGAACAGGGATTGGTCGAAGTCTTCCATGCCGTAAGATTCGATCATCTCCTGGGTTGGCAGGGAAATGATCCAATCGATGAACTGGTTTGCCAGTTCGTTCTGGATGGCGGGGTTCTTATCTGGATTGACGGCGATGACGCCATACGGGTTGAAGAGGACGGGATCGCCTTCGACCAGGATGGCGAGTTCGAGACCTTCTTTCGAAAGGGCAAGGAAGGTGGCGCGATCACTGAGGGTATAAGCTTGTTGCTCGTCAGACATGATCAAGACTTCGCCCATGCCTTGACCGGATGAAATGTACCAATCGCCGGCAGGCTCGATCCCGGCAGCTTTCCAGACAGAAAGCTCTTTGGTGTGGGTGCCGGATTCATCCCCACGCGAGACGAATGGGGCTTCGGCTGCTGCAATCTTGCTCAGTGCTTCTGCAGCGTTGGTCATCCCTTTGATACTGGCGGGGTCTGCTTCGGGACCAAGAATGACGAAGTCGTTGTACATGACGTCTTCACGGCGGATACCGTGTCCGGCGGCCATGAACTCGTCTTCCCTGGCGCGGGCGTGTACCAGGAGGACATCAGCGTTACCATCCTCGCCCAGGGTGAGCGCCTGACCGGTGCCGACCGCGATCACATCTACGTCAACCCCTGCCTGGCTCTCGAAATCGGGCAGGATGAAGTCCAGCAAGCCGGAATCCTCTGTGCTGGTCGTGGTTGCCAGAATTAGCTTTCCCTCCTCGAGTACACGAGAGGTAGCTTCAGGAGTGGGTTCAGGTACCTGCGTAGGAGGAACTTCAGTCGGCTCTGCTGGGGCTTGGGTCGGTTGAGCTGGTGCTTCAGTTGGGGCTGCGGGTGCTGCACAGGCTGAAAGTATTACGGCAAAGAGTAATAGGATGCTTAGTAGAAAACTAATTATTTTTGACATAAATCTTCTCCTTTTGGATTGGTAGGGATTGGCAGGCTTGATGACTCAAACTGATTCGCAGCTTATGGATTGTGGAAGATCAATACACCATATCGCCACGGACAAACGCCGCTGTACGGGGATCATCTGGTGCCTTGAAGAAATGCTCTGTATCCGTAACTTCGATGATTTTGCCATCCAGCATGAGGGCAATCCGGTTTGCCAGGCGGCGAGCCTGGAAGATGTTGTGTGTTACCAGGACAAGTGTTGTTTGATTGATCTGGTTGGTATTTTTGGCAATCTCTTCGATCAGGGTGATATTATAAGGATCAAGATTTGCGGTTGGTTCGTCCAAGAGCAGCACATCAGGTTGGATGATCATCGCCCTGGCGAGGGCAACTCGCTGGGCTTCCCCACCTGATAATGTTCGTGCTCT
>Ga0105100_10001696_pt1 | contig 12890 bp, 12 predicted proteins | sample PPLLak12cMay2015_2_FD_87033 | JGI IMG/M metagenome (GOLD analysis project Ga0105100, IMG submission 87033) | Freshwater sediment microbial communities from Prairie Pothole Lake near Jamestown, North Dakota, USA - PPLs Lake P8 Core (1) Depth... | ecosystem: Environmental > Aquatic > Freshwater >... | reverse complement strand
TTTTCCTTCTCCTTCTCCGAGATGATCTTTTTTCTCTCCGCCTCGATCTTTGCCTCAAATTCTTGGATCTTTCGTCTCTCCTCGGCCTCAATCTGAGCCATCGCGGCTTTGGTGGTCACCCAGATCACGTTGCCCTGTTCTCGCTTTGCCAAGTTGTTGTTGTCCAGAATCAGGTCAAGGGCCTGATCCCAGGGCACATCTTTCAGCCTCATGGAGACGAGCCCCTTCACTTCTGGACCCCAGACGATATTGAGGTTGCTGACCTCGCCGATCAGGCGGAGGATATTGGTTACATCCGCGTTGACGAAGTCCATGGTCATCGCGGCTCCTTTGTAATCCCTCTTCATGCCTGGGATCCCTTTAGACAACTCCGGCGCCGTTCCCATAACCATGGGGGCGGCGGTCGGAGCCCCGCTGCCTGCCGGAGGCTGGGCTGCAAGGGATTGCACCGCAGGAGCTTGAGGAGAAGGCTGAGCTTGAGCGGGCTGGAGCGGCACGATCCTCTTCTCTGGAGGCTTTATTGCGGTCGGCCCAAAATCAATGGTAATGGCGCTCTCTGTCTGCTTGACATGAAAAGGGACCATTTCCCTAAGCGTGATAGCTATGGCGACATCTTTCTGGGACAGCGACGCTTTGACCCAATCGACCGCTCCTTCAAAGTGCTTGGAATCCATGTGCCTCATGATCAGGGGAGGAATGGTCGCTTCGGGCACCTTCAGGAGCAGGGTTTTGGGTCCCTGCTGATTCAGATCATACTTGGTTTTCTTGTCGGTGGTCACAATGAGGCGCGATTTGCCCTGATCCAGGAGGATAAAATCAATCCCCAGGATCTGAGTCAGAGCGCCGGGAGTATCTTTGAAGAAAATCCTCGGCTCTGAAGGGGTGACGGCTGTCCCTTCCCCGGCAGCCGTTTTTTTATCAAACGCCTCTGCTGTGCCCGGGAGTGGTTTTTCCGGCGTCAAGGTCAGGGCGATCACATTGCCTTTCGGCTCCGCCTCGTAGAGCAACGGCTGGGTCGTGTGGATGACCGCCCGTGTCGTCATCAACTGAGTCTTTCCCTCTTCAATAAGAATGTCTGTCACCCCGGCGTTGTTCACGTCTTTGACTCGAGGCAACGCGCTGCCAGGCACACCTCGGATGTCGAGGACGATTCTAGGGGGATCGAGGAGCTTGAAAGCCGTGTAGAAAACCGGTTCTGAGTTGACAATCTCCACAACCGTCTGCTCTGGATAAGGTGTCACGTTGATGGCTTCTATCACTGGGGCTTTGGCCTTCTCAGTGGCAGCCTGATTGTCGGCAAGGGTTGCACATCCGTACAGGATCAACCCTGCCGCTGCGACAAATAGCAAAGAGAATACTCCCTTTCTAAACAGGCTCCGCATTTTCCCCATGGATTTTCTCCTTAGTCATGAATTCCCCGTCCTCAATTCTACTGATCTCCGGCCCTTTCAAGCTCCGCTGAGTGCTAGATGAGGGACGGAAGCTTCTTGGCGATATCTTTATGCCTTACCGTGCCCTTAAAATCCTTATACTCTTCCCGGATAACCACTTCTTTATCCGTAATTCGTTCAACAAATCCTCCATTGGTCCCGACGGCCGTACCTTTCTGGATGACATGGCCTGTGCCTTTCGAGTCTTTCACCATCGCATAGTTGCCCTTGGCCCCGACGATAATCGCGATCAGTTCCAGCTGAGACAGATCAAGGGTCTCCAAGTAAGTCTTGGGTTTTCTTTTGGCCTTTTCCTCCATCTCTTCCTGTTCGGCGATAAAGGATTTGAAGGGATCGATCTTGCCCGTGGGATCGTAGGCGTATTTCGGCCCTTCCTTTTTCTCCTCTTTCTTGGCCTCCGCAGTCGGAGCAGCCTTATCCTTTTCAATGACCTGCTTCAGCGGCTTTGGCTCTTTGTCAACCACATCCGGGGGAGCCGCCAAGGCCCCTGAAGCAAAGAAAGAGAGCGCCAAGACGGGTAAGAGGCTATTGCTTAGCTTGAGGAGTCGCATCGGTTTCACCCTTGAATCTGTAAGTTACGGCGTCACACCGGGTTGTCAGAGTCGTTGACCTTTCCTTCTGCGGAGTCATGGAGACGTTCAGGATATTCACAATACGCTCCATTTGCCCCACCTTATCGAAGAAAACAGCGACGTTGTGATAGGTCCCGCTCACTTCAATGGAGACGGGAATCTCCATAAAAAAGTCCTGCGACCTTTCTCTCTGAGGGCTGAAAAGGTGGAATTCCAGCTGGGAGTCCGTGCCGAGTTGGGTGATCGACTTCAGGAGACTAGGGATTTCCTTGGTGTTAGGAAGAAGCTTGAGGGCCTCCTGGAACTGCGCGTCCACTTCAGCATATTCGGCCTCGAACTTCTTTAGAGCTTTGGCCCTCGCAACCGCCTGATTGAGTTTCTGCTGGAGTTTCGCGATCTCTTCCCTGGTTTTTGCGATCTCTTCAGTCTTCGGGAGATAGACAAAATAGACAAACAAGCCTGCCAGAAGGACAAGGGTTCCCAGAAGGATCGCAACTCTGACGGGCATCTTTATCTTTTCAACTTTTTCGAACAACCCACCTGTCTTCATGTCCCACCGGTCCTCTAGCTGATAATATTAAGGTTTCTTGGCCGTTGGAGGCGCCGCCGGTTTTTCTTTGTATGCATAGGTCTTGCATTCCAGGACAAAATCCGCCACATTCAATTTGTAATCCGGAATGGTCCTTAGCTTTGCACTTTGCAGATCCACTCCGGATATGTATTCGGATTTCTCAAGGTTTGTCATAAAAAGAGCAACGGTCTCATTGTCCATAGCCGTCCCTGTGAGGGTCAGTGTGCCTTTGGTCTCTTTCATGTTGCTCAACCACAGCTTTTCTTTTGGAACCGCCAGGGCAATCTCGTCAAGAAGATGGACGGGGCCGGTCTTGTTTCTCTCCAGCTCCCGAATCACTCCCAGCTTCGCTCGAATTTCCTTGATCTTCTTCTCCAGCTCTGCAATTTTTTTAATGGTTTGCTCATAAGTCTTGAGCTCATCCTGTACCCTTTTTTCTTCCTCCTTGAGCCCGCTCAAGGTGCTCGTGAGGTAGAAGAAGGCGTAGCCCATGATGGAGATGAGCAAAACCACGCTCAACCCAGAAATCATGAGCTGCCGTCGGATGTTCTCTTTTTTCCTGGCTGCCCTGAAGGGCAAGAGATTAATACGTATCATTTGTCGCCAACACTCCTTAATGCCAGGCCCACCGCGATGGCCGCTTGAGGCGCCATATAGGTTAGGTATTTGGGATCAAACATTTTGTCATTGACCTGCAGATTGCCAAACGGGTTCAGCTCTACCACGGGAATCTCTGTTTCCAATTCAAGGTGTTTCTGAAAGCCGGGGATCCTGCAGGAACCCCCGCTGATCACAATTTTTTCGATGGTCTCGTCGGGGTAGGTGGTGGCAAGGAAGTCGAGGGCGCGCTTGATTTCATTCACCCAACCGGAGATCACCGAAGAAAAAACCTCCTCCAGCGCCCCTTTGTCCTTGTGATCGATCTTGGTTCCTCCCAGTTTGATCTTCTCTGCCTCCTCATAGGACACATCGAACTTCGACATGATGGCTTCGTTGATCTGGTACCCGCCATAAGAAGAATCTCTCGTAAAAATAGATATGCCATTCTTTGTCGCGTTGATCCCGAGTTCTTCCGCCCCCACATTAACGAGGGCGTAACAACCGGAGATGTTCTCGGCACTCAGTTCAAAGGCATTCTGGAGCGCGAATGCGTCCACGTCCAAAATAGCCGGACTGAGCCCGGTGAGGTGAAGAAGGCTCACATAATCTTCTACAATGTCTTTCTTGGCGGCAACGAGCATCACATCCATGAGGCCCTTGTCTCCCTTCTCGCTATCTTCTTTTTTCTCTTCCCCCGGTTCGTCTGGAAGGGACAGGATTTCGTAGTCAAGGTTCACGTCATTGATATCAAAGGGGATGAATTGTTCTGCTTCGTCCTGGATGGTGGCATCCAGTTCCGCCTCTCCCCGTTTTTGAATGCTGATCTTTTTTACGATGACCGAGTATCCCGAAATGGAGGTGACGACATTCTTGTTCTTGACCTTCAAGTTCTTGAAAAGGGTTTTAATCGCAGAGGAGACGATTTCCATTTCTTTGATGGCGCCTTCCACAATCGCATCCTGCGGCAAGCCAATGATCCCGAAATTCTTCAGAATCTTTCCTTTTTTTGTGTCTTCTATCTCTGCGAGCTTGATCGCGTGAGACCCGATATCCAGTCCAACAAGCTGATTTTTTTTCGGTGTCGGCATGTTCGTCCCTTAATCAATCCTCGGGAAAAATTCTGTCTTTATCAGTTAGGTTGTAACCGAGAGCAAGAATGATCTTCCTCCTCGTCTCCATCCGGCAGCTCTTGCCCTTCTCAATCCTGTCGATGGTCAGGGGTGAAACCCCCGCTTTTCGGGCCAGCTCTGCCTTGCTCATCAGGAGCTCCTCCCTGATTTCTCTCACGATGTTTTGTCGCAATTTTTCCTCCAGACTATCGGTTTCCTGGTCATAGCCTCAGCAGATGGCCTTATATCTTATATTAATGGCCATATTTGTCAAGAAATTTCGAATAATTAAACTAAAGTTGTTATAATTTCTATATATATAGCGTATAATAGAATGAAACTACACCACTGATTGTATGTGCTTTTTTCTTGAGTATCTGGGTTTTATGTGTGCTCTTCTGAACAAAAAGACCCTTTTCTGCTGGCACTGTGAATCCCTTGTTTATACGATAGTGCAGCATCACTTGAGTCTCGTGACGACAAAAATCCCTTTACAAAACCTTTGCGGAAAGATTACATTCGGCCTCCATAAACGAACGGCGCAGTAAGCTGAGCGGCCCTTAAAAACAGCGCTCAGCCCTCAGCGGTCGGCAAACAACACATTGGGAGGTCTGTTTGGAGAAGAGGCCGGAAAAGACAAAAAAGAAGAGCACCTTCAGGGAGTATGCTGAAGCTGCCGCCATCGCGATTCTGCTCGCCTTATTTATCAGGGCTTTTGTGGTTCAGGCCTTCAAGATTCCATCCGGATCCATGGAGCCGACCTTGCTGGTGGGAGACCACATCCTTGTGAACAAATTCCTTTACGGAATTAAGATCCCTTATCTGCAGAGCACTCTGATCCCGATCAGCGAACCTGCGCGAGGGGACATCATCGTTTTCATTTACCCCGAGGATAAGAGCAAGGATTTCATAAAACGGGTCATAGGAACCCCAGGGGACAAGATTCAAATGCAGGGCAGACAGATTTTCGTCAATGGCCAGCTCTTGGATGACAAGTACGGTTACTATGATGAAAAGGCGGGAAACCCCAACCGATCCTTTGGGCCGGTGGCTGTGCCGAAAGATCACTTTTTCGTGATGGGAGACAATCGGGATCACAGCCTCGACAGCAGGTTCTGGGGATTTGTTCCTTCAACCGCTGTCAAAGGCAAGGCGTTTATCATTTACTGGTCGTGGCCCAATTGGAAGCGGTTCTTCCATCTGGTAAGGTAGGACCAGCGCGCGCGCTCATCTCTGCTGCCATGAGAATGGTTTCCTGGACTTCAATGTGGATATCATTCTTGTGGATCTCTTTGAGGGGAACAAAACAAATATCACTCGTGTCGGAATCGGGTTTCGGCTCTCCTGATGTCTTCCACCCCCAGTAGTCAACAATAACGTAGTGATACCGGATTCTCCTCTCTTCGTCGTGATGGATCCGGTCAAGCACCCTGATTAAGCCCCCTACTTGAATTTCTATCCCGATCTCCTCCCGGATTTCCCTCTTCAGCGCATCGATCAACTTTTCTCCTAGTTCGACAGCACCGCCTGGCAGGCTCCAAGTTCCTTTTGCAGGTTCCTGACCGCGCTTCGCGAGAAGCACCGACTCGCCGTCAAAGATGACGCCTCCCACCCCCATGATCGGCGACTCCGGATACTCTCTTTTCAATCTCTTTGTCTCTCCGCTTTCTTTTCAGACGCCGCAGGGCCCAATGACGGAAAAGGCAGGGTCCTCATCCGCGACAGCTCTTCCGCGCAGGTCAGATCATAGCTGATGGGAGTAATCGTGATCCTGTTCTCCTTCAACGCCCTCGCATCGGCATCCGGATTCCCTTCCTCGAGAGGCGTCTCACCGGAAAGCCAGTAGTATACATTGCCCCTTGGATCGATCCGGCGCTCAAACTTCTCCCTGAATCTGGCAACACCCTGTCTGGTGAACGAAACACCACAAATCTTTTCTGGGGGCAATGCGGGGATATTCACGTTCAAAGCAGTTCTTTCCCGCAGGCCGTGCTCCTTGATAAAGCGTATGATCTCGCGACAGAACCGGGCGGCAAAGCGAAAATCCGGATTGGAACGAGTGTCCAGGGATACGGCTGCGGAAGGAATGCCCAAGAAGGCGCCCTCTGTGGCGGCGGACACGGTGCCCGAGTAAAGAACATTGACGCCCACATTTGCACCCAGATTGATTCCGGATAGAATCACGTCAGGGGCTGCTTCGAGGAGTTCCTGCACGGCGATTTTGATGCAGTCCGCCGGCGTTCCTTTGACTCCGTAGCCGTAGAAGTTCCCGTTCTTGTAAACCTCCTGAACCCTGAGGGGGGAGGCGAGGGTGATGGCGTGTCCCACAGCCGACATCTCCGAATCCGGAGCCACGATGTGAACTTGGAAATCGCTCTGGAGTTCCTGATAAAGAACCTTCAGGCCGGCCGCGTGAATCCCGTCATCGTTCGTCAGCAGCAATCTCATGGGCTACCCTCTTTCGACGGTCTCCTATATCATGAGCCTTTTCCCCTTCACCAGCTTTTATTTGCCTCAATTTCGGGATTGCTGTATAAAAAGTAAACCGCTGTCGGCTTCAGCGACAGCTTGAGGGACAAAGGGACAAAGTGGCAAAGGCGCAAAGTCATGTCACTCTCTGCGTTGTTCGACCCTTTGTGCCTATGTGCCTTTGCAACTTTGTGCCTGCATCCCGGTGCAAAAACCAAACTGAAGTCTTCACCTAAACGCGAGGGTTTTTTGCCCTTCCCCGAGGGGGACAATCATGGAAGAATCCAACCGCAAAGAAGAAACCCGAGAAGCCCTTTATCGCCGAGAGCTGGCGACGATTCTTCGCTCCAGCGCCCTGATCAACTCCTCCCTGAATATCGAAGAGGTTCTTGACAACGCCATGAAGTGGGCGGAGGATTTTATGGGCGCTGAGGCCAGCACGGTCTACGAGCTCGAAGACAGGAAAAACGAGCTCGTGGTTCGCCTTGCAAGGGGAGAAAAGAAAGAACCGGTGCAGCGGGTCACCTTGAAAATCGGGGAGGGTATTGCCGGAACCGTGGTCAAGACGGGAAAACCCATGGTCATCCAGGATGTGAGCCAGGAGAAGAAGTTCACGGACAAGGTCGACCGGCTTACAGGATTCAGGACCAAGTCGGCGATCTGCGTTCCCCTTATGTTGAGGAATAGCCCCATGGGCGCCCTTGAGGTGATCAACAAGAGATCCGGGGAGCCCTTCAATCGATCGGATCTTGAGATCCTCTATGCCATCGCTCAGCACGTCTCCGTCGCCTTGGAGAATGCGAACCTCTACCGCCGTCTGGAAGAAAGTTTCGCCGTCACGACTCAGGAACTGCGGATCACGCAGTCGAAGCTGATTCGCACGGAGCGACTTGCTTCCATGAGCAACCTTGTTCAGGGCGTTGCCCATGAAATTCGAAACCCCATCACGACCATAGGAGGTTTTGCCCGGAGAATCAAGAAAGAGCTCGGGGATAACCAACAGAAGCTCGAAAAGTACGTGGACATCATTCTCGATGAGACGGCTCGTCTTGAGAATATTGTGAAGCGGGTCCATGACTTCACGGAGACGCAGTCCTACAGCCCAACCCTGGAAAGAATTGAACCCATTGTGGAGGGCGTTCTCCACGTTGCGATGCCTCTGGCGGATCAGCAGCGCGTCCGTATCGTTAAGGAAATTGCTCCTGATTTGCCTCCGGTTCGGCTGGATTCGATTCAGATCACCATCGCTTTTGCCAATATCGTGGAGAATGCTCTTGAAGCCATGCCCCAGGGTGGAACTCTCACCCTGAAGGCCTTGCGTGAGGATCATTTTGTCGTCATCTTGATCAAGGACTCCGGGTGCGGCATTCCCAAGGAGCAACTGACCGCCATCTATGATCCTTTTGTCACATCGAAATCCAAGGGAGTCGGACTTGGGCTCACTTTGGTCCACCAGGTGATCTCGAATCATCATGGCGACATCCGTATCACCAGCGAAGTCCAAAAAGGAACCGTGGTCACCATCAGGCTGCCCCTGGATGTCGTTGTGCAGGCGTCCTGAAGATAGTATCCGCAATGATCATCAGGCCGGCAAAGGAGAAAGCATGAAGAGAAAAGATAAGGGACGACTCTGGTGGTGGATCTCCATCCTTGTCATTGCCGTGGCCGGGATACTGGCCGGATATTTCTCGGGCATGGAACAAGGTCGGAAAGATGCTGAAAAACCGCCCGTTGAAAAAACACCGCCCCCGAAGAAACAGCCGCCGCCGGACCAAGCTCCGGTGGCCAAAGGCCCTGTGGTCATCCCGGACACCAAGGAACTCACGCCCCCTGACGAGAAGACGTATTGCGAGCGCATTAAACAGGAGACCCAGGAGTATTTCCGATATCTGAACGGGAAGGGCTATGTGCGGCACCTGGGAGAGGGCGTGGATTCTTATGCCCAGTTCAAGACGATCCTTCGGAAGCTTTCCGCCTCGCTCCCCACCCCTGCAGGGGAAGGAATAGACTCCTCAATCATCAATGACAACATTTTTCTGGTTTTCCGTGTTCTCGACAAGAATGACTTCAGGCTGATCCGGGACATCCTCAAGAACGAAGGGGACAACCTGGAAGTCACTCTGGATCTTTTCTACAGGTGGTTAACCTTGGGGATTCGATGCCCTGATCCGGAAGGGATTCGGCCGTCCCAGAACGCTCTTTACCATTACGCCGGGTTTTTCCTGAACACGATCGGCGGAAGGGCCTATCTTTTCAGAAGGCCCATGGGATTGCGCCTTCTGTGCAGCTATTATTCCCTGCTGATCCTCCAGGAAGCGGATAAAAAAGGCAGAAACACCTATGGGATAGATGCCCTCCCTTTCATTGCTCCTCTCGCCAGAGAGATCGCTCTGTATCCTGATTTTCGCTTCAAACAGACTTACCTGCAGAACCTTGCGGAGATGGAAAAGGGCTACCTGAAGAAAAGGCAGTAAGAATCCTGTTGCCCCGCCTTGAATAATCCATTAAACTTTTTGTTTTAATAGTCACTTAACGTGGAGGCATCCATGTTGAATTCTAGGGGGAGTGGCATTCTCCTCCACTTAACATCTCTCCCGTCTCCTTTCGGTATAGGAGATTTCGGACCCTGGGCCTATCGATTCGCAGATTTTCTTGCCGAAACCAAGCAGACCTACTGGCAGTGCCTTCCCCTCAATCCCACGGATATCGAGTACGGGAATTCTCCTTATCACAGCATGTCTGCATTTGCCTGCAACCCTCTGCTCCTAAGCCCGGAACTGCTTATTCAAGAAGGACTGCTCACCGAGGCCGAGCTGGAACCTCTGCCCTCTTTTTCCCAAGAAAGGGTGGATTTCGATCTTGTCGTCTCCTATAAAGATAGGCTTCTCTGCTCGGCCTATGACCGATTCAAAAGACAGGAGGCGAAGGGAGAATACAGGAGCTTCTGTTCTCAGCAGACTTCCTGGCTTGATGATTTCGCTCTGTTTGTTGCGCTCAAAAAAGAGTTCAAGGGCAGGCCATGGAGCCAGTGGCCGGACAATCTGCGGGACAGGGAGCCGGAAGCGCTGTTCAGTGCCAGAGAAAGATTGAGCGACAGAATTCAAGAGCAGAAGTTTCTTCAGTATCTTTTTTTCAAGCAATGGTCATCGCTCAAGAAATACTGCACGGAGCGGGGGATCAAAATCATTGGAGATGTGCCTATCTATGTGGTCCATGACAGCGCTGACGTTTGGATGCACCCCAACCTCTTTAATCTGGACCAAGAGAAGCGCCCCCTGACCGTCGCGGGGGTGCCGCCCGACTACTTCAGCAGGACAGGGCAATTGTGGGGAAATCCGGTCTACCGGTGGGAGGTGCTCAAAAGCACCGGTTACGAGTGGTGGACGAAGCGCATCGCCCACAACCTGAACCTCTTTGATGTGGTCAGAGTGGATCATTTCCGTGGTTTCATGGCCTACTGGGAAGTGCCTGCAACGGAGAAGAACGCCGTCAACGGCAAATGGGTGGAAGCTCCGGGAATGGACTTCTTCAGCCGGCTTTCAGCAGCGTTCCCGGATCTTCCCATGATTGCGGAAGATCTCGGCACCATCACGCCGGATGTGTGGGCCACCATGGAGCATTTCGGTTTTCCCGGGATGAAAGTGCTCCTCTTTGCCTTTGATGAAAGTCTCCCCAGGAATGCCTATGCTCCTCACAACCATACGAAAAATGCGGTGGTTTACACAGGAACTCACGACAACAATACGGCAAAGGCCTGGCTCGAGAAGGAAGCCGGTGAACAGGGCAGAGCGCGACTGTCGGTCTACGTGGGCAAAGAGATTACACCGGAAAATGTCCACAGAGAACTGATCCGTCTGGCCATGATGTCTGTGGCCAACACAGCGATTCTGCCCATGCAGGACCTTCTGGGCCTCGGGGAATGGGCCCGCATGAACCGGCCGGCCCAGGAAAAAGGAAACTGGCAGTGGCGGTTTATCCCGGAACAGCTCTCGACTCCATTGGCGAAAGAGCTTCGCGGAATGACGGAGATCTATGGCCGAAACTCAACATGAGGTAACCCGGTAGCCATCTCTCATGAGTACCCTTGCTCTCATAGCAAACTTAAGAATCCAGGATGGGCTCGACATTCTTTTCCTGACCGTGCTCGCCTATCATCTCTATCTCTGGTTCAGAGGGACTAAGGCATTCAAGGCTCTTGTCGGACTTTTTGCCCTTGGTGTCGTCTTTACGGTTGCTCAGACCTGGGGGCTTTTCTTGACCACGTGGGTCTTCCAGATTCTATGGCAGGTGCTTGTGATTCTCCTGATCATCCTTTTCCAGTCGGAGATCCGCCAGGTCCTTGAGAAATTCGACCCCCTTCGCACTCTGGGCCTCCGCAAAGCGGCCCAGCCTGGCCAGTGGACCCAGGGCCTTTCGGATGCGGTCTTCACCCTCGCCGAACACAAGATCGGCGCACTCATCATCATCGAGCGAACTGAACGGGTGGAAGAATGCGTGACTTCGGGACAAAAGCTGGAGGGGAAGCCCACTTCCGAGCTCTTGACGAGCATCTTTCAGAAAGAGTCCCCTCTCCATGACGGCGCAATCCTCGTTAAAGAGGGGCGGGTGCAACTCGTGGCCTGCTATCTGCCTCTGAGCGCGGAGGAAGGACTGCCCAAAGAATGGGGAACGCGGCACAGGGCGGCCATGGGCCTGAGCGAACGGTGTGACGCGGTGATGGTCGTGGTGTCTGAGGAACGGGGAGAAGTCACCCTCATGGTTGAACGAAAAGCCTTTCATCCCGCGACTGCGGGAGTCATGAATCAAATTCTTCTTGATGCTCTGAAACCGCTAGGCCGGGAAGGCGTCCCCTGGAAGGAGAAGGTTCGCGCTCTCTTTCTCAACCAGTGGACGGCGAAATACGGAACTCTTCTCCTGGTTCTGGTTTTTTGGCTCCTTCTTGCAGGCCAGCAGGATTTTGAAGTGGCTTTTGCCGTGCCTCTGGAAGTGCGCAATGTCCCTGCCACGATGAAGATCGCGGAGCCCCTCAATCCGAAAGTGCGTGTCAAAGTGAGAGGGCTCAGAAAGGATGCCAGTGTGCTGAGTGAAAAGAACGTGCATGCAGAGATCGATCTCTCTCCAGCCGCCACAGGGAAAAAATCTTTTGCCATCACCAGGGATCTTTTCATGCTCCCGAACGAGCGTGTGGTCATTGTCAGCATCGAACCGTCTCAGATCATCTTCAAATTCCATGAAACGCCGGGAACTTAAATCCTGCTTCCTTGGGAGGGAAGAGAAGCCATGACAACACCCATCAAGACCCTGGATGTGAAGCCCCTCATACCGGAGGCCATTCAAACCATCCACGAACTTTCGAGAAATCTCTGGTTCGTTTGGAACTCCGATGCGGAAACCCTTTTTCGAAGCATGAACCCGGATCTCTGGGAAGAGACGAGGGAAAACCCCGTGGAACTCCTTGTCCGCCTCAAGCAGAGCGACCTGAAAAGTCTGGCCGGAGATGAGGGCTTCTGTGCTCACCTGGCAAGGGTCAAGCAGGACTTTGATCGCTACATGTCTGAAAAAACTGACTCCACTCTCTTCGGGAGCAGAAAACTGCCTTTCCTTGTCGCCTATTTCACGGCAGAGTGTGGCGTTGCGGACTGCCTTCCCATCTATTCCGGAGGTCTCGGCATCCTTTCAGGCGATCATCTGAAATCTGCAAGCGACCTGAGGCTTCCTGTGGTCGGCATATCTCTGGCCTATCAAAAGGGATATTTCAGGCAATACCTGATTCAGGACGGGTGGCAGATGGAGAGCTACCCGGTCAACCAGTTCAACACGATGCCCATGCACCTCGTGAGGGACGGCCAGGGCAACCCCGTCACGATCTCTGTGGACCTCAAAGGCGAGGCGGTCAAGGTTCAGGTATGGCAGGTGAATATCGGCAGAACCTGCCTTTATCTTCTTGACACGAACATGAAGGAAAACTCCGAGTGGGCCAGAACCATCACCTCCCAGCTTTATGGGGGAGACCGTGAAATGAGAATCCGTCAGGAAATCATCCTCGGGATGGGCGGAGTCAGGATGCTCAAGGCCATGGGGCTCCAGCCGGCCGTCTACCACATGAACGAGGGGCACT
>Ga0105100_10001695_pt1 | contig 12894 bp, 13 predicted proteins | sample PPLLak12cMay2015_2_FD_87033 | JGI IMG/M metagenome (GOLD analysis project Ga0105100, IMG submission 87033) | Freshwater sediment microbial communities from Prairie Pothole Lake near Jamestown, North Dakota, USA - PPLs Lake P8 Core (1) Depth... | ecosystem: Environmental > Aquatic > Freshwater >... | reverse complement strand
TATTACCGGAATTTAAATTAATCATTTTGACCGAACCGAGGGGAGGCAGAAGTTTAGTAACGCCGATGTTTTTTTGGAAATCCGGGTTCAGCGGTGCTATCAAAGAAGGAAAAAGGAAAAAGAACAAAAGTATGATCGCAGCGGATGAGGAAAAATTTAATCTGCGCGATAAAATTCTGTATTTTTTTCTGATGCCGAAGGATAGAATGAAACATGCAATAATTAAAAATACCGAAAATAAGGAATCGAAGAGCGGAAAGGCGGTTTGTTTTAATGTAAGGGAGAAATCAAAGAATAAAAGTTCAATTAATCTTAGAAATAAAACAACAGTGTTTATTATCAAATTAAATCTGATTACTATGATTAATGCTGAAGTCAGAAAAACGAGATGCCATATTTTTACTTTGCTGCGCATCAGTTTAGTATGCCTTTGAATAGAAGTCTCTTATCCATTTTTGCTTTTACAAAATCTGCAATCAGATTGCTGATTATGATTAAAATACCTGCAACCAAAGTGCAGCCGGCGATGAGAGGATAATCCCGTGCAAAAATTGCGTTTATCGCCAGCCTTCCCATTCCCGGCAATCCGAAAATTACCTCCGTAATCAGCGTGCCGCTTAAAAGTACTCCAAGTTCTATTCCTGCTGCGGCTATTAAAGGACTTACGGCATTCGGTATTACATGCTTCCATGCAATCTGTTTTTCGCTTAGGCCGTTTGCTCTGAGATTCAAAATAAATGTTTTGTTATAGATGTCTTCCAGGTTATCCCGGAGATACCTGAAAAATACGGCTATTCCGCCGAGCGATAATGTTATAACCGGAAGAATCAAATGAACAAAATAATCAGACAATTTTCCCGTGAATGAAAATGAATCATGATCAAAAGACCGGAACCCGGATGCGGGAAAAAGATCGATAGTTTCGGAAAAAAGAAATATTAAAAAAACTCCCGTCACAAATGAAGGCAAAGAATACATTACTAAACTCATTTTCGAAATCATTTTATCAATATTGCTATTCATTCTTTTCACAGATATTAACGCAAGGAAGAATGCTGAGGAAATTTGAAAGATAAAGCTTATCCCGGATAAAAGAATTGTGAACGGAAGAAACTCTTTAATTACCGCCAGCACCGGAATTCTGTAATTGTAAGAAATTCCCAAATTTCCCTGTGCAAGGTTTATTAAAAAGCTTTTATACTGATCAAACGCTGAACTGTTAAGATCAAATGATTCTTTTACTTTTGCAGCTAGCTCGGGACTTAATTCCGGAGATATGAACTTTTGAGAGGGATCGCCGGGTGATACCCGAAGCAGGATAAAAAGAAAACTGATCATTAAAAATAAAACTGCAAAAGAAGAAGCAATCCGTTTTATTAGAATAAATAAAATTCTATTGCCCACTATTAACTCTCAATTAATGCAAAAACATATAATAGCAAACAACCAAGCTCCACTTAATGTCCTTAATCAGCCGTATGTCCCTCCGTTACTCTTCCAGCCTCCAATTCCAGGCATGATGAATCGGATACAAAGGGGTTACATTTATATTTTTAATTTTTTTATTGTAAGCTACAATATTATCTGTCCAGTATAAGAATGTAAACGGCGTATCGTCGTAAATAATACTTTGTAATTTTTTATATGATTCGGTTTTCACATCATCATTTTTTGTCTCAATTATAAGCTCGAGGAGCGAATCAACCCGGTTATTCCGGTATCCTGCAAGATTAAACTGGTTTGCCTGCAGGTCGGAATGCCAGAATGGTTTAAGATCGAGAGGCAGGGGAATCACCCATGCAGCAATCCATGCATCAAATTCCCTTGAAAAAAGTTTCTGAAAAAATACCCTGGGTTCATAAGCCTGAACAGAGACGTCTATGCCGATTTCCCGGAAATTATTCTTAATGACTGTAGATGCGAATTCCCTCCGGGGATTTCCACTTGGAATATTCAGAATGAAGCTGAACTGACTGTTCCCTTTTTCAAGGATTCCGTTTTTATCTTTATCCGACCATCCCTGTTCCGACAGAATCTTTTTTGCTTTTTCAGGATCATACTCTAATGGCTTTAATCTTTCATCAAAGTATTTCTTAAATATCGGAGAAACAGGTCCCGACGCCAGATCCCCGAATCCTTTTAAATATTCAGAAAGGACTTCCTCCCGGTTTACCGCATAGGTCAATGCTTTCCTTACTTCCGGATTTCCAAACAATTTATTAGGCAGCAATCTTCCTTTTCTGTATTCATCGATATTAATATTATTCCATCCCATGTAATCAAATTCTCTTCCCTTAACAGAGGCAATATTTATTTTCTCGTTTTCTTTAAGCGAAGAAACATTATCCGGCTTTACATCCTCCATTAAATCTATTTCCCCTTTTTTTAACTGGGTGATACGGGAATTATAATCAGGGACAATCTTAAATACCAGCCGTTCAACAGGTTTTGTATTTTCATCTTGATCCGCGCTAACAGAGTTATAAAGAAAACAATTTTTGCTTGACTTCAAAATGATTGCCTGATTTTTATCCCACTTTTCCACTAAAAAGGGGCCATTGGTTACGAGTTTGATATCTTTTTCGCTCTGACTGAAATTTTCTCTGTCAACATATTCATAAACATGTCGTGGGAGGAGAGGATAGTCAATATCTTTTAAACTTGGTATAGAGTTTTTTCTGAAATTAAAAGTTACTGTAAAAGAATCCTGAACTTCAAAGGTTTTATCCAGAATAACATGCAGACTGTCTTCCTGATCATTGCTTACATAAAAATTTTCGAAGAAACCATAGAACCTGCTGTTCACTCTTGGATCGGAATACAGATCGAAAGAAAAAACAACATCTTCCGAGTTAAATTTCCTTCCGTCCGACCAGTAAACATCATCCCTCAGAAAAAATTTTATTGATGAGGAATCGTCGGCCCATTCCCATTTTTCAGCCAGCATAGGGTATGGATCGAGTTTCCCTTCTATTTCATTCCATTCATACTGGACAAGGCTTAAGTAAAGTAATTCCGAAATATGAACTTCATAACCGCTGAATGAATACAACGGATTAAAGGATTCGATATCGGAAGTAATCCCAACCACGATTTGGTTTGCAGAAAAAGCCGATTCGGAATCGCAGCCGTGAAAGAAAGAAATGATTAAAAGAAAGGAGATAAAAAGTATTGAAAGACTATTTTGCTTTGAAATCATAAATACCAATAATAATTTTAATGTTAATTTATTATTTTGTTTTGTAAATCAAAAATAAAAAAGAAAATGCTTTCTGTTTCCATCAAGCGGATAAAATTAGGAGAAATTAATTCGGAGAGACTGCTTCTTGAAAATATCTGTTTCGATCTGGAACCGAAAAAAATATTTACAATCCTTGGAAAAAACGGAAGCGGAAAATCAACTTTAATAAAATCGCTGACGGGTCTGCTGGATAAAAAATATTATTCCATCGACGGCAGTGTAATTTTTGAAGAAGAAGACATTTTAACCCTGCCTCAGGAAATACTATTACAGCTCAGAAAGAATAAGATAAAATATGTTTTTCAGGATGCTGCAAACAGCTTCGATCCTTTAAAACCATTGCGGTATTATTTCGATATTGTTAATCAAAAAGATGAATTGAACTCCCTGCTGGAGTATTTTTTCCTTCCAAAGCAAGAAGAACTGTATAAGCTTTATCCCTATGAAATCAGCGGGGGAATGGCGCAGAGAGTGAGCATTGTACTTTCACTGCTGGCTCATCCTAAGCTTTTAATCCTGGACGAACCTACTTCCGGAATTGATTCGGCAATAGCAAATCTTATGCTGCTAAAACTCAAGGATTTTGTTTCTCAGGGAAACTCAGTACTGCTGGTTACACAGGATATAATTTTCGCCGAAAAAATCAGCGATAAGATTTCATATTTGTCCGGCGGAAAACTTGCACCATTTTATAATACTTCGGAATTTTTCAAGATCAGTGAATATTCTGATATTAATTTCCTTAAAGCCTGAAACTAATATGAATGATCTTTTGATTGCTGAAAATATTTCCTACAGCATTGAACAAGTGATTAAGGATTTTAAGCTGATGACTTCTCGGCGCCTGAATGAATTTGCATCAGAGAAAGAAATTTTAAAAAACATTTCGTTCAGAGTAGGGAAGGGAGAAATTATGGGAATTGCAGGGGAATCAGGTGCGGGAAAAACTACTCTGGCTAAAGTAGTTGCAGGAATTCTGAAACCTTCCGGCGGTTCAATTAAATTTCAATCTTCCGGAAATTGGAAGAAACAGAAAGCTAGTCCGGTTCAAATCTTATTTCAGAATAACGGGGAGATTTTAAATCCCTTAAGGAAAATCAATGAGGTAGTAGAAGAAGCAATCACTGCTCGGCTGCTGCAAACGGAAGGTTTTAAAGATTCAAAACGAATGGGGAGCATAATTTCCGAAAAGGAAGAAAAAATATTTAATGCAGTGAATTTCCCGGAAAATCTGAGACAGCGGAAAGGATTTGAATTAAGCGGAGGCGAACAGCAGCGTGCAGCCCTGGCAAGAATTCTTGCAGTCGAACCGGAACTCTTAATTTTAGATGAACCTTTCTCGTCACAGGATGCCGAATCACAATTAAATTTTCTAAATCTCTTTAAAAGAATAAATAAAGAATTTGGAACTGCAATGATCTGCATTTCTCACAACCTGGGAATTTTAAGAAAGTTGTGCGGAAAAATTCTGATAATGTACAAAGGAGAAATCATTGAAAGCGGATCAGCATCCGAAGTACTAATCTCACCAAACCATCCGTATACAAAATATCTTATAAAAGCTGAGGAATACAGCCTCTCCTCGGAAGAATTGAAGCAAAACTTTTTGAAAAAGCAGCAAGGCAGCTAAAATAATTATAGCAACTATGTTCATTTAGTATCTTTTTTTTAACCTCTTTATTCTCTATATTTTCACCCCAAAAAATAGGAATTAAAAATGGCTAAACAGCAATCATTCGCAGAAAAAGCAAAAGGAAAAAAGAAGGAAACCGGAGTAAATGTAAAACTGGTTAAGACGGTGAAAACGTCCAAAGGAACCTACAAGTTTAATGAACGTTTCATCAAACTGGACGATATCAGTAAGGTTAGCCAGATAAAAGACTGAGAATTTTACTCAAACAACTCAAGGCTTAAACTTCCCTCGAGCTCAAGTAATTTTTGTTTAATTTTTATTCCGCAGCCGTAACCCCCGATGTTGCCGTTATAATTAATCACTCTGTGGCATGGAATAATTACCGGCAGGGGATTTAAGCCGATTATCCTTCCGACTGCACGGAGTGCCTTTACATTCCCGACTTTCTGCGCAATTAATTTGTAACTAACAGTTTTTCCGTAAGGAATTTTTTTTAACTCTCCCCAAACTTTTTTTTCAAATTCGGTCCCAATAATGTCTAAAGGAGCCGTAAACTTTTTTCGTTTGTGGTCAAAATACTCGGTAATTTCATTAAACACATTGAACATTAAAGGATCATCGTGGAAAAGCTTTGTAACAAATCCGGAATTGATCATTCCCTCTTTTTTATTCATAAAAATCTTTCTTATTCCTTTATGAGATGAAAATACTTTAAAATGTATTCCCCCGATTTTCAGGGAGGCATAAAAAAGATTCTCTTTTATTTGCCTACGGTTTGGCATTTTTTATTCTGGAAAGGTTAAAGCGATTTTGTATATCTAATTTATTAAAAAAGATATAATAATAAAGAAGTTGAGAACAAATTAATTGACAATAATTTTAGAATAGAATATCTTTAATTATCAATTAAAAGAATTTAGCATTGAAAAAATATATACTAAAGAGAGGGGTGTTAATTGCAATCGAGGGCATTGATGGTGCTGGAAAAACTACTATGGTAAGAAGATTGTATGATCAATTTTCTCGAATACATTATAAAGTTTCTTCATTTAAAGAACCTACTGATGGGAAATATGGTCAGAAAATAAAAAAACTTGCGCAAGATGGGAGAGATAATATTTCTGTTGAAGAAGAAATGCAACTGTTTCTTTTAGATCGTAAGGAAGATTGTGAAAAGAATATTAAACCTGCTTTAGATAGAAATGAAATTGTGCTTATGGACAGATATTATTTTTCTTCTGTGGCTTATCAAGGAGCAAGAGGTTTAGATAAAAGTATTATTCTAAGAGAGAATGAAAAAATTGCTGTAAAACCTGATATAGTAATCATCTTAGATTGCGCTGTAAAAATAGGATTAACAAGGATAAGATACCAGAGAGGAGAAGTACCTAATCATTTCGAAAAAGAGGAACATCTGGAAGAAGCAAGAAAGATTTTTCTTAAAATGGAAGCCCCATATATACAAAGGATAGATAGTTCAAGACCAGAAGAACAAGTATTCGAACATATAAATCACATAATTACAGGAATTCTTATCCCTTTTTCAAAAGAAATATCAGACCAACCAGATTTATTTTCTTTAGATATAAACAATGATGAATCTATTTATTACAAAAACTAAATTTACATGAGTAATGTAATAGATAAAGTACTATTAGAATTATTGGATTATAAAAATAAAAACAAGAATGTCATTGATGGATTACAAGAAGAATTTGAAAAAGCAGATAAGATAATCTTTAATGAAACATGCCTTAAACCCCATTTATCTCGTTGTGAACCTGAGTTTTGTTCATTCAGGATCTTAAATAAGTGTAAATATCCGCAAGAATACGCACGCTTAAAAGTTATTATTGAAAAATAATATATACTCCTAAGCCGGAACGACTTCCAAAGCAGGATGAATATCCCTTTTCAGCAGACCCTCAATTGCTGCAAGTGTGCTGCTGATTGCGGTGGGACATGTTCCGCAGGCGCCCTGGTAACGAATCTTTACAGTATATCCTTCAAGGCCTAGAATCTGAAGCCCACCTCCGTCGCCTGCAAGAGCTGGACGAACTCTCAGATCAATTAATTCGTTTATTTTAGTCAAAAGTTCGCCTGCATTTTCATCAATTTTTATCTCCTTTTCAGGGGGAATTTGAGTTTCATCGAAATTCTTTAAGAAACTCTGAAAAAGTCTCTGAATTTGTCCCCAGCTTGTTTCTTTAGCTTTTTCAATCGTAACAAATTTGTTCATATAAAAAACCGAGACAACTCCTTGAATTGCAAAAATACCTTTTGCGAAAGGATCTCTTTCAGCTTCTTCTTTAGTTGAGAACTGCCTTGTTTCATATTTCAACAGTTGGCGGTTTAAAATAAATTTTAAAGCCTGAGGATTCGGCGTAAGATCAACGTCTTCAATGAATAACATGTTAAACTCCAATTTCTTTGTTTCAAAGATAAGAGATAAAATGTATGCCTTCAAGTCATGTTAAGCGCCGGATTCTTTATATCAAAATTGAAATTATTGTCTTATTTTACGGTTAATTTCATAAATAAATCCTTAAAAATCCAAACTTCAATATGAAAAAGAAAAATATACTTGTGGTATTCACGGGAGGCACTTTCTCCATGATGATTGACAGCAGGACGGGAGGCGCAATTCCGCGCTACTCCGGGTCTGAACTGCTTGAGAAGATACCTCAGGCAAAAGAGCTGGCAAATATCGTGTGCTACGATTTTGGAAAATACCCCGGTCCACATATGACTCCCGAACTGATGTTTGATCTGGCAAAAAAAATTCAGGAGAAAATTAATAATAGAAATTTTGCCGGTGTAATTGTTACACACGGAACGGATACACTCGAAGAAACTGCTTACCTGCTTGACCTCGCTGTACAAACAGAAATTCCAATTGTAGTTATCGGCTCTATGAAAAACAGCTCGGAACCGGACTGGGACGGGCCTAGAAATCTGATGGATGCCATACAAATCTGTTTGAATGATAATTTTAAGAATCTCGGTGTTCTCGTGTGTTTAAATGGGGAGATAAATGCAGCAAGTGAAGTAACAAAAATTTTTACGGAGCAGATTGACAGCTTTCACAGTCTCGATTTCGGTTCACTTGGTTTTGTGCAAAACGGAAGAGCAATTCTTAACCGTCTCCCCAGGAAACTTGAAAAGATAAAAACAAAAAGAATTATTACTAATGTCGATCTGATTACTGTTTATGCCGGCATGGATGAAAAATTTTTTAAGTTTTCGGCAGACGGCAGCACAAGCGGAATTGTAATTGAGGCTCTTGGAGTGGGCAATGTTCCGCCTCCGGCATTTGACGGAATTAAATATGCAGTTGAAAAAGGAATTCCGGTTGTTTTGGTTTCCCGTTGTCCTGCCGGAGAAACACTCGATATCTACAGTTATCCAGGTGCAGGAAAATGGCTTCACAAGCTGGGAGTAATTTTTGCAGACTATTTAAATGGGCAGAAAGCAAGAATAAAGCTTATGCTGGCATTAGGAAAAACCCGGAATACTGATGATCTTAAAAAGATTTTTGAAAATTAATTTACTTATTCTTTCTGTATAAAGTTTTTTAATAATATATACTCTGGGTTCTTTTAGACCGCGGGAATCTGCTTTTTATTCCTTCACTAGTTATGACGGCAGTCCCTAAAATAAAATCTTTATATTTTATTACACACTGTCCTTTAAAGCCTGGAAAAAAATCTGGACCGGCTTTTATGACACCCCCTTCCAGGTAATTTTTTAATTCAGTCTGATCTTTAATTTCATAAATATTTTTTGAAATAGAATTTTGCAAAAGCTGTGCGGCATTGGTATGAAGTACAATCTCTCCTTTTTTATCCATTTTCCCGAATTTAATTCCTATCCGCTCGAATAATCCTAAGTTTTTATCTTTCCAATCATAAGTAATAAAAAAGATGTCATTTCCTTTGATTAAAAATTTATATTTTTCAAATACTTCAATATTTATCCCGAATTCATTTTTTAAATGAATTAATAAAGTCTTTAATTCTTTACTATCCCAATTATGAAACTTTAAAGGAGTTTGTTTTAGTGTTAAAGGATCAGGATAGCCGGTTGCGCCTGCTTTTCTGATTTTTGCAATAAAAAATCCTTCCGAATTGACTTCCCAGGGTAAAATCCTTTTTGTTTTGGATAGTTCCGGATTTAGTTTTTCCGCAGCATAAGTTGTAAATCCTTCATTCCATTTAATTGGAAGTTCAAATTCCTCTAATTGTACAGGATATTTTTTCAGGATTTTGTTAATCAGCAGTTCATTCTCTTCCACTGTAATTGTGCAGGTTGAATATACAATTTCTCCCCCAATCTTCAGCATTTTTATTGCGGCTACAAGGAGCTTCATCTGCAGTTCGGCTAATCCTTCTGCTCTTTTTGTTGACCACCAGTCGCTTACTTCACTTTTCTTTTGAATAATACCCAGCCCGCTGCAGGGCGCATCGACTAGAATTTTATCGAAATGATCGTGATAAATACGGCTCAGCCATTCACCTTTATTATGAATTATTCCGGCATTTGCTACATTCATTCTATCGATATTAAATACCAGCATTTTTACCCGGTCGAGCTGGACTTCATTTGCTACAAGTGTCCCCCTGTTTTCCATTATTTCCCCTAACTGAGTTGTCTTTGAGCCAGGAGCGGAGCATAAATCCAAAACAGTTTCTTCACGTGAAGGATTTAAAACAGACGCAGGTATCATTGAAGAAAATGATTGAATATAGTAGAATCCATTAATATGCTCGATGGTCTTGCCTATAATTTCGTTACCGGAAACCACAGCAAAACAATCCGGGATTCCGATGCATGGCTCTGTTTTAATACCGTAGTCTCTAGATAAATCTGATATTAATTTTTCTCTGTTTGTTTTAATTGTATTGATGCGGATATATTGGGATGGCTTACGTGAAATGAATTCAATATATTTTTTTGCAGAAGTTTCTCCCCAAAGATTTCTTAGATAGCTGAAAATATCGCCGCTTACTTCTTTCAAATTTTTATTAATACCTGACTAAGTTCAACGCTCTGAAAATTTCATTCACCATAAAGCTGGAATCTTTCCCGGAGAACACTTTTTTATACTCCGCGTTAAGACGTACAACAATTGAATCCAGGTATTTTTCGTACTCGGATAATAAAGATTTTATTTCAATTTTATTCTTTGGAACTTTTATTTTACATTTCTGCTGCCTGCCGGAATAGACCAAATATTTTGCATAATAATAATCATCTGCCTGTAAAAAGACAGTTCCATCCGCAGTAATAATTTCAATCTTGCCGAAAAGCTCCGTTCCGATAAGCAGAGATTTCCCCGGAAGGTTAATTTCTTCAAACTCTTTTATGTCTTTAAAATCTTCCGGGAAGTTCTTTATTCCTTCGGAGAAAATTTTGTTTGTCCAGGATGCAATAAATTCTTTTTCAGTCAAATTTTACTTTAATAATAGGACTGTTATTTCAGGATTCCAGAATACGTTTATAATATTCTTCATATTGAGGAATGATTTTGTTTTTATCAAAATACTCAACTGCCCTGGTGCGTGAATTTTCAGAAAACAAATTGTATTTTCTTTCATTAGTAAAAAGATCAATAACATACCGGGCCATTCTGTCAATATCTCCTATTTCCGCAATATATCCCGTTTCGTTATGCTTAATTAATTCAGGCAGCCCGCCGACGCTCGAACTTACGACGGGAAGTCCGCAGGCCATTGCTTCCAGAGCCGATAGGCCGAAACTTTCGGATTGAGAAGGAATAAGGAATAAATCCGCACAATTAAGAATTTCTACTAGTCCGTCCTGCTTGCCGAGGAATTTAACATGTTCATACAGATTAAGCTGGCGGCTCAGGCGCTCGCATTCGGATCTATCCGGACCATCGCCCACAAGAACCAGCTTTACGGGGATTTCTTTAATAACCTTATCTAAGATTTTGATTGTATCCATAACTCTTTTAACTCCCCTGAAGTTTGAGGTATGAATCAAAACTTTTTCTTGGTTCGGGGCGATACGTTCTTTTAAGCATCCTTCTTTTTTCGGCTTAAACAATGCAGTATCTATAAAATTCGGAATCACTTCGATATTCTTGTCTATGTAGTAGTTAGTAAGTGTTTTTTCCTTCAGGAATCTTGATACTGCCGTTACGCCGTCACTTTGTTCAATGCTGAACTTTACCAGAGGAAGGAAAGATGGCTCCAATCCAACTAAAGTAATATCTGTCCCGTGAAGGGTGGTAATTACTTTTAGATCTTTCTGACCGATGAGCATCTGCTTTGCAAGATAAGCGCTTGTTGCATGAGGGATTGCATAATGAACATGGAGCAGGTCGAGTTTTTCGTATTTAGCTACTTCAACCATCTTGCTGGCAAGTGCAAGGCTGTACAGCGGGAACTCGAATAAAGGATAGTTGCTCATTTCAACTTCATGGAAGACCACATTTTCAATAAAATTATTGAGGCGGAAGGGGAGTGCATAACTGATAAAATGAATAATATGTCCTTTAAGTGCAAGTGCTTTCCCCAATTCCGTAGCAATTACGCCGCTGCCTCCGTACGTGGGGTAGCAAGTAATCCCGATTTTCATAGTTGTGCTATTTTTATTTAATTTTGGTTGAATGCCTGCGGCATATGTATGATAAAAGTTTAAGACAAATATAGCTAATTAATTATTTACGTCATCTCAATGCCTGATAACATAACCCAAAATGGTTGTATTTGATTTACTCAACAAGTTCAATTATAATTTCCGCACAAAAATTTTCCGCAGGGAAGTAGAGGCATCTTTTTTTTCTCAAAAAAAGCTCGGCCTGCCGCAGGTAAATTATATTACCCCTGATTTGGCGAATGATTTCAAGAAGAAATATCCATTTAACTTTTATTCAAATGAAGACGAATACCGGAAAGCAGCGGAAATTCTTAAAATGATTGAACCAAGTGAAAAAATTGTTTCAGAAGCCGATAAGATAGTTGAAAACAAATATAATCTGTTCTGCTCGGGGGAGACTTATTTGGGAGAAAACATTAATTGGCATTTTGATTATAAAGGAAAATATGAATGGCAGAAAGTACTCAGCTGGCGCGGTAATTTTTTCAATTTTCCCAAAGGAGTCGATATTAAGTATCCGTGGGAGCTGGCGAGATTTCACCAGGGATTAAAGCTCGGCAAAGCTTATCTTTTAAGAGGCGAAGAAAAATATGCTGATAAATTTTTTAGCCTTTTTTCGGATTTTATTGCGCAAAACGGTTTCTGTACAGGCATACACTGGCTCGATTCGTCTGAAGCTGCAATACGGCTTATTAATGTTTTATTTAGTTTCTCTTTCTTTATCCACTCGGCTAAAATAGATGCGGCAGTTATTAATTCCTTAATAGATTTCGTTTTATATCATTCCATATTTATTGAAAACAACCTTCCTTACGACAGAAATCGGGACCACAAATATCTTATAAATCTGTTGGGTCTTTTATTCTCGGGTTTGTTTTTTCAAGGTGTAAACTACGGGAAAAAAAATCTGCAGTTTGCCCGGAACGGAATTGAGCAGGAAATCCGTCTGCAGGTTTATGAGGACGGAATCAGCCGTGAGCAGTCTCTTCCTTTTCATTCCGTAGCTTTGGAAACTTTTTACCTATTCGAAATAATGGGGAAAAGAGCCGGCATTAATTTAAGCAATGAATACAAAGAGAGATTATTCAGAATGTTCAAAGTTCAATCGGCATATTTGAGAAACGACGGCTCCATCCCGTCAGCAGGTGATGAAATAAGCAGCAGAATATTAGATATAAACCTGGAGAGCGCTGAAGATTATTCCTTCCCCTTGCCCGCAGGTGCAATGATTTTTAAAGAAGCGGAATTTAAACGATGCCGGCCAAACATCACAGCCGAAATACTTTTTTTATTTGGTATTAAGACACAGGAAGAATATGAAAGCATTGCCGCAGGCGAAGAAGCAAATTTTTCAGCAGGTTCAGCGGGATTCACAAAAGGGAAGCATTTCATATTC
>Ga0105100_10001694_pt1 | contig 12897 bp, 9 predicted proteins | sample PPLLak12cMay2015_2_FD_87033 | JGI IMG/M metagenome (GOLD analysis project Ga0105100, IMG submission 87033) | Freshwater sediment microbial communities from Prairie Pothole Lake near Jamestown, North Dakota, USA - PPLs Lake P8 Core (1) Depth... | ecosystem: Environmental > Aquatic > Freshwater >... | reverse complement strand
GCTTCCCGATCCGGACCTAATATAATCTATCGCTTGCCCCTTTTCCATGGCCTGGCGGTAGGGCCGGTCGGAAACAAGGGCGTCATAGACATCGGCCAGGGCGAGGATGCGGGCGCCCAGAGGGATTCTCTCACCGCTTAGGCCTTCAGGGTACCCGCGTCCATTGTATTTTTCATGATGGTGCAGCACCAGAGGTCTGACGGCAGCATAGGCTGAAATGGGATCGAGAATTCCTACACCCAGCTGCGGATGTTGCTGCATCACCGCACGCTCTTCCTCCGTGAGCTTACCCGGTTTGTCCAAGATTTCTGCGGGAATGCCGAGCTTTCCAATATCATGGAGAAGGCCTGCCCTTTGAAGCTCAGCCAGATCCTGCTGGCTGTGCTTCATGACCGTCCCGATCTGCAGCGCCAGACCGGTCATTCTTTCTGAATGTCCTGCGGTCCAGGGTGACTTCGCATCGATAGCCCGAGCAAGAGCGTACAAAGTGCCCCAGTTCAGCTCTTCAAGATCTTCGATAAGCCGGGCATTGGATAGGGCTACAGCGATCTGATCGGCAAGTTGGCGGGCGTGGATCCGATCTTCTTCAGTCAAGACGGAAGGATTGAGATAACCCAGAGCCATTAGGCCCGATAATTTTTTATTCGTTAGGATTGGAAGGACTAGAAAGAGCTTCATTCCATATTCAGGCAATGACGCGAGGTATTCAGGAGCCTTTCCCTCCATAGGAAGAAGCAACATTTCAGGATTGGCACCGAGCGTTTGCATTTCCCGAGGTAGGAGATGAATCGATTGCACCCGGATCTTCTCCATGGAGCCTTCAGCCTTGATATAAATCTCTCCATAAGTGTCATCGGTTCCAGAGAAAAGCGCCAGACCCGCACAGTCACACGGAAAGAGTCCCCCCAATCGGGCAAGGACTGCCACGACGATCTTTTCGGTGTCAAGAGCCGAAAGGATCGAACGATCGATCTCGTTCATTGTGCTCATGGCATTAAATTGTTTTTCCAGCCGACCTGCCATCGAATTAAATGCACCGGCCAGTTCCTTGAACTCATCGTCGCTCGTGACCGATACCCGCGTTTTGAAATCGCGGCCGGCGATGCGGCGGGTCGCCTCCTGTAATTTTTCAAGAGGGATGAGGCTTCTCTTGATCTGGTTGGAGCTGACCAGCAATACGACCAGGACAGTGAGGATGAGAATGGAGGTGAAGCTGTTTCTGAAATCATTTCTTGGCGCCAGCACTTCATCTCTGGGTTCCCCCATCACGAAGATCCATTTGGGGGTGAAAAATTCGTACTTTGTGAAAAGACTATAAAAGATGGCCAGGTACTCCTTCTCTCCGTGTGTCCAATCAAAGGCGCCCACAGGCCCGTGGACCATTTGGGAAACGGTATTTGCAGAGAGAGAATGAAAATCTGACTTGGAAGAAAAAAGCATTTTACCTGAATGGTCGAGAATGCTTATTTCCGCCATGGGAGGGCAGGCTGTCTCAGGCACATCCTGCCAGAGGTCGCTTGCATTGATCTCCGCCACGAGTAGTGCCGGCTCGACCCGGGGACCTCCGAGACGCATGCGCATCAAGATACGCGGGGTTTGTTCAGACTCATGGAAGGTCGATAACAAGGTTTTTCCCGAGTTGACATGGGTTGTCTCGGAAGGCGTCAAGGGGGGAACTTCTTTCATGATGCCGTAGAGAGAAATACACTCGCCTTGGGCCGTAATAAGGGCAACAGCACTGAAGGAATCGAAAGTGGAGACTGTTTTCGGCAAAGAGGCTGACGATTGATTCGGAGGCGGGCTTCCCTTATCGACGTCAAAGGAAATCCTTTTCATTTCAGCGCCGAGGAACACGAGCCTTTCAAAAACGATGATCCCTGCAGACTTGGCCCCTTGAAAGAGCCTCGTTTCGCTCTGCCGCTCCAGCTCTTTTGTGACGCGATTGTAGGAAAGCAGGGCAAGAGCCGTAATGGGCATTAAGGCGCAGGAGATGAAGAGCAAAAAAAATCGGCGGCCTAATTTACTCCTTAAGAATGCTCGGTCAACTTTCACGCAGAGCCCTTACCCGGCGGATCCAATCCGCGTTTCACTGAAGCTTTGGTGCAAATCGATATTATAAGGACTTCTATAGTTATCTCAATCAGCCACTCTTGCCCTTTTCCTGCTCTTTGTGATGCCACAGCTCATCAAAAGCTTCCCCCATACCGATAAATGCTCCGTCCCAAGCGCGAATGATGTCATCGCGGCTTTTTGCGGCATTCACCTGTTTCTGAGAATCACCGTCAGGCCCGTTGCTCCAAAGGTCGTAAAGGGTGTTAATCGGTTTGGCGTTTCTATCTCTTCTCCACTTCTGGGGAGGCGCCGTAGCGATATTCACATACTGATATGGGTTGCCCCATGGATCGCGCAAAGCTCCAAGTCCGACTTCCGCCAGGGTGTCAGGGTAAACCTGGTTTTCTTCATAGAAATCATTCACTCTGGATTCAATGTTCTTGATATCTGCGATGGTCTTCGTGATCTCTGCCTTTACGATGATCCCTCGGTAGGTAGAAATGGCGATGCCGGCGAGCACGCCGATAATGGCTATAACGATCAAAAGCTCGATGAGGGTCAATCCTTCGGGCGTTGCCTTTCTGTTTTCGAAGTATTTGTGGTGTGAAAGACTCCTGATCTGCAGCAGGAATCTACTTAAGAGGCGCATAGGTTTTGACCGTCTTTTCTTCGCCGATCTCAAATAGGTCCATACCTTAGAGCTTGAAGTATTCCAACTCCTTCTTCAGCCGTAGCTGACATCCTTCCAATTGGGCGATGGCCGCTTTTGAAAGTTTTTCAGAAACGTCACCCTGGCTCTTGGTGAGACTTTGAAGAGCCTGCTCCATTGCCAGATGTTCCCTTTGGATGCTCCTCAACCTCGAACTGAGTGCCCCGATCATCTCTTCGATTTTTGATTGTTCGTCGGCCAGTAGATCACCTTTGCGTATTGGCACCACTTTGGAAAGATCCCCCTCAGCTATTTGATTGAATGTCGCTTTGAACCGATATAATGGGCCGGCTATCTTGTGGGAGATAAGCACCGAGTGGAGACCAAGGATCAAGAAAAGGATACACAAGATCGGCCCCAATCGGGAATGAAGATAGAGGATCTTGGTTGCTGCGTCCCCCTGTTGGAAAACGCTCAGGTTAGGGTTCGAGAGGTCTAGGGCGAGAGGAAGGATTAAGCTTGCCCACACAGCGATAGTGATCACCAAGAAGTAAATTCCATTATAAATGAGCAGCCTGAACTGAAGCCTTTTATCGACAATGTAACGCTTTCTCCGGTATCTCATGCCCTTGTTATACCTCCACGCTTGGCGAGGTGGCGTTGTGATGCTTAAAAGAATATAACGGATAATATTTTATATGAATATATACATAATTGCAACAAAATTTTGGTAACCCTAAATGATCTATCACATCAGAAGCTGAGGACCACGGGCGTGAGCCCGTGGGTGAAAGCGTTCCTCTAAGTTTCCCCTCCCTTGACGGGAGGGGCCAAGGGGAGGTTGGAAAAGGGATCGCTTATCGTTTGAGTGCCACGGGCGTGAGCCCGTGGGTATCTACCCTATTTTTAGCGGTTACATCTCCTTCCACCCGACCGCGCTTTCGGAGAATGAATTATGATGGCGTAGTAAGAAGTCGTCACCCCGGTGAATCCGCCTAGGCGGACAGGCGCCGGGGTCCAGAGAATTCACAAGAATTTGAAAACACTGGATTCCGGCCTTCGACGGAATGACGAAAAAAGGCGTCTTCCGATTTTTTACGAGTTCATCAAGGTTGACACTCGATGGGAATCTCTTTATAGTTTCGCCCGAATTAAAAGGGACCTGTTGAGCTCCGGAATGGTCGACAAGGAGGTCCACCATGCAATACCTCGAAAGAATATGCAACTTCCCTGAAATCGCCTACTACGAGCTGAAAGATCTCAGCCGGACGGAAGTGGAACGTTATGTGCTCTCCACGCCGCAGACCAGAAGCATCTGCAATGCTCCCGAAGTTGTCGGAGTGAAGTATACCTCCCTGATGCAGGAGGCCATGGTGTCCGGCCTCAAGTATCTGCCAAGGAGCGAGTACTTCCTGAAAATTTCCCAGCAGCAGTTCTGCGTTTTCACCTTTCTGAGAGGCGGGCTGAATTTCTGTCTGAGAGAAGCGCTCTATCAAGCCTATGGGTTCAACAATCACACGTCCTCCTTCATGACCTCTCAGCGCTACATGGAGGACGGCCAATGGCACATTAAAGAAAACCAGTACAGGAAAATCAAAATCCCCGACAACGCGACGTTGCTCATCGGCGATGTCGTGGCCACAGGGGTGACGATCGAGGAAGGGTTCAATGTGCTGCTGGATTATCTGCGAGTCAATCGTATCCGGTTGGAGAATCTGATCTTCTTCACCATCGGATGCGAGAATGCGGAAAGGATTTTCCGCAAGATCGACGAGCGGCTTCGAAAGATGAACCCTGCCTATGGAAGAACGATCGTCGTGTACATTGAAGCGAAATTCAACGTGGCGGAGGAGAGCACAAACCTGAAAATCAAAATTCCGGGGACGGATCTCATCCGCACCGATGCGCTGGTTGCACCGGAATTCGCCCTGTCGCAATATGAGGACGTCGCATATCCGGTCGAAAGGTGCGCCATCTATGATGCCGGCTCACGCTCCTTTGACATCACGGAGTATCTTCATGACGTGATTGATTACTGGGCGCAAATGAAAAAGATCGCAGAAAGAGGGTTTACTCTTTATGAGGCCATGAAGGAAAGATGGAGGGACGACGAGTGGGAGGATTTTGATGCCCTCACCGAGCAGAAGAGCAAGGAATGGCCGGGGGTGGACAAGCTGTTCATGCTCCAACTTCACAAGGCGTACACGGAAAGATGGAACCCCAAATTTCTCGAGATAGCGAAGACCAACAAAGCGCTCATCGAGCTTTGCATCAAGAGGATTGCTGAACTGAATCGATGAGCAAAGCAACGAGTGACGAGGTTAATCCGTGAGCCCCACGACGTACGGCCCTTGGGGCATGGCTGCCACCCGCGGGTGCTCTGCCAGCAGACTCTCCACCTCCTCCTGGAGATGATTGATTTTTCGCACGCAAAAAGGTTTGAGCTGCTCGGCCGTGAGTCCAGGGGAGTAGACCAGGACGCGCCCAATCCGGCCCAGGGCCTGGAAGTAGCTCTGTGCGGCCCACTGGTCCATGACGAAATTCCTGGGATCGGCGTATCTGCATGCAAAGTCTTCCAGACCGCCACACGCCCTCACCAGTTGTGTGTAGGTCTGACTGCCTACCCCTTGTGCACAACCACAGATCAGAATCACCGTGCCGCCCGGCCGGCAGATGGCCTTGGCACCCAGCACGCCTTTTCCACACTGATAAAAGGTTGCATCCATGGGTGCCCCTCCCCCGGAGGTGATCACAAGATCAGCAGGCTTCTTCATGCGAATCACCGAGGTTTCCTCCACCCTTCGGCACCCGGCAAGATGAGCCCCATGGATTCCGCCCGCAAAAAAGCCTACTGGTTCTTTTTGCTTGTTGATCAGCGCGTTGACAATAAAATCGACTCCGGCAAGGCGGGCCACTTCCATCGTGGCTTCATAGAAAGGATTGCCATCCTGGATGCAGTTGGCGACCTTGGGATGGGAGATCATTTTGAAGGAGTGCATGAATTTCATTGTTTCAAGACTGGACAAACCCGGCAAAATACTTTTTGCGCCGCCGGAATAGCCGGCATAGGGATGGGGTTCGATGAGTCCTGTGAGTATCTTCAGGTCCGCATCGAGATAGGCTGAATTGATTTCAACAGGTGCGCCCTCCAAGTCTCCAATGCGGCGGTGAGCGTCCCGTCTATGACAATCATGGTTCACCACGGGGTAGCTCGCGGCAATATCGCCGCCCACGAGACTCGCCAATTCTTCTCCCACATTTGGGCGGTGTGTGCCGGTTGCGATGAGGATGGTGATCCTGTTCCGCTCAATGCCCGCAGACTCCAGTGTTCTGAAAAGAGGGGGGAGAATCACGCGATTGGGAACAGGTCGCGTGATATCTGAGACGACCACGCACGCGGTTTTTCGCCCCATCGCCAGATCCGCCAGGGGAAGAGCATCAATGGGGTCCCTCAGAGCAGCCGCCACAGACCACTCCGGATCCTTCAGTAACGGCATCGGCCGGGGTTCGAGAATTTCAGTCCCTGCTGGAAGAACCAAAGGGACTTGTTTATGACCGCATGGAAAGGCAATCTTCATGGATTAAGTCTCCTTTGCTTGAGGGTTATAGGGAATAAGAAACCAAGAGTCAATCTGCGCAAGAAAATAGACCTAACCGATCGGTTATATTTTTTCAAAAAATCCCTCTGTAATTGTATCGATGAGTTTTTCTTCTATTGTTTTAATGCTTAGTTCTAATAAAAAGCTTGACAAACATCGTCTGATTAAACTACACAATTGCTACCGACCAATCGGTAAGCATATTCAAGGTCACCGCAAACCGTCTTCTGTTTCGCCAACACTTCAGTCAGAGCCAACTCGAATGAGACAAAGAGAGCAAACAAAGGACAAGCTAATCCAGGCCGCTCTCGAACTCTTTGTGCGGCAGGGTTATCACGGAACCTCCATCAATGACATCACTCAGAAGGTCGGAGTGACGAAGGCAGCCTTTTACTCTCATTTCGACAGTAAGGGCCAGTTGCTTCTGAGAATCATCAGTGAATACGAATCCCGATACATTGACCAACTGATTCGGGCTGTCGCTGAATACGCGTCAGATCCAATTGGAAAACTCCACCGTGCAATCAGTTTCAGCGCAGACTTCGCGGTGGAAAACCCAGATCTTTGTCTGTTCCTGGATCATCTGACTACTGAATTGAATGCGGACGTGGCTTTCCTGCCGGCCCTGAAAAAGGTGCATGACAAACACCGCCATTTCCTTAGAGACATCATCGCTGAGGGAATCCAGCAGGGGCTTATCAAGAAGGACTATGATCCTGAGTTGACCGCAGTGACTTTCATGGCGATCCACCAGGGGGTCTTGTACCAGTGGAGTCTTCATCGTCAGCAATTGGACGGCAGAAAATATGTGAAAAACTATCGTCGAGTGATCATGAACGGTTTGAAAGCTTAACATCTGAGAGCGCCATAGGTTCAGACGCTTCATGGGTGAAAAGGAGGTTCCTGATGGATTTTCAAATGACCAAAGAACAGAAAGACATCAAGCAGGCTGCAAAGGATTTTGCAGAAAAAGAGATCAGAGAGATCGCCCATGAGTACGATCAGAAAGAGGAGTTTCCCAGAGAGTTGTGGAAGAAGGCCTGCGGCCTTGGATTTGTGGGCGTCTACCTTGACGAAGCCTATCAAGGGCCGGGCCTGGGCTATTTCGAAGCCGCACTCATCATGGAGCAGTTCTGGCGGGTGGATCCGGGATGCGGATGCATTCTGCTGGCGGCGTTTGGCACCGAGCTGATTCAGAACTTCGGCACTGAGGAACAGAAAAAGAAGTATCTCCCCCCCATCCCGCAAGGAAAAGCGATCATGGGCGCGGCCATCACGGAACCGGATGCCGGCAGCGATATCTTCGGTGTCACGGCTTCAGCGGTGAAAGGAGAGGGCGGCTATGTGCTCAACGGCACGAAGATGTTCATCACCAACGGGAGCATTGCGGATTACTTGGCAGTCTACTGTCTGACCAACCCTGAAGCAAAATCAAGATATGAACGGTATTCATTTTTCATCGTAGAAAAGGATCGGCCTGGCTTTCAGGCCAACAAACTGAAAGGGAAGATGGGCATCAGGGCATCTGATACGGCGGAAATTGTTCTGAGCAATGTCAAGGTTCCCAAGGAAAACCTCATCGGAGGAAAGGAAGGGAAGGGCTTTCCTCAAGTGATGGACCTTTTCAATATCAACCGGGTATTGGCTGCATCTCAGGGCGTGGGTGTGGCTCAAGGCGCTCTTGACCAGGCCATTGCCCATGTGAAGAAGAGACAGGCCTTCGGACAGCCTATCGGCAAGTTTCAGGCTATCCAGGTGAAGCTCGCTGAAATGGCGACCATGGTGGAGGCCTCCCGCCTTCTGACTTATCAGGCGGCCTGGCTCATTGACCGAGGAACGAAGGATCCCCGATTGATCGCAATGGCAAAGTGGCTGGCCGGCGAGACAGGGGTCCGGGTGACGGATGATGCCTTGCAACTGCACGGGGGATACGGCTATCTCAATGAATATCCCATTGAACGATTCTATCGGGACGCAAAAATAGTGGAGATTTACGAGGGAACCAAAGAGATGGAGAAAATGACCATTGCGCACCAACTGCTCGGGAACTTCTAATCGTTTACCGCAGAGGGTTTTCACGTGCCTAGCGGGGATAGAGGATCGAAACGCTTGGGGGGGTGTCAGATGAAAATCAGGAAAGTGGGGGTTATAGGGTGCGGGGCCATGGGCGCCGGAATCGCTCAGGTGGTCCTGCAGGGTGGGTATGAGGTCATTGTTCGGGAAACGGAAGAGGCTCTGTTGAACAAAGGCCTGGGAAAGGTGAAAGGGGCTTTTGAAAAGCTGGTCACGAAACAGGCTATCACGCGGGAGACCGCAGAGGCTGCGGTGAAAAGGCTTGGCGGGACGGTTTCGCTGGAGCCTTTATCGGATTGTGATCTGATCATTGAGGCCATCTTCGAAAACCTGCAGGTAAAGATGGATCAGTTCAAGGCTCTGGACAAGGTCTGCAGGAAAGAGGCGATCTTTGCAAGCAACACGTCTTCTCTTTCCATTACGCAAATGGCGGCAGCCACCTCCAGGAAAGAGCAGTTCATAGGAATGCATTTTTTTCAGCCTGCTCCTGTCATGCCCCTTGTGGAGGTGGTGAGAACTATTTCCGTGGGACCTGAACTCTTGAAAATCGCGGTCGATTTTGTCAAATCCCTGGGTAAGGTTCCGGTGCTTGCCAAGGATAATGCAGGCTTTATTGTCAATCTGCTTTTCACTCCTTTTATGCTGGACGCCATGCGCGCTGCCTCAAATGGTGTGGCGAGCGTTGAGGACATTGATCGTGGAATGAAGCTTGGACTCAATCACCCCATGGGCCCGCTCATGCTGGCGGATTACATCGGTCTGGACCTTATCTTCAACGCCGGCAACGTGATGTTCGAAGAATACAGGGAGAGTCGCTATGCACCGCCTCCGGTTTTGAGAAAGATGGTCATGATGGGTTATCTCGGGGCCAAAACCAAGAGGGGTTTTTACGACTGGTCCGATCCCAAGAATCCCAAGCCCATGGATCTTAATGCATGAGACAAAGATCGATAAAGGAGAGACCATGAGAGATAGAGAGATAGTGATCGTAGGATCTACACGAACACCCATAGGGGATTTTGGCGGAACCCTCAAAGAGGTTCCCCCTCTGGATCTGGCGCAGCACGTAATAAAAGAGGTTGTAGCCCGAGCTAAGACTCAACCCGAGCAGATCAACAAGGTCATCTTCGGCTGCTGCTTCGGACCGATCGAGCAGAATCTTGCCCGCAACGCAGCCTTCAGAGCAGGAATCCCAAAAGAGGCGCCAGGTTTTACGATCAATAGTACCTGTGGCTCTTCGCTTCAGGCGATCATTTCGGCTACCCAGTCCATTGCCTGTGGCGAATCGGATGTTGTTCTGGCTGGTGGCGTAGAGAGCATGAGCAATGCGCCTTACATCATGCATACAGCTCGCTGGGGACAACGTCTCAGACATTTAGAGGCCTATGATTTGGTTTGGAGAGGCATGCAGGAACCCCCGATTGGCGTTGGGATGGGGCTAACGGCCGAGAACCTTGCGGAGAAGTACAGGATCTCCAGGCAGGAGCAGGATGAGTTCGCGGTCTTGAGCCACCAAAGAGCGGCGAAAGCGATCGACGAGGGAAAATTCAAACCCGAGATAACGCCCTTTCCAATCCCGCAACGGAAGAAGGCCCCACTCCTATTTGATAGGGATGAACACGTGAGGCGGGATGCAAATATAGAGATGATGGCGAAGCTTCCTGCGGCATTCAAGAAAGATGGAACGGTTACTGCCGGAAATGCCTGCGGAATGAATGATGCCGCTTCAGCAGTCATTCTGGCCGGCCAGGATAGGGTGAAGGAGCTGGGTCTAGAACCTCTGGCGCGGATCAAAGCATACCATGTGGCCGGCGTGGATCCAGACTATATGGGTATCGGTCCTGTTCCCGCCATCCAAGGCGCCCTGAAGAAAGCCAAATTGGATCTCCGTGATATTGAACGTTTTGAAATCAATGAAGCCTTTGCCGCTCAGTATCTCGCTTGCGAAAGGGAACTGGGTCTTGATCGGAACAAAGTCAACGTTTACGGAAACGGGATTGCCTTGGGCCATCCTGTCGGTGCAACGGGCTGCAGGCTGGTCGTCACCCTGCTTTATGGTATGATGGCCAATGGTCTCAGTCTCGGTATCGCCTCCCTGTGTGCCGGAGGGGGAATGGGCTTTGCCGTGCTCCTGGAGAGGCTGTAAGCAGGTCGATTCTCCCATGATTTTTTTGATCCAAAGAGGATGACATGGACCGATTAGAGAGCAAAATGGGTTGGGAAATTGTTCGTGAAGAGTGGCCGGACTTCAAAGGGGAAATTTTCAAGGACAGGCCGAGAAATGTCGTTGAGCTGCTGGAAAATACCGTCGGAAAATATCCAGACAAAGTGGGCTTCATTACCGAGGACCGACGTCTGACCTTCAAGGAGTTCGACGGAACGGTGAACAGGATTGCAGCGGGACTTTCAAAGCACGGGGTAAAAAAGGGAGATCATGTGGCCCTGCTCTTGGGCATACAGCTGGAGTTTCCCTTAGGCTTTTTTGCATTGATGAAACTAGGGGCCATGGTTGTGCCGCTTAATACCCGATTTAAAGGGGAAGAGCTGGCCTATGAGATTAATGATTCCGAAAGCTCGCTATTGATCGTCGATGAAGAGTTCTGGCCCCAGATTGTTTCTGTGAGGGGTGAACTGAAAACGGTTGAGAAGATATTTTTCACGGGACCTGACGGTCCGGAAGGGACCCTGCCTTTTTCTCTTTTAAAGGAGCATAAAGAAAATGCCTTTCCGAGGGCCGCTTTATCAGAGTCGGACGATGCGGCGATCATGTACACTTCGGGTACCACCGGCAAACCCAAGGGGGCTGTGCTCCATCAGCGGGGTATCGTCTTAACGGCCATGCTCGTGAGTGACTTTATTCAATTTAAACCGCAAGACAAGATGATGTGTTGTATTCCCCTCTTTCATATCACAGGCCTCACCTGTCTCATGCTGCCCCCCATTTTCAGCGGCGTTGCGTGCGTGTACATGCGGCAATTTAGGACCAAGGAGTTTCTGGAGATCATGGCCAGTGAAAAGGTGACTCAGTACATGGGTGTGGTCAACGTCGTTTGGCTCATGATCAACCATCCTGATTTCGAAAAATACGATTTTTCTTCCTTTCGCATAGCCATGTTCGGCGGCTCTCCTGCCACTGAGGAAATGGTCCGAGGGATTTTCAGTAAGTTGCCCCATATTCAAATCAGCGTGGGATATGGGTTGACGGAATGCTTTGCAATCACCACGTCGACACCCTTTGAGGATGCGCTTCGCAAAATAAAGGCTGTCGGTCAATGCCTTCCAACGGTACACGTCAAGATCGCGGACGATGAAGGTCGCGAAGTGCCGAAAGGGAGCATTGGTGAGATTCTGTTGAGCGGCGCGAAGGTCTTCAAAGGATACTGGAAGAAGCCGGAAGCCACGCGGGAAACCATCGTCGATGGCTGGGTTCGTACCGGTGATATAGGCAGAGTGGATGAGGAAGGTTTTATCTATGTGCTGGACCGCAAGAAGGACATGATCAACAGGGGGGGAGAAAAGATATACTCTCTGGAAGTGGAAAACGTCATATGCGACAACCCCAAGATACTGGAGGTGGCGGTGGTGGGGGTCCCTGACAAGGTGATGGGCGAAGTCGTGAAGGCGTGCATAGCATTGAAACCCGGCGAAAAGGCGACCGTAGAGGAGATCAAAACCTTTTGTGCGGAGCGCCTTGCCGACTATAAAGTTCCCAAGTTTGTGGAATTCATGGACAGCCTTCCCAGAAATCCGGCGGGGAAGGTGAGCAAGCCGGAACTTCGGAATGTTCCGGCTCGCTCAGGCAAGTAATCGCGGCGTATGCCGGGTCGAGGGACTGAGGGAGTCTCATCTTGACACGGTCTGATTCTAAGAAGTACTGTTCATTCATGCTGTTCACGAAAAGGAGGAATGGAAGATTTTTATTATCTAAGGAGAAACCATTAAACCGAAAAAGGAGGTTTGCCGTTATGAAGAGTCCCTTTCTGAGATTTTTTCTTGCCTTTTGCTTGGTTTCATTGGTCGCCTGCGTGGTTCCAACACCGGGTTTCGCAGCAGATCCTCTCTTCAAGTTGAAGTATGCCACATTTTTCCCGCCCATGCATCCACACTCCGTTCTAGCCGATCAGTGGTGCAAAGAACTGGAAAAGAGGACAGACGGCCGTGTCACTACGGCCTTTTTCCCCGCCGGCACTCTGGTTTCGGCGAATGCAACCTACGACGGGGTCGTTAAAGGGATCGTGGATATCGGCTTGAGCATCATGTCCTACACGCCCGGCAGGATGCCTCTCTCCGAGGTGATTGTTCTTCCTCTCGGGTACAAGACCGGCGGCCAAGCCACACGAATGGCGAATGCCTTTTATCTCAAATTCAAACCAAAAGAATACGATGACACCCATGTCTTCTATCTCCACGCGCATGGGCCGGGATTTTTTCACACAAAAACACCGGTCAACAAGATCGATGAGCTACAGCGACACCGGATAACACACAATGCAAACAACACAAAGGAGGTGACAGCAGCCGAAG
>Ga0105100_10001693_pt1 | contig 12898 bp, 6 predicted proteins | sample PPLLak12cMay2015_2_FD_87033 | JGI IMG/M metagenome (GOLD analysis project Ga0105100, IMG submission 87033) | Freshwater sediment microbial communities from Prairie Pothole Lake near Jamestown, North Dakota, USA - PPLs Lake P8 Core (1) Depth... | ecosystem: Environmental > Aquatic > Freshwater >... | reverse complement strand
ATGGCTGGTGCAAAGATCCTCTACGTCGAAGATAATCCAGAAAATCGCTTGCTTATCCGGCGAATCCTTCAAGCAGAGGGTTACCAGGTACTCGAAGCAGAGAATGCCTCCCGCGCCCTGGAGATGCTGCATACCCAACAGCCCGATTTGATCTTGATGGACATCAACCTTCCCGAGGTGGATGGCTACACCCTGACCAACCAGATCAAAAGCCTGCCCGGACTGGATCGCGTGCCGATTGTAGCAATGACAGCCAATGTCATGAAAGGTGACCGGGAGCGCACCTTGCAAGCAGGCTGCGATGGTTATATTCAAAAACCGGTAGATGTGGACACCCTGCCGGGTCAAATCCATCACTACCTGGGAAATGGGAATTAAATCGTTATTCATGATTACCGGACCATAAAGCTATGTCCCAGCAGACATCCGCAACCAGTGAGATAAAAACCCAGCCCATTCAGAAGGCTTCCCTGCCAAAGGACGCCATCGTGCTGGTGGTAGAAGACAACGTCTCCAATTTTGTGCTGATAGCCCGCATGTTGGGGTATATGGGCATCCATTGTGAGTGGAAGACGTCTGGATATGAGGTGGTTGAGTATGCAGACACCCTGCCCAGGCTCGATCTGGTCTTAATGGATATCCGGCTGCCTTATGAAGATGGGTATGCAGCCCTGACGAAAATCCGTACCTCCAAAAGGTTAAGCACGACTCCCGTAGTAGCGGTCACTGCCGAAGCAAGCCTGGAACAGATGAACAAGGCTCGATTGGCTGGTTTTGACGGCTTTCTAGGCAAGCCCCTCGATCCGGATCGCTTTCCAGACCAGATATACAAAATCCTGTCTGGTGAGGCGGTCTGGGAATTAAGCTAAGCCAGTTTACAGTATTGCAAGAACCGCCATCAAAAACGTAAAATCGGTAGATTTTCCTCACATCCCTGTTTTAATTGAATAGAGGTCGTGCACGCTGCGCCCTGCCCTATGGGTAGCTAGCTTGATTATTGTTTTTACTGTGCAAAGGAAACCATGGTAAGCGCTGAGGAAATCCAGTCCGTCAACCAATCCATCCAGCAGATATCGCAGTCTGAATCTCAGGCTGAGATCATGGAAATCTATATCGGTGCTTTGAAACGGTCTGGATTTTATTCTTTCCAATTTCTCGCCGAGAATGGTTCGCTTCAGCTGGCCGATGTTTACCTGCCAGGAGGCACCACCACCACCCTAACCGATCGGGTGGCATTTCCTATCCAGGTGGGTGAAGAACTGGTACAGCAGCATGGGCAATTCGCGATAAAACTTTCCGATCAGCAAATATTGCCAGCTGAGGTAAGGACCACTCTCTACAACTATGGCTGCTTGGAGGCAGTGCTGCTGCCGATCTATCAGAACGGGCGGATCAGCTCGCTGTACCTGTTAGCCTCTCAGCAAACCGGAATGCTATCTGCGATCACGATCCTGCCGTATGCCAGCCTGACAGCTTTCACCAGCACAGTGATCGAAAAAGCACATACAACCCGGCGGCTAAACCGGCGGGTGGCTGCCCTCCAATCCCTGGCGAAAATCAGCCAGGCGATCTCGGTTGTCACCGATTTAAACGAGCTGTTTGAGGCAATTCACGAGCAGATAATCCAGGTGATCGGAGAAGTTGACCTGGCAATTGCACTCTATGATCCCAGCTCGGATATGATCTCCATCCCTTACGCCCAAGAAGCCGGAGTAAAAATATCCCTGGATGTCTTTCCCCTTGGGCAAGGTCTGACTTCGATCCTAATCCGAACACAACAACCGCTGTTGCTGGTTGAAGACACCGAACGAAAAGCTCTTGAATTAGGTGCAAAAATCGCCGGTGCGGCAGCAAAATCCTGGCTAGGCGTGCCCCTGATTGTCTCCAACGAAGTCTTTGGGGCGTTCATCCTTCAGGATACCTTCAACGAGCATCGCTTTGATGACGACGATCTACGCCTGATGACAACCCTCGCCTCCCAGGTGGCTATTACGATCCGCAATGTCCGCCTGTTACAAGATACCCAGCGCCGCGCCGAGAAAGAGAAGATCATCAGCGACATCACCACAAAAATCTGGGCTTCTCAAGACATCGAGACGGTCGCCAGAACCACGCTTTATGAGCTTGGGCGAGCATTGAAGGCAACCGACGGGAAAATCTACCTGGCAAACCCATCGGTCCAGGGTTTGGATCAAGCGGTAAATCTGCAGAATCCTGCCGAAACCCCGCCAGGCCTCAGGGCGGAGGGATACCCGTGAGCCAAGTGACCGCTGACCAGTATTTACAATACATCGCCCTCTTCCTGGCGCTGGTCGAAGTTATCGTGGGTTTGTATATCCTGGTGCTCAACCGGCACCACAGCGCAAACCGGCACGTAGGTATTTTCCTGTTACTCTCCGCGGTCAATACCTATGCGGTCGGCATGATGATCACCGCCCAAACGGCAGCCCAAGCAGAATATTCCGCTATCATCCTGGCGATGACCACCTCAGCCACAGAGCCGTTGCTATTGGTCACATCGATTTCACTACTCAGACCGCAATGGTTACAAGGACGATACCGGTGGATCTGGTATCCGGTTTATGGGCTAGCGCTCCTTCCAGCGATTCTGACCGGCATCGACCTGTTGTTCGGAACCCGGACCTGGTACACGGGGATTGACGCGGATACCTATCCGGGAGGGTTTTTAATTTCTCCAGAATTTACAGGCGGTAATGTCTCCAGCCTTGTTCGGATTGGTTTTATCCTTTGCTTCATTGTCATTTTTTCATTGTTAGTATATATTGCCCGATTTGATAACCAATCAACGCCCAAAGAGAGAAAATTAGCCTGGATCTTGCTCATCCAGCAGTTTGCCACCGGCGCTATCCTAACCTACTTCGCCCAAGTCATTCAGCCATCGATAACCATCCTGATCACCAACACGATTTTCGTGTTGACCTATGCTTTTGCTGCATTTGAGCAAATGATCTCTGAACGCAGCAAGCAATCCGGCAGCCTGCAGAATCGCTTGATCGTGGTCATATTGATCGTGGCTATTCCCGCCATGGTCGCCTCGACCGCATTTATCGTCAATCACGCCCAAAGGATTTTAAAAGATAGCAATAGTCGGAATATATCTACGCTGACCGACCAGCTCCAGTCATCCACCTATCTATGGGTAACCTCCAATCAAAATTTGCTCAAGCAGCTAGCCACTCAGAGAGAGATCACCAGCATGGATGTTGCCCGCCAGCAGGCACTCCTGGAGGAGATATCAAGCTCGCATCCTGATCTCAGCCTGATCAGCTCACTAAATTTGGAGGGCAGTGTCTTAGCCAGCAGCGGTCCTGTAAATGTGGGCACTCAGGTAGATTTAGAATGGTTGCCGGATAACGATTCGAGACAGGTGGTTCATTATCAGACGGTGCTCGGAGCTCCATTCAACCAGCCGTCACTGGTCTCATCGGTTCAGATTGTGAGCCCAGACAGAAAGCCAGCCGGCTATTTAATGACGGTATCTCCGCTCAAGACAATTAGCGAGCTAATCGGAACCGGATCATTTGGTGAAAACGGTTTCACCTTTGTTCTAAACGCGCAAGATCAAATCGTTGCATATTCAAACCCTGCTCAAATTCGTGATGTGCAAATCTTGGGTGAATATCCGCCAGTTGTTCTTCTCCGCCAGGGAATCCTGGGGCCGGTGGGTTTTAACGACGCACAGGGGCAAATGTGGCAGGCAAAATCCGGCTTATTAGGAAACGGGTGGGCGGTTGTCGCCCAAATTCCGGTTGCTGAGCTTGAGGCACCTGCCAACTTTCTAATCCGAATGGCGTGGTTCACGCTGGCTACCGCGATTTTGATCCTATCTACGTTATCTGTCCTGATGATCCGCCAATCGATCCGTCCGGTGCGGACACTAACCCAGGTCACAAGCGCAGTCGCCGCTGGCGATCTTACCCAGGTAGCCCCAATCGAAAGCGAAGATGAGATCGGTCTGCTTGCACGCAGTTTTAATAGTATGACCAACCAGGTACGCGACCTGGTTGGCGGGCTTGAGGAGCGGGTATCCCAACGCACCCAAGATCTGGAGAAACGCGCCGTTCAGCTGCAAGTGACCGCAGAAGTAGCGCAGGAAGCTGCTTCGATCCACGATCTCAACCAGCTGTTAACCCATACGGTAAATTTAATTTCTAACCGGTTCGACTTTTACCATGCTGGCATCTTCCTGATCGATGGCTCGAGGGAGTATGCAGTCCTGGTTGCAGCTTCATCTGAAGGCGGGCATCGAATGCTGTCGCGTGGGCATAAACTCAGAATCGGTCAGGTAGGCATCGTAGGTTATGTCGCCGCTCGAGGCGACCCACGTATCGCCCTGGATGTGGGTAGAGACGCCGTATATTTCGACAACCCCGACCTACCCCTGACAAAATCTGAGCTGGCCTTGCCGATGAAAGCCCACGGTCAGGTGATTGGTATTCTGGATGTCCAATCGGTGAAAGCAGCCGCCTTCACCGACGAAGATAGTGCCATATTGCAGATTCTTGCCGATCAGATTGCGCTCGCGATCGAAAATGCCCGGCTGCTCCAGAGCAGTGAAGACGCACTAAAGGAGTTGGAAACACTTTACAGGCAGCAGGTTGAACAAGCCTGGGAACAACGCCTCGAGAATACCATTATCGCATATACCTATGACCACATGGGAGTACATCCCATGCCTGGAAGAACCGATATTGAAGTTTCCCCACAAGCACAAGAGCCTGTCTACGAGGATCGAACGCTATGTCTGCCCATCCGCTTGCGGGAAATCACCCTTGGAGGGCTAGAGCTAAAGCGTGGAGCCGACGATCCTCCCTGGTCACCAGAAGATATCGAAGTCGTTGAAACAACCATGAAACAGGTTGCTTTAACTCTTGAGAGTTCGCGACTGAAAGAGATCGAACGCAAGCGGATCCAAAAAGAGCAGTTGATCAGCCAAATATCTGCCCAGACCCAGTCTGCCCTGGACCTGGATACAGTAATGAAGCGGGCAGTTCTCGAGATTGGACAGGCTCTGAAGGCAGAAAAAGTTCAAATTGAGCTGAAAGACTATGATCTGGCAGTCTCCCCTGCTGGGAATGGTGCCCATGAATAAGATCAAGGATATCGAGCTCACCCTGCAACAGCGGTTACTGCTTGCTTTCCTAAGCATGTCATTCTTAGTGCTGATCGCAAGCGGGGTTGGGATTTACTACGGGCGCTCTGTTGATAACGCGATTGCTGCGACCAGGACGGGTCTTGATCAGATTCAGAATGTTAACAACATCCAGAGAGACTGGCGTTCAATCTCAGAAGCCGTCGACACGCTTTTCTTGACCCGTCAGGTGGACAGCGCCCGAGTCAGCATCGAAACCTACACCCAAGCCCTGAACAACCAGCTTCAAGTCCTTCAAGAACAATCAGTAGGCATTCGTGAAAACACGATCGCAAACAACCGGGATATCCTGGCAGATTTGCTGGCAGGCGAAGCAATCTTTACTTCAACAATCGACGAGATATTGCGCCTGGCATCTGAGGGGCGCTGGGCGGTTGCAAGAGACTTGCGCGAGTCAATTTATATAACTCAGCAGACCGAGTTCAATAACCAACTGGTTCAAATATCCAACAACGTCCGCGAAGATGTTACCGTCTTGTTCGATAGTGCGAAGAGACTCCAAGATTTTACTCGCTTCATTACACTCCTAACGGCTGCAAGTGCTCTGGTGATCGCTTTAGTGCTGTCCATCGGCGGTACTCGGAGTATTGTCTATCCCGTGAAACAACTCACTCAGGCAGTTCAGCGGGTAACCCTGGGTGATTTCCAACCTATGAGACCCCTTTCTCGTAGAGATGAGATCGGAAATCTATCTCGCTCGTTCGCCCTGATGACCGAATGGTTACGGGATTCATACGAGACACTGGAAGAGAAAGTTGCCGAAAGAACCGAAGAGCTGGAACGCCAGAACATTCAGATTTCGGTTGCGGCAGAAATTGCCAGAGATGTTTCAACCGCCAGAGATCCTGAAAAATTGCTTGCTCGAGCCGTAAATCTGGTTTCACAACGCTTTGGTTATTACCAGACCAGCATCTATTTGGTCGATGAGGTCAACGAATACGCCATTCTCAGGGCTGTGAGTAACCAGGAGGGCGATGAGATCATCAATCGGGATACTAGAGTTCGCGTTGGAAGTGAAGGGATCATCGGTCAGGTAGCATTGACTGGTGAACCCAAAGCTTCGTTAGATATGAGGCAAGATCACCCGTTCACGGACAGCGCTCTCTTATCCGATCCCCTTTCCGAGATCGTGCTGCCAATGAAATTTGGAACCATCGTGATTGGTGTCATGGATGTTAAGAGCCACTCTTCAGATGCTTTTCGAGACAGCGACCAATACGTCCTCCAGATTTTGGCCGACCTGCTGGCAGTCGCAATCCATAATGCACAGTTAAATGTGAAAGTCGAAGAAAACCTCAACGAGTTGGAAATTTTATATGGGCAATATAGCCGGAAATCCTGGGAGAAAGCTTACCGCTACCTGGGAATAACTGGCTACACCTACGATCGTAGCGGGGTACATCCGATTCGCGAGCATCAGAATGAATCGCCTGCCGGTGATCTCCCTCCTGCCAGTATTCCGCTGGTTGTTCGAGGTCAGGATATTGGCACCTTAAAAGTATGGCCCGGAGAAAACCGCCTGATAACCGAGGATATTCGGGTACTTGAGGAATTAGGTCTGCGCATCAGTCAAACGATGGAAAATGCCCGCCTGTTCTCCGAAACCCAGCGCCGTGCAGAGAACGAACGTATTGTCCGTCAAGTTTCAGCCCATATGCGTGAAACCTTAGACATTGAGAATGTGCTTCGCGTTGCGGTTGAGGATATCTACCGGGCGCTGAATCTATCCCAGCTAACGATTGATCTTGCTCCTGAGGAAGATCTTGATGATCAGGTCCTTCTGGTTGACGCGTCGAGGTAAATGTGACAGCACAACCGATTTCACCTGATACCAATCATCAACCCCTTCCAGATAACCTGCCTGCTTATCTGCGAATATTCCGATTGTTGACAATTTACTCCAGTATTGGGGTGGTTTTCTTTTCGTTAATATACAGACAAACACAGGCCTGGCAATTATTACTGGCTGCGATCTTCTTGTTTATCTCCTGCCTGATTTCGCTAGTTGGATATCGTCAGGCAAAGACAGCCAGCAATCATCTGGTAAATTTCATTGTTTTTATAGGATTCACGTTTGCATATTCCTCCCTGCTACTGGTGTTGAGCCACGCAGAGGGATATCTTCTGGTGATCAGCCTCCTGGCATTTATTCCGGCATGCTTTGTAATACACAAATCCTGGAGCCACCGCATTATCTATATTGTAATATTCCTTCTGATTTCATTCATCCTCAGCAGAATTCCTATCATCGAACGTTATGATATCGATTCTTCGCCACAGATAAGTATTTTTCTGTTCGTAATCATCTTGTTTGTCGTCCTGCAAGGTGTATGGTTGCTAGGCCGAAATATTAAAATAAAAACGATCAAAGCCAGGCTTCTGATCTCGTTTGTTATGATTGCAGTCATCCCCTTGATAATTATCACTGGTGTAGCTACTTCGTTCGTGATCCGGGCTACCGAGAAGAGTGCTCTCGATTTGTTAACTGTAGTGGTAAATCTCAAGGAGATTGCTTTACATACTTGGATTGATGATCTTACACAAACGGTTCGCCAGGAAGCAACTCTAGCTGCTGAGTATAGCCCGTTACTCGATCTCTTGGAGGCAGCTCCTGGAGAGGCCGATTTCGAGGCATATAGACAAGAAGTTCAGAACCAATTAGTGCTGGCGCTCAATGCACAGAATGACATACGAGAGTACCTGATACTCGATCAGGAAGGCCTGGTTCTTCAATCCTCAAATCCAATCCATGCAGGCATCCCATGGGGAGATATTCCGGGTTTTAGCAAAGCGGCTAACAGCCAATCGGCATACACTATCACCGAATTACCCGATCTTGGTGAAAGGGTATTGCAAATCACCTTACCAATCCAAAACGACGATAACGAACCTGCCGGTTTCTTTGTTGGTATTGCAGATATGAGGCGGCTCTCCCAAATCATGAGCGATGGCGATATTTTGGGAGAAACAGGAGAAGTCTATCTGGTAGCATCCGATTTGACATTGTTGACTGGTTCGAATTCGACTGAAACCATCACAGGCGATCCGAAAATATTAACCCTTGGGGCACTAGATGCCATTCTGGGAAAACAAACTGGCAGGGACAGTTACGAAAATGCAACCGGGACGGAGATCTTTGCCGCTTACAGCTGGCTTGATGATCTGGACATAGCCATATTTGCCGAGCAGAGTCGCTCCGAGGTATTTTTACCGGTTATCAGCACCACATTAATCATCTCAGCTGTATCTATCTTACTCATTGCCGGTGCGGTTTTCTTTGGGCTCTCCATCTCAAACTCGATCGGGAAGCCTTTGGCAGAGCTCACCTCAGTCAGTAAAAGAATAGCGGGCGGCGAGCTAGATTTGGAAGCCGCTGTGGATGAACGCCATGATGAGATCTCCGAGCTGGCTGAGGCTTTCAATAAAATGACCCAGCAACTGCGCATTTTCATCAGCAGCCTGGAGAGGCGCGTGCAGGAACGCACTTATGAGCTTGAGGAACGAAACACTCAGCTAATTGCTGCTTCTCAATTAGGGAACTCAGTTACATCTTTTCTAGATATGGATGAGCTGGTCCAACAAGCCGTCAACTTAATTCAAGAGAAGTTCAATCTATATTATGTAGGCTTATTCCTGCTGGACGAGACCCATAACTGGGCAACCTTAAGAGCCGGGACAGGACATGCTGGGCGGGTAATGCTCGAACGAGGGCATCGGATTAAGGTTGGAGATGGCATGATCGGCTGGTGTATACAGAACACACGCGCCCGCATTGCCCTCCAGGCCGATGAAGATACTGTTCGTCTGGCTACTCCAGACCTACCCGAGACACGCTCCGAAGCAGCGATCCCACTTCGCTCGCGCAGCCTGGTCATTGGTGCATTGACCATTCAAAGCAACCACTCCAATGCATTTGACCAGGCTATGATTACGATCTTCCAGACAATGGCAGACCAAATCGCGATTGCCATTGACAATGCCATGTTGATTGACCAGGCTCAGAAAGCAATCGAAGCTACCCGGCAGGCATACGGCGAGCTGAGTCACAAAGCCTGGCTGGAACAAATCAGCTCAAAACAGGTAAAAGCCGTGTGTAATGAGCACGGGGTAGCAATCACGAACCATATAGAGAGCAATGGTGGCTACGGGGCTCCTGATATATCCCGCAACGGAGATGGTGAGGTTTATTTGCCCATCAAGGTCAGGGGCTCAGTCCTAGGATATCTCAAAGCCCATAAACCCGCAGCTTCAGGCACGTGGACGGATGATGAGAAAGAGATGTTGAGTACCCTAACAGAGCAGCTTGGTGCTGCCCTGGATAGTGCCCGGTTGTTCGAGGAAACTCTTACCAGAGCGGAACAAGAGCGAACAATCGGGTATATTGCCAGCCGGGTTCGGGAAACATTGGATATTGAGACGGTATTGAAGACTGCTACTCTTGAGATGCAGAAAGCTCTTGATCTGGAAGAAGTAGAAGTTCGGATGAACCAGAATATATTTCAGGATCAAAGGAAATGAATAATCCAAGGCGCGGGTTGAAAGTCTCCACCAAGCTAAATCTGGTTTTCCTGCTAAGCCTGCTGGTCATCACTGGCGTTCAGACCTGGCTACGCTCTAACACAAACCAGCAAATTGCATTCTTCGTATCCATTTTACTGACCCTGGCAGCGTTTGGCATTTTATGGGTTTTCACCCATAGGGTTGTGGCTCGTTCCCTCAACCAGATCATACGAGTTGTTGAACGCTGGCGGACCGGCGAATTATCTGCCCAGGTAGACCTAAACACCCGTGATGAGTTCCAACAGCTTGGAGATGCATTCAACCACCTTTCCACAGAGCTCAACCAGTCTTTGAAGGGTCTTGAAAAGACGGTCGCTGAACGAACTATAATTCTGCAAAGACGGGCACGCCAGCTTCAAGCAGCCGCCGAAGTGGGTCGAGCAGCTGTGACAATCCGTGACCTGAATATTCTTCTACCCGAAGTGACTCGTCTGGTTAGTATTCGTTTTGACGTCTATCATGTTGGCATTTTTTTGCTTGATGAAACCGGTGAGAATGCGGTTCTAAAAGCTTCGAATAGTGAGGGTGGAAACCAGCTATTACTCGAGCAGCATAAGCTGAAGGTTGGCACGCAGGGCATCGTTGGTTTCGTTGCCGGCCGTGGCGAACCGAGAATATCCTTAGATGTTGGATCGGATTCAATCCACTTCAAAAACCCTCACCTCCCAGAGACTCGCTCTGAGATCGCATTACCCCTGAGCGTGGCAGGTAAAATATTAGGCGTCCTGGATGTCCAAAGTACGAGAGCCAACGCATTTTCAAACGAGGACGCATCCATCCTGCAGATCGTAGCCGACCAAATTGCCATTGCCATCGATAATGCCCATCTTCTGGCTGAAAGCCGTCATGCCCTGGAGGTCTCCCGCAGGGCGTACGGTCAGCTTAGCCAGGAAATTTGGGCAAAATTCCTAAAATCTCGCCCTGACCTGGGATATTTCACCAATAAAGAAGGAATTGCAAAAGAGCGGCATTCCTCTGGGGAATATCCAGAGCTTTCGATCGCATGCCAGACTGGGCAAATCATCCAGGCTGAGAACAACTCCCTGGCAGTTCCCATTAAGTTACGTGACAATGTAATCGGCGCCTTCAGGTGTCAGAAAGGCATTTCTCAAGGTGATTGGACCCAAGAAGAGATTGAGCTATTGCAATCCATTACGGATCAAGTGAGCATCGCTTTAGAGGCTGCCAGACTATACGAAGACACCCAGAGAAGGGCTGAGCGCGAGCGTCTGACCGGGGAAATCACTGCTAGATTGCGCTCTTCCAATGATCCGAATGAGATCATGCAGATTGCAGTGAAAGAGTTACGCAAAGCTTTATCGGTCAGTCATGCTCAAGTACTTTTAACCAACAATTCGGAGAATGCAACAATGCCAGTAATTCAAGGGAATGGTAGTGAGCCTGCGTAATCGTACACAGGAGAGCACGCTGCGTGGCACATAATCCGATGCTTACCCGATTGAGTAGCTTATTATCAGAGTTGGAACATGACGGTGAAAGCTCTGCAATAAAGCATATCCCTGGTCAGCCGGGCTGGACCTGGGAATGCAACGCGGGTAGGCAAATTACTTTCTGTAGCCCTGAAGTCAAATATATATTGGGTATTGCGCCAGACGAATTCATCGGCAAACACATCGATAATTACCGCCTGACGCCCGAGTCAGCCCAATTATTGAGAAATGCTTTCCACAATGGTCATAATCCCAAGGAGATCAACGTACAATACATCACAAAACACGGTGATATCCTGCCCGCCACGATTACGATCCAGCCCATGGTAGACTCCCCGGGACAATCAGACATCTCCCCCTGGAATGGATTCGTGCAGATTATCGCTGAATCTACAGAACCAGACCAGCATCCTTCCAGTCTTCCTGCCGCATCTGAGCCGGACACTTCGCCTTTCCCGTCTGGTCTGCCTCCTATGTCCACAAGTCGTGGAAAACCACTCGGTTACCTGGCTCATCAGGATAAAATCCTACCCGCAGAAAAACCCCTAACCGAGATTGGAAAAGAAAGTATCCAATACAAGCGATTGCTCTACTCGCACTCTGGAGAGGATGAGCCAGCCACAATTGCCGTCCCAGCACAATTACACGATAATTCTGCAAATCTGGTTCTGGAGTTTATCGACTCGCAATCATCCCGGCAGTGGAGTGAAGATGAGTTGGCCTTGGTTGAACAGGTCACCGATCAACTTACCCTGGCTTTGGAAAATGCCCAATTATTCAGGCAGACCCAAATTCAGGCTGAAGAACTCAATCTTTTACGGCAGGTTTCGCTAGAACTCGCTCGCGAGCAATATGATCTGAAGTCCGTGATGGAGATTATTATTCGCCGGGCGACAGAGCTACTTGACTCCGAGACCGGTGCAATCTGGCTGTGGTCCGACTCCGAAGAGCAGCTAATCTTACAAAGCGCCTACTCGGCTGGGAATTCTGCCAGGGATCTCTCAAAAATTGAAATAAATGACGAGCTGCACCGGATAGCCTTCCAAAACAGAAAAGCCCAAACGGTAAACAACTACCTGAGGTGGGGAGAATCGACCGATCTGCCAGCGGTTGGATCCCCAGTTCCCGCGATTGTCGTACCATTAATCTGGCAAACTAAAGGTATAGGGGTTTTATTACTCACACGTGACGACCAGGCGTTTCAATTCACCCCAAATGAGCGTCACTTGATAGAGCTTTTGGCAGCCCAGGCTGCAGCGGTCATCCAGAACGCTACCTTATTCGATCAGACTCAGAAGGCTCTGGAAGAAACCGACCTTCTTTACAAAGCAAGCGCTGAGCTGAACGCCAGCATGTCGTATCGCGATATATTAAATGTTTTGAGAAATTACACGATACTCGGCAATCATTCCAGCGAGGTAACAATCAACCTATATGATCGTCCCTGGTCTGATACCGATTCACCAGAATGGTACGATCAGATCGCTCAATGGACGCCGGGGAAAGACAGCCAACAGAATCCCGTGCGCCACGCTATCAATACGATCCCGTCTGCAGAAAAGCTACTCTCCGCTCGCTCGATCACAATCATAGAGGATGTGACGGCTGATAACAGGTTAAACCAGACCTCACGCAGGTTTTTCACCAACCATCACAAAGCACAAAGCCTAATTTTTACACCACTGGTAACCGCTGGCCAGTGGCTTGGTCATAT
>Ga0105100_10001692_pt1 | contig 12900 bp, 13 predicted proteins | sample PPLLak12cMay2015_2_FD_87033 | JGI IMG/M metagenome (GOLD analysis project Ga0105100, IMG submission 87033) | Freshwater sediment microbial communities from Prairie Pothole Lake near Jamestown, North Dakota, USA - PPLs Lake P8 Core (1) Depth... | ecosystem: Environmental > Aquatic > Freshwater >... | reverse complement strand
CGAGGCGTTGCGCGAGCGCACGCGTAGCAACCACTCGGCGACGCACCTGATGCACGCGGCGCTGCGCAAGGTGCTCGGGCCGCACGTGCAGCAGCGCGGTTCGCTGGTCGATCCGGAGCGCACCCGCTTCGACTTCTCGCACGACAAGGCGATGACGCCGGACGAGATCCGCCGCGTCGAGGACCTCGTCAACTCGGCGATCCGCAGCAATGCGCAGGTCAGCGCCAACGTGATGAAATACGACGACGCCATCAGAGCCGGCGCGCTCGCGTTCTTCGGCGACAAGTACGGAGACGAGGTGCGCGTGCTCGCGATGGGCGAGCACTCGACCGAGCTGTGCGGCGGCACGCACGTCGCGCGCACCGGCGACATCGGCTTCTTCAAGATCGTCGCCGAAGGCGGCGTCGCTGCGGGCGTGCGCCGCGTCGAGGCGGTCACCGGCCGCGGTGCCGTCGAGTTCGTGCAGGCGCTCGACCGCGAAGTTCATCACGCTGCCTTCCTGCTGAAGGCGCCACCCGCCGAGCTGTCGCAGAAGATCGCGCAGGTGCAGGACAACGTGAAGGCGCTGGAGAAGGAACTCGCACGGCTGAAGAGCCGGCTTGCGTCTTCGCAGGGCGATGACCTTGTCGCGCAGGCCTTCGAAGTGAAAGGCGTCAAGATCCTGGCGGCTGCGCTCGAGGGCGCCGACCCGAAGGCGCTGCGCGAGACGATGGATAAATTGAAGGACAAGCTGAAGAGCGCGGTCATCGTGCTGGGCGCGGTGGATGGCGGGCGCGTGCAACTCGCGGCCGGCGTCACCGCCGATGCAACGGCCCGTGTCAAGGCCGGCGATCTCGTCAACTACGTCGCGCAACAGGTGGGCGGCAAGGGCGGCGGACGCGCCGACATGGCGATGGCCGGCGGTACCGATCCGGCCCGGCTCGGAGCCGCGCTCGCCAGCGTTCGCGCGTGGGCCGAACAGCGCCTGTGACCGACATCGTTATTCGCCGGGCGGAGCCGTCGGATGCCGAGGGCATCGCGCTGACGTTCCGTTCCCGACAGGCGTCCCTGGGCACACTTCAGAACCCGTATCCGTCCATTGCCCAGTGGACGGAGCGACTGAGCCGCGGCAACGCGCTCAACTACGTGCTGGTGGCGCTCGCGGACGGCGAAGTGATCGGCCATGCCGGCCTGCACGGCAATGAGAACCCGCGTCGCGCGCATGCCTGGCACGTCGGCATGAGTGTGCGGGATGACTGGCACGGTCGGGGCGTCGGCACGCGGCTCATGGAGGCGCTGATCGATCTCGCCGACAACTGGCTCGGAGCGTTGCGTATCGAACTGACAGTGTATTGCGCGAACGAGCCGGCGTTGCGGCTCTACCGCAAGTTCGGATTCCAGACCGAAGGCACGCTCCGCGCGTATTCGCTGCGCGACGGGCAGCTGACCGACACGTACGCAATGGCGCGGCTGCACCCGCGGCCGCCGGCGCTACCACCCTCCCCGGCGAGGCCGGAGTCAAAGTGAATAAGAAAGAGAGTCCGATGCTGGTCAGCAATCTCGAACTGGTTCCCGGCAAGCGCGTTACCGCGCATTTCGGGATCGTGCAAGGCAGCACCGTGCGTGCGAAGCATGTCGGCAAGGACATCTTCGCCGGCCTGAAGAACATCGTCGGCGGCGAGCTGAAGGGCTATACGGAGCTGATGCAGGAAGCGCGCGAGGAGTCGATCCAGCGCATGATCGCGGAGGCCGAGTCGATGGGCGCCAATGCGATTCTCAACGTTCGCTTCGCGACGACGTCGATCGCGGCCGGGGCGGCGGAGATCCTCGCCTACGGCAGCGCGGTGCGGCTCGAGGACATCTAGCAGCAATCCAAATGCTCGACCTGATCCAGATCGGCATCTTTCTCGCGTTGCTGGCGATCGGCTACTTCGCGGGCTCGATCGTCGAGCGGCGGCATTACGCGTCGATCCGCCAGCGCGAACGCGCATACGCCGATGTGCTGGCCTTCATGGTGCGCTTCCCGCCCGACCGCGTGACACCGCAGCGCGCGTTCCTCGTTCATGGCACCGTCGTCGTCAGTTCCGATTACTTCAAGACTTTCGTCGCCAGCCTGCGCAACCTGTTCGGCGGACGCTTCCGCTCCTACGAGACGCTGATGGAGCGCGCCCGGCGCGAGGCGCTGCTGCGGCTGAAGGCCGATGCCCGGCGCCGCGGCGCAAAGCTCGTCGTTTGCGTTCGCTTCGAAACGACGACGATATCGAGCGGCTGGGCGCCCTCGATGGAGGTGTTCGCCTATGGCACGGCGTTGATCCCGGAAGGCGAAGCCGGCGCCCAATCGAGCGGGCGTTCGCGTCTGCTCGGTGATGGCTACGCGCGTTACGCGCAGCCCGGACCGTGAAGCTCGAAAACAGGGCTCCGGCCGAGGGCATCAACGCCTCGCACGAGAACCCGCTGAAGGAACTGGCCTGGCTGCTGACCGGCAGCCTCGCCGCGGTCGTCGCGATCGTCTTCTCGATATCGCTGGCCGCACAGTGGATCGCGCCGCGCATTCCCTACAAATACGAGGCGCGTCTGGCGGCATCGCTGCCTTCGTTCACGACCGCGCCGGACACCGACCAGGGGCGCCAGGTTCAGGCTGAACTGCAGGCGCTCGCCGACCGCCTAGCCTCACGCATGCAGATGCCGGAAGGAATGATCGTGCGCGTCGGCTGGCGCGACGATCGGATCGTGAATGCCTATGCGACGCTTGGTGGGCAGATGGTCTTCTTCGGCGGCCTGCTGAAGCAACTCGGCTCGGAGGACGCGCTGGCGATGGTGATGGCGCACGAGCTGGCCCACCTGAAGTACCGCCATGCCTCAGCCGCCCTTGGCCGCGGGGTCGCCGTCGGTGTGATCCTGTCGGTGATCTCCGCGGAACTCGGACGCAACGCCGCCGGCGGGCTCCTGAACCAGGCAGGGGTCGTGACGCTGCTCTCGTTCAGCCGGGATCAGGAGCGTGCTGCCGACGAGGCGGCACTGAGCGCGATCGCGGCGGAATACGGGCACCTGGCAGGCGCCTTCGAGCTGTTCGAGGTCTTCCAGCGACAGGCGGGAGCGAAGTTCGAAGCGGCCGGCGCGGTCGAGTTCCTCCGCACGCATCCTCTCACTGCGAGCCGCCGCGCGGCGATCGAGCATTGGGCCGCCGCGAACAAGGTGCCGACGACGGGATCACCGCGGCCGCTGCCGCCCGCGATCGCCGCATTGCGCGAGGGGGCAAGGCGAAATGCCAAGGCTTCCTGACTACAGTTATTGCCCGCGCTGTGCGGGCGGGCTCGTCGTCGGCCAGCACGCGGAGCGCGATCGCGCAGCGTGCCCCGCCTGCGGCTGGGTTCACTGGGACAACCCGACGCCGGTCGTCGCGGCACTGATCGAATTCGACGGCAGGGTGCTGCTGGCGCGCAATCGCGCGTGGCCCGAGAAGATGTTCGCGCTGGTGACCGGGTTTCTCGAGCGCGACGAGACGCCGCAGCAGGCGGTTGCGCGCGAGGTACTCGAGGAAACCGGACTGCAAACCGTCGCATCGACGCTGATCGGCGTCTACGACTTCGCTCTGCGCAACGAACTGATCATCGCCTATCACGTGTTGGCCGAGGGCACGATCGTCCTCGGTGAGGAGCTCGCCGAGGTTCGGCTGCTCGAGCCGGCGCGCGTACGGCCGTGGCCGATCGGGACCGGCTTCGCGGTTGCCGACTGGATGCGGGCGCGGGGGCTGCCGGTAGAATTCCTGCCCTTGCCGACGAAGAACGGCTGAGCCGGACCGCAACGAGGCAGATATGCAGGAGATCCATGTCGACAGGGAGATCGACACGCGGGGACTGAACTGCCCGCTGCCGATCCTGCGGGCGAAGAAGGCGCTGGCGGACCTCGCGAGCGGCCAGGTGCTCAAGATCGTTTCGACCGACCCCGGCTCGATGCGTGACTTCAGGGCATTCTGCAAGCAGACGGGCAACGAACTGCTGTTGCAGCAGACAATCGAAAAAGACTTCGTCCACTTCCTGAAGCGTCGATGAGCACCCCTCCACCTACCACTCCAGCGGTTCGCCGGCCTTCGAGGCTGAAGCTGATGTTCTGGCTGCTGCTGGTGCCGGCCGTGCTGATCGCGCTGTACTTCACCTTTGTGCTGAGCTGGAACTACTCGGCCGGCGAACGCGCAGGCTGGGTGCAGAAGTTCAGCCGGAAGGGTTGGCTCTGCAAGACATGGGAAGGCGAGATGGCGATGGTGACGATGCCCGGCGCGATCCCGGAGAAGTTCCTGTTCACCGTGTGGGACAACCAGGTTGCCGCCTCGATCAACAAGGTGATGGGCAAGCGCGTGACGCTGCATTACGAGGAGAAGGTCGGACTGCCGACCAGCTGCTTCGGCGACACGCGCCATTTCGTGACCGGAGTCGTGCAAGTCGAAGAAATCCAGCTGACACCGGGGACCGTCGTGCCGACGCCGCGGCTGTCCCCGGACGCCGTCACGCCAGGGTCAGCGCCTGCTCCGTCGCCCACTCCTGCGCCGACTCCGACACCGGATGCGGCGCCGGCTCCAGCGCCGGCTCCGGCGCCGGACATTCCCGCGCCGCCCAGCACGCCGCCGCTGCAGGGGTACTGATCTTCAGCTGGCGGGTAGCCGCTCGAGTTGTTCGCGCACCTTTGCCAGCGTCGCACCGAAGCCTGCGAGGCGGTCCTTTTCCTGCTGGACGACATTCGCTGGGGCACGATCAACGAAACTCGCGTTGCCAAGCTTGACTTCCGCCTTGCGGATTTCGCCTTCGAGGCGCGCGATCTCCTTGCCGAGACGTTCGCGCTCGACTGCGATGTCGATCTCGATCTTCAGCATCAAGCGGAAGTCGTCGACGACCTTGACCGGTGCTGCCGCGCCCATTTCGGCGGGCGATCCCGCGACGACGACGTCGGACAGGCGTGCCAGCGTCCTCATGTACGGGGCAAAGACCGCCAGCGTGGCGGCATCCCCCTGTGCAATCAGCGGCACTTTTTCCGCCGGTGACAGGTTCATCTCGCTGCGCAGGTTGCGCAGCGCGTCGATCATGCGTTTCAGCAGCGCGACTTCGGCATCGGCGCCGGCATCGATCCTGGCGGGCTCGGATTGCGGATAGCGCTGCAGCATCACCGACGTCTGCTCTTCGGCGCCGCGTTTGCCGGCGGGCACCGACACCTTCTGCCACAGTTCCTCGGTGATGAACGGAATGACAGGATGCGCGAGCCGCAACGCCGCCTCGAGCACGCGAACCAGCGTCCGCCGCGTGGCCCGCTGCTGTGCGGCGTTGCCGGTCTGCAGCTGGACCTTGGCGAGCTCGACGTACCAGTCGCAGTATTCGTTCCAGACGAACGAGTAGATCGCGTTGGCGACATTGTCGAGGCGGTACTCGGCGAATCCCTTCGCGACTTCCGCCTCGGTACGTTGCAGTTCGCCGATGATCCAGCGATCGACCGCTGAAAGTTCCACCGGCAGGCTGGCATCGAGTCCGGTGTCCTTGCCCTCCGTGTTCATCAGCACGAAGCGCGTCGCGTTCCACAGCTTGTTGCAGAAGTTGCGGTAGCCCTCGCAGCGCTTGAGGTCGAAATTGATGTTGCGGCCGAGCGTCGCGTAGGCCGCCATTGTGAAGCGCAGCGCGTCGGCTCCGTAGGCCGCGATGCCGTCCGGGAAGTGCCGGCGCACCTTGGCCGCGACCTTCGGCGCATCCTCGGGCCGGCGCAGTCCGGTCGTGTTCTTGCGGATCAGCGACTCGAGGTCGATGCCTTCGATGATGTCGAGCGGGTCGAGCGTGTTGCCCTCGCTCTTCGACATCTTGCGCCCTTCGGCGTCGCGGATCAGGCCGTGGATATAGACATCGCGGAACGGCACGCGGCCGGTGAAGTGGGCCGTCATCATGATCATCCGCGCGACCCAGAAGAAGATGATGTCGTATCCGGTCACCAGCACCGTCGACGGCAGATACAAGTCGTAGGCCGCGCGCGCGGCACCCTGCGCCTGCTCGACTTCGGGCCAGCCGAGCGTCGAGAACGGCACCATCGCCGACGAGTACCAGGTGTCGAGCACGTCGGGGTCGCGTGTCAGCCGCTTTCCCGCGCCCGCCTGCGCCTGCGCCTCGGCTTCGTTGCGTGCGACATAGACGCGGCCTTCGTCGTCGTACCAGGCCGGAATCTGGTGGCCCCACCACAACTGGCGCGAGATGCACCAGTCCTGGATGTTGCCCAGCCACTGCTGGTAGACGGTGTTCCACTGCTCGGGGAAGATCTTCACTTCGCCGGCTTCGACGACGTCGAGGCCCACTTGCGCGATCGAGCGACCGGCATTGCGCGTGCCCGAATTTGCAGCTTCGGGGGCCGGTTTGCTCATCGCCATGTACCACTGTTCCGAGAGCATCGGTTCGACCGCCTCGCCGGTGCGCTCGCAGCGCGGCACGACCATGCGATGCGGCTTCTCGGAAACGACGAGGCCCGCGGCGCGCAGATCCGCGAGCACCGCCTTGCGCGCGACATAGCGGTCGAGTCCGCGATACTTTTCCGGTGCGTTGTCGTTGATCGTCGCGGTCGGAGTGAAGATCGGCAGCGGCTCGAGTCCGTGCCGCTGGCCGATCGCGAAGTCGTTGAAGTCGTGCGCAGGCGTGATCTTTACCGCGCCGGTGCCGAATTCCATGTCGACGTACTCGTCGGCGATCACCGGGATCGTGCGGCCGGTCAACGGCACGCTGACCGAGCTTCCGATCAGCGCCTGATAGCGCGCATCCTTCGGGTTCACCGCGACCGCGACGTCGCCCAGCATCGTCTCGGGCCGCGTCGTCGCGACGACGACGCCCGAACTTGGGTCATGCGTGCCGTCGGCGCCCGGATACCTGAGCTCCCAGATCCGGCCGTCTTCCTCCTCGGATTCGACTTCGAGATCGGACACCGCCGTCTGCAGTTTCGGATCCCAGTTGACGAGCCGCTTGCCGCGATAGATGAGACCCTGCTCGTACAGGCGCACGAAAGTCTCGACGACGACGCGTGACAGGTTGTCGTCCATCGTGAAGTAGGTGCGGGTCCAGTCGACCGAGTCGCCGAGACGGCGCATCTGCCCGAGGATCGTTCCACCCGACGATTCCTTCCAGTCCCACACCTGCTTGATGAAGGCTTCGCGACCCATCGTGCGCCGGTCGATTCCGGCCTCCTCGAGCTGGCGCTCGACGACGATCTGCGTGGCGATCCCCGCATGGTCGATGCCGGGCAGCCACATCGTGTTGAAGCCGCGCATCCGGTGACAGCGGGTCAGCGCGTCCATGATCGTGTGATTGAACGCGTGCCCCATGTGCAGGCGGCCGGTCACGTTCGGCGGCGGCAGCTGGATCGAGAACGCGGGTCGAGTGGAGTCGAGCCCGGCGGCGAAGTAGCCGCGCTTCTCCCATTCGGGTGCCCAGCGTGCCTCGATCGTGGCGGGCTCGAAGCTCTTCGCAAGTTCGGTCGGACTGGCGGCGGTGGTCGTGGCAGTCATGTCTATGGCTGCGCCGAATTGCGGGCGCACCGTCATTCGCAGGGGGAAAGGCGGAATTTTAGGGCCTGTTCGCGTTCGGACCCTCGGTGAACGCGAAACCGCGCCCGCTGCGCTACTTCATGCCGGCGCGCTGGCGGGCGATCTCGACGGCGAGCGCACGGGCGATCGACTCGCGCACCGTTGCATCGAGCGCCGGCCTCAGCTCGCTGACCAGGCTCGTGAGTGCACGCACCAGCGTCGGCTGCAGTCGCTCCTGTATCTGGCGCTCGAGCTCGGCCGCGAGCTTCGGCTGCAGCTCGCGGTACAGGCTTTCGCGCAACTGGGTCTCGATGCGGTCCCAGTCGGGCGCAACGCTGATGGGTTCGACCGGCGGGGGTGGCAGTGGCGGCGGAGGCGGCGGAGGCGGAGGCGGCGGCGCCGGAGGCGGCGGCGTTGGCTGGGGTGGCGCGGCACGCGGCGGGGCCGGCGCGCGCGGCGGGGCCACGACCGGCGGGGGCGGCTGCGGCAGCGAAATGTCGAGGTCGAGCGACGGCAGCGTCAACCGTTCGGTCAGCACCGGGATCGTCGCATCGTCCGGCATCACCTTGCCGCCCGGCTGCGTGAGCCGCTCGAGGTCGGTTGACTTCTTATTGCTGGTCGCCATGGCCCATTTCGAACGTCGTCGGCTTGTATCCCTGCTCCTTGTAGAGCTTGAAGCGCGCGCGCGCCCGCGCACGATCTTCGTCGTCGCGCGAAACGACTTCAATCACGCGATCGTAGCGCTCGAAGAATTGACCGAACGCCGCAGGCGCCTCGTCGTCGAGCGTCAGCAGCACGTCGCCCGCGGGCGCTGCGAGAGGATCGAGGGTCAGCAGGATCGGCGTATCGGCCGCGAGCGGTGATTCCGCATACACGTGCGGCAGGAAGTCCAGCGCCGAGAAAGTCCAGAGCGCAGCATCGAATTGTGCAAGGCGGTCTGCATTGCGCGTGTATACGACGAGGCGTTTGCCCGCCGCGCGCGCCTTGCGAGTCACCCGGCACGCATAGTGCACGCGATGGTCGACGTTGAAGTGGAAGTCGATGCGGGTCACGTCGCGTGCAAGGATGGCGAACAGGACCTAGTCTGCGCGCTCGATCAGAAGTTGCGCGAGGAGCGCCACCGGTCGGCCGGTCGCGCCCTTGGCGGGCCCGCTTTTCCAGGCCGTTCCGGCAATATCCAGGTGCGCCCACGGATACGCCTTCGTGAAGCGCGAGAGGAAACAGGCGGCGGTCACGGCGCCGGCATTGCCCGGCGTGCCGATGTTCGCCATGTCGGCGAAGTTCGACTTCAGCTGTTCCTGGTAATCGTCGTCGAGCGGCATGCGCCAGGTCGGGTCGGTCGCCTCGCGGCTCGCAGCGAGAACCTGGGCCGCGAGTTTCTCGTTGTTGGAAAACAGGCCGGAATTCACGTTGCCCAGCGCCACGACGCAAGCCCCGGTCAGCGTCGCGATGTCGATCACCGCGGCCGGCTTGAAACGCTCGCTGTAGGTCAGCGCGTCGCACAGGATGAGCCGCCCTTCGGCATCGGTATTCAGGATCTCGATCGTCTGGCCCGACATCGATGTCACGATGTCGCCGGGCTTGACCGCGGTGGACGACGGCATGTTCTCGCAGGCGGCCACGACGCCGACCACGTTCAGCTTCAGCCTGAGTTCGGCCAGCGCGCGCATCGTACCGAGCACGCTCGCCGCTCCGCACATGTCGAATTTCATCTCGTCCATCGCCGCCCCTGGCTTGATCGAGATGCCGCCGGAGTCGAACGTGATGCCCTTGCCGACCAGCACGACCGGGCCCCGGTCCTTCTTCGCGTCCTTCTTCGATCCGCTGTACTTCAGCACGATCAGCCGCGGTGGCTGCGCCGAACCCTTGGCGACGGACAGGAACGAGCCCATCTTCAGCGCTTCGAGCTGCTTGCCCTCGAGCACCTCGAGGCCGAGCTTCCACTCGCGCGCCAGCGCACGCGCCTGCTCCGCAAGATAGCTCGGTGTGCAGATGTTCCCCGGTAGGTTGCCGAGTCGCTTGGTCAATTCCATGCCGTTGGCGACTGCCGTGCCCTGACGCACCGCGCGTTCAGCCGCCGCCTCGCGTTTGCCGAGCAGCAGCGTGATCTGTTCCGCTCCGCTGCCGTCCGCATCGCGTTTGCTCTTCAGCTCGTCGGTCCGGAACGCGGTTTCGCGCGCGGCGATGACGGCGCTGCGCGCCTGCCATTCGAGGTCGCGTCCCTTGACCTTCCAGTCGGCAGCGGCCAGCGCAATGTTCTTTGCGGAGAGCGATTTGACGCCGGTGCGCACCGCTTCTGCGAACGCCTTCTCGTTGAAGTCGTCCTTGCCGCCGAGGCCCACCAGCAGCACACGCGGGCTGGCGATTCCTGCGAGCCCGCGCAGCAGCAGCGTCGAGCCGCGCTTGCCAGTCATGTCCCCGCTCTTGATCGCTGCCCTGATCGCGCCACCGGCCGCGGTGTCGAGCGCCTTCGCGGTCGCGCTGAGTTCGCCGTTTGCGTGCACACCGACGACGACCGCGTCGGTCTTCAGTGTCTCGGGCCGACCGACCTTCGTGCTAAATTCCATTGAGGGTTTCCCTCTGAAAAGTCCCGCGATGAATGCGTCCGCCCCATCGACGAGACGTTCAAACAAGGCACGGTCGGGCGCTGCTCATCCCGGTCGCGCGGCGCGGCGCGAAGTATATAGCCCGGCCGGTCACGGGGCGCGCGGTTCGCGCTCAAACCGCCGATGATCTTCCGGCGCGCCATCGTCGCCGAACTCACGAGCACCGCAAGCGCCGTGTTCACGGTGCTTTTCTCCATCATTTTCTCCGTTGGCTTGGTCCGCATCCTGGGTCAGGCGGCCGGCGGGCGCGTCGACAACCAGGCGGTCTTCGAACTGATGGCACTGACCGCGCTCACCTGGCTGCCGATCGTGTTGACGCTGACACTGTTCATTGCCGTGCTGATGACGCTGACGCGCAGCTATCGGGACTCCGAAATGGTGGTCTGGTTCACGTCGGGACAGAGCCTGCTCGCCTGGGTCGGGCCGGTGCTGCGGTTCGCCTGGCCGATCATCGCGGCGATTGCGCTGCTGGCGCTTTTCGTCATGCCGTGGTCGAACGCTCAGATCGAGGAAAGCAAGGAGCGCTTCGCCAAGCGCGACGATGTCAGCCGCGTCGCCCCCGGGCGGTTCATCGAGTCGGGCGGCGCCGACCGCGTGTTCTTCGTCGAGTCGGTCGACTTCGTGAACGGCCGGGTGCGCAATGTCTTCGTCAGCACGCGCAGCCAGGGACGCGAAGGGCTCGTCGTTGCAGCGCAGGGAGTGCTCGAGGTGGCGCCCAACGGCGACCGCTTCCTCGTGCTCGAACGCGGCCGGCGCTACGAAGGAACGCCCGGCAAGCTCGAGTACCGGACGCTCGAATTCGACCGCTACGCGATCCGGCTCGAGAGCCGACCGGACCGGCCGATCGGGGAACGGCGTGCGAAGACCATCGGCACGATGCAGCTGTTGGCCGCCCCGACGGACGTCAACCTGGGCGAGCTGATGTGGCGCTTCGGCATCCCGATCGTCGCACTGCTGGTGACACTGCTCGCGATCCCGCTCTCTTATACGAATCCACGTGTCGGCCGGTCGTTCAACCTGATCGTCGCGGTGCTGGCATTCGCCGTGTACATGAACGTGCTGAACACGGTCCAGGCCTATGTGCAGCAGGGCCGGGTCAGCTTCGGCATCGGGGCCTGGGTCGTGCACGGCCTCGTGCTGGCGGTGATCGTCGTTCTCTTCACGCGGCGCGTCTACATGCTGTACTGGTGGCCACGCTGGTTGACTCCCGCGTACTGGCGCGAGCGGGGCGCTGCATGAGGACGATCCGCCGCTATCTGTGGCAGGAGATCGCCACTGCGACGGCCTTCGTGCTGTTCGGTCTGCTGTCGCTGTTCCTGTTCTTCGACATGGTGCAGCAGCTCGACGAGGTCGGCCGGCGCGGGTTCCTGCTGCGCCATGCGTTCGGCTACGTGGCATTGACACTGCCGTCGCGCACCTACGAACTGATGCCGATCGCGGCGCTGATCGGCACGATCTACGCGCTGTCCAAGCTCGCGGCGAATTCCGAGTTCACGATCATGCGGGTCTCGGGAATGAGCACGCGGCGGCTGCTGCAGAGCCTGCTCGGTATCGGGCTGGCATTCGTTGCACTCACCTACCTGCTCGGAGAGTTCGTGTCGCCGCCGTCCGAGCAGCTGGCGCAGAAACTCAGACTCAGGGCGATCGGCTCCGCGGTCAGCGTGCGCGACTTTCGCTCCGGAGTCTGGGTGCGCGACGTGGTCAAGGATGCGGGCGGCGGGGTCGGCGCGTTCCGCTTCATCAATGTGCGCGAGGTAACGCCGGACGCCGGCACCCGCAACTGGCGCGTGTTCGAGTTCGATCGCGACTACAAGCTGCGCTCGATCATGACCGCCGAAGCGGGGCGCTACGAACCGGGCGCGGGCTGGACGCTCACCAATGTCGTCGAGACCCGCCTGCCCGAAATCACGGTGTCGGCGGCCGATCTGGCGAGCGCGCGCACCGATGTGGTCCGCAGCGAAAGCCGCTCCTGGCCCTCCGATTTGAAGCCCGACATCTTCGGCGTGATGATGGTTCAGCCCGAGCGCATGTCGGGCTGGGATCTCGCGCAGTATGTGCGGCACCTGGCGGAGAATCGCCAGCAGACCGAACGCTACGAGATCGCGTTCTGGAGCAAGCTCTTCTATCCATGGGCGGTACTGGTGATGATGGCGCTCGCGCTACCGTTCGCCTACCTGCACGTGCGTGCGGGCGGCGTCAGCCTGAAGATCTTCACCGGCGTGATGATCGGCGTCGCGTTCTACGGCCTGAACAAGCTGTTCGCGCACCTCGGTCTGCTGAATACGTGGCCGCCGATCATCGTCGCCGCTTTGCCCAGCCTGGTCGTGCTCGCGCTGGCGATGAGCGCGCTGTATTGGATAGAACGCAGGTAGTTCTAGGCAACCTGGCTCGGATGCGCGACCGTGTCAGTCGTTTGCTCCGGGTCGGCTGGCACCGACCGCACCGACAGCACGCCGTCGATGGCCGCGATCATGTCGATCGCGCTTTGCGCGACCGGGCTGTCGACGTCGACCAGCGTGTAGGCCATTTCGCCTCGTGACTTGTTGACCATGTTGTGGATATTGAGCCCGGCCTTTGCCATCGCTGTGGAAATCTGCCCGAGCATGTTCGGTACGTTGGCGTTGGCGATCCCGATGCGATAGTCCGATTCGCGCGTCATCTCGACATTGGGGAAGTTGACGGCGTTGCTGATGCACCCGTTCTCGAGGAACTCGCGCACCTGTTCGACGACCATCACCGCGCAGTTTTCCTCGGCCTCGGCGGTGGACGCGCCGAGGT
>Ga0105100_10001690_pt1 | contig 12905 bp, 11 predicted proteins | sample PPLLak12cMay2015_2_FD_87033 | JGI IMG/M metagenome (GOLD analysis project Ga0105100, IMG submission 87033) | Freshwater sediment microbial communities from Prairie Pothole Lake near Jamestown, North Dakota, USA - PPLs Lake P8 Core (1) Depth... | ecosystem: Environmental > Aquatic > Freshwater >... | reverse complement strand
GTCCGGGCGAATCGGCGACGTGAAGATAGTCAATCCACTCCAAGTTGCTCCCCATTTCGGCCACCACGTCTTCCCCCATCATGATCCTATGGTAGATGTCGTAGAGCAGCTTCACCTGCGGGCTTCCCACGTGTTGAATGATTTCAAATCCCATCCGTGAGTGATCTAGGAAGGTCCCCCGATGGTCCAGTACGCTGTTGAGCGGTTCCAGCAACAACACCACGCCTGCGTCTGATGCCTGATGGACCAATGCCTGCAATCCTTCTACCACGCTTTCAAACTTCTCTTGCTTTGAGAGTGGCGGTGGTGTCGCAGCACTGCCATCGGCCGTAAGGACATCGCTGAGCATCATTAAATGATGACATCTGAGCTGTTGAGCTGCCGTAAAGGCCTGTTCCATCTCGGCCATCAGGCTCGGCCGCGCTTCTGGGTCAATCAGTGCGTGCTGTCGGTTTCCGCTCATTGCAGCGATGGTGAGATTGAATTGGGCTGCTGATTCTTTAATCGCCATTAACTCTTTGGTGCGCCAATCCCAGAACTCTATCGCAGAGTAACCGAGCGCAGACGCTTCCTGCATCCGTTCGACAAACGGCCGGTCAGTAAATACAGTCTCCAAGCAAAGAGAGAGTCTCATCGTGCAAGCTTTCAATAGGGTGCTCCAATTTCTGGGGCAGGCGGATTACCGGGACCGCATCGCTGTTGCGATTTCCTTGAGGCGTTCTTCATTGATGAGGAAGCCGGGATCGACAGGATACTCTTTTCCACTTGCATAGATTTTCAGAAAAAGATCGTAGTCGTCGGTCCATCCCTTTCTACCAGGTTCCACCCGGGTCACTTCGGTTTTTAGGAGGGTCCAGCTTCTAAATCCACGGTGTGTAATTCGATCGTTGGTGATATCAAGGTAATGTGTCCGGTCCTTTCGGAGAACCCAGGCCCCAACCAAGCCCACAAGCCCGCTCGCAAGCAAAGTCATTCTTAACTTAAGTTCAGAAAGGGAATAAGCAAAATAGAGACACAGGACCCCGAAGGCAAGAGCACCCCAATAGAGCAACGGCCACGAATGGAACTGTTTATGGTATCTCATGACCTCCATTCTTATTATATCCTCTTTCTGCTTTTCGTTTCACCTATCCCCGGACTGAGTCCATGTTTTTCTGCTTGGAGTCCCATTCGAATGCCGAGAGGATCTGTCTTACGCTATTTGCACTTGCCACCTGTCACTTGGCCCTAGTCAACTTAGTGGAAATTGTTTATAAGAAGACAAGGCCTCCAACCTGACACGGGGGTCTTGGATGTTCTATGGGGCTGATCCGAGAGGGTGGTTTTGTGCACCAGACAGCAGAAGTCGTAATCATTGGAGCCGGTGTGATAGGCTGCAGCACGGCTTATCATCTTGCCCGAATGGGCATCACAGATATTGCGGTTGTTGAGATGGGTCAGGTGGGGAGTGGGTCTTCAGGAAAATCAGCATCGATGCTTAGTCTCCAATTCTGCCATGATGAAATGAGCGTCCGGATGGCAAAGTACTCCTTTGGGAAATACATGCAATTTGAAGAGGAGATCGGCGCTCCGATTGACTTCAAGAGAAATGGGTGGCTATCACTGGCCACACAGGAAACAGCTCACACTCTTCGCCGGAATGCAGAGCTTCTTCAGTCCCTCGAGGTACGGACAGAAGTATTGTCACCGGAGGAAATCAAGCGACGGTACCCAGAGATCTATAATGAAGACCTGGTCCTTGGCACGTGGGGGGAAGACGACGGACCTTTTGACCCCCACATGATCATGTGGGGGTACATCAAAAAGGCATCGGAGATGGGCGTTCGTTTGTATCAAGGAGTCCACGCGACGGGGATCAAAATTCAAAATGGGAAAGTGGAAGGGGTTTATACAGATAAAGGCCTGGTCTCCACAAAGGTGATCGTAAACGCTGGCGGACCTTGGGCGATTGAGATTGGAAGATGGGTAGGCATTGACATCCCGATCCTCAACCTGGCGAGGGGCATTTTGGTGACTGGCCCTTTTCCTGAAATTCCTTCTTCAAGTCCCTTCGTGGAGGACATGACAGCAGAGTGGTATTACCGCCCTGAAGGCGCTGGTGTCTTGATGGGTATGGGAAAGAAACCGGTTGACGAGTTGGATGTGAAAATGACCTACGAAATGATGGAGAAGATCATAGAGGCGGGAATCCATCGCGTGCCGGTTCTGGAGAAGGCTTCGGTGTTAACATCCTGGGTAGGAGTTCGACCCATGACCCCCGATGATCGTCCTATTCTGGGGCCAGTTCCATACCTGGACGGGTTCATTCTAAACTGTGGATGGGGTGGAACGGGAATCATACAGGCACCGATCGCGGGTCAGCTCGTCGCGGAATACATCAGGGACGGACACACCACAACCCTGGACATAGGCCCCCTTGGAATCAACCGCTTTGGAAAACAAAGACATTTGGAGGAGACTTGAAGCTTTCCTCCCCTGTCTGCCGCTCCCCCTTTCGACCGCTGGCGGGAAGACAGGCACAGGGTTAGGAGTTTCACTTCAGTCTGCCGTATTTGCGCATGATTCCAACCAGTTTGTTGAGGGGAAGAGCATAGGCAGTCTGTTTTCGGATGCCGGTTAATGTCGCAGCCGTGCACAATGCGTTCAGTACAGCCTCTTCAACGCTCTCCACTACCGCCTCAAAGATAGGGGTCAAAGCCTCGTGTCCCAAGGTCCTAACTGCAAAGCCCTCGTTGGACGCGGCATGCAGGGACGAATGGATGCGATTCCCAGTTGAAAAGGCGAGAAAGATGTCACCGGAGCTGTCCGCGCCCATCGAGCCTGCGCGTGCAATTCCCAGGGCTCCCCGCCGCGCCAGTCTCTTGCACTGGTCTGCAAGCAAGGGGATGTCTGTAGCAATAATGACGATGATGGACCCTTCACGACTGGAACTGAGGCCGGTTTGTTGTAGGTCTGTCCTGCCGGGTACTTCAGTGACCGGTATGTCTCTCCCCACGGGCACACCGTCGACTATCAACTGGTAACGGCGCCCATAGTTGGCTTGCACCAACGCCGCAAGGCAAAACTGACGACCATTCAACGATATCACTCGGGAACTGGTTCCTACGCCGCCCTTGAACTCATAACAGACCATCCCGGTACCGCCACCCACAGAGCCTTCGGTGACCACTCCAGAGGAAGCGGAATCAAGGGCCTGATGGACATGTTCTTGCTTGACGTGCATTCCATTCACATCATTTAAGAACCCGTCCCAAGTTTCACCAACAACCGGGATCATCCACCGACTTTTGGAATCCGGATTCCTTGAGAAATAGTACGAGATGATCGCGTCCCGCACCAGACCTAGGCTGTGCGTATTGGTGATCCCGATGGGGGTACCGAGTAAACCTGATTCCTCTACCCAAAGAAGACCTGTCATTTCGCCATTGCCGTTCAGAGAGAATGCGCCCGCATAGACGGATTCCTCCCAGATGTTTTTGTGAGGGAAGATGACGGTCACCCCTGTCCGGGCAATTCCCTCGACCCTGTCAGTCTCTGGTTGCCCTTCGATGACCGTCGCATGCCCGACCAGGACGCCAGGGACATCGGTGATGGCGTTATATGGCCCCCGCGGCAGCCGCCCGATTCTGATCCCCAAATCTGCTGCTCTCGTTCGTTTTTCGATCTGCGACATTAGGGCACCTCCCGCACCGTGTGATTAAAATTATCACACTACCCTCTGCTCGTCCGATCGGTCCAACACGCGAGCAGACTGACTGACATGTGATAAATGTAATAGTTACACTAAAAAATATAAAAACGGAAGAACTTTCCTCGCGGTCACGTTCTAGTCAGATCAAGTCCACCACAGATAAGACAGGCTTGTCCCATTGTTGCAACTTTCACCCTCTTTTGTTGGCAAGCACGTGCCTCTTGACCCCACCCCCTAGAGACTGTGTCACAATTACCAGAAAGCACTCCCGTAGAAAGGGGGAAGAGGCGGCCGGGTGGATAAGCTTTAGAGCGGAAACATCTCAGCGTTTAGATTCAGAGCTGCAAACTCCATGATATGATTTCATTTTTGAGAAACGCCAGTTACCCATAACCTAAGTGACCCGCATTCTAAAGCTTAGGACCCCGACTGCCTCTTCCACTTGGAGTTGCCCTCTAGCCCAATTACGACACAGTCTCGAAGGGCGGGGATTACGGGGCACTTGCCGGCCTGGGTCGTACAATGCTGAAAGCAACCCCTAATCCATCCGGCCCACCGCACCCATATAGACCGAGATCTCCTTCTTACCATCCACTCCAATCAGTCGATCCACCTCTTCATCGTAAAAGGCTCCGATGCTGCAGCAACCGAGACCTAAGGCGGTGGCAGCAAGGTAGAGATTCTGTCCGATGTGCCCAACGTCCATATAGATGTAGCGATAGGCCCTTTCGCGATATTTCCATTTGGATCGTTCGACCATCGCTGTCCAGACAAAGACCGCTCCTGCATCGGCAACCAGCGCCTGACCCAAAGCCGCCTCGCTCGCTTCTCTCCCGTAATTCCCCTCTCTCTGAAGGACCAACTGGGCTTCTTCGACGTCATAATGATAGATCCCTGCTGTCGTCGACTCCACGCGGTTGACCAGAACATACGTGTCAATCGGGTAGAGAGCTCCTGCGGAGGGAACGGCTCTAAAGTCATAACCCCACGCCCTGGCAGTGATCCCCTGGGTGGCCCAGAGGAGTTGGGAGAGCTCAGGAAGGCTGATTGACCGAGGCGAAAATTCTCTCATCGATCGCCTGAGGGCGATCGTCTCCCAAATAGCCTGGCCACCTTTTTGAAAAGGAGGAGAAATCGAAAGACGCTTGAGTGATGGAGGGTCTTTCTTATACGGAGAGGGCTGTGTTGACGCATCGAGCCAGCCCCTCGGCATTTTGTCTCTCTGGTATTTCGTCTCCTGGTGGTACAGGTCTCCGATTCCGTTGTGATTCTGTCTCATAACACGTTTTCTCCGATCTCCGTTTCTAGGATCAGATTAATTGAGCCCCATTAGAAAAGCAACGTTCTCTTAAGACTCTTAAGATAGATGCCCACAAGAATCCTTCAGGAACCAGTTGCCTATTGATACCCGATCTGCAATAATGTTTCACGGCAGAAGGGTGTTTTGATGAAATCGGATCAGCAGAGATGGAATGAGCGATTCAACAAGAGAGGGTTTGCCCTCGGAAAAGAGGCAAATCTCTTCCTAAAAAGACATGCCCATATTCTTCCAAAAGGAAAGGCTCTTGACCTGGCGACGGGAGAAGGGAAGAACGCCGTTTTCCTCGCACAACATGGGTGGGAGGTCGATGCAGTCGATATCTCACCCATCGGGCTGAAGAAAGCCCGAAGATTGGCCAAAGAACATGGGGTCGCCATCCATACCCACTTAGCGGATCTCGATGCCTTTCAGATTGACAGAGAGGGATACGACGTCATCCTCAACTTCTACTTTCTCAACCGTCGTCTCATCCCGAAGATCAAGAAAGGGCTGAAACGGGGTGGGAAGGTGATCTTCGAGACCTACTTGGTTGACCAGAGACATCTTGGAACAGGAGGGCCCAAAGACCCAAAATATTTCCTTCAGCATAACGAACTCCTTCAGCGATTCAAAGATTTTCGAGTCCTCTTCTATCGGGAAGGAATCTTTAAAGAAGGAGGAAGACGAAGAGCCCTCGCTAGCCTGATTGCGGAAAAACGTTGAGCCCATGGCGCTCGGCGCATACGGTGAGCTAGGAAAGGTCAGGGAGATTTTTTCAATCTAGGTTCTGAATTCTTTTTGACAGGCTCTTCGTTGACTCTGGTATCAAAGGTTTCTTTCGTACGATTGAAGTAACCGAATTGAAGGCGCGGAAATTCACCCTTCAGAAGAACCATCATCTCAGAAATGCCTATTCCCCGCCCTGATCCCATCTCTTTGAGGTAAAGATCAGGATCAATGTTCAAATTTCGCATCTGGACAAGATCGAGTTGAGTCTTCTTAATCAATTTGATCAAACGCTCCAGCTCTGATGCTCTGTCTGTGACTCCTGGGAAAACAAGAAGGTTGACTGATGTGTACTTCCCTTTCTCCTTCGCCCGGATGAGAGAATCGATGGCCTCTCTGAGGGTATATCCTCTCGGCCGATGGTAGCGAGAAAAAAGCTTAGGGGATGCACTGTTCAACGTCACTCGGATGCTATCGAGACCTGCTTCGCAGAGCTGGGTCACCTTATCAGGCAAGCTTCCATTCGTATTCAGATTGATGGTCCCCCGATCGGTCTTGTCTCGAAGACCACGGATCGATTTTTCAAGCAGTCTCCATTGCATTAAAGGTTCCCCCTCGCACCCCTGGCCGAAACTCACGATGGCATCTTTGGCCTCCTCGAGATGAGGGAGAGCCACTCCGATCACTTCATCGGAGGTGGGAACGAAATTGATCCTCTCTTGGGAAGCTGGGCAACACTCCGAGGGTTGAAGAGAAATACACCCCACGCAATCCGCATTGCACGAGGGTGACGTGGGTAAGGGACATTCCCACCTTCGAAAGAAGACATTCTTGGCAGCAAAGCAATGGTACTCCAAGGCACATCGGGAGAGCTGATGCAGAAGCCTATTGTCTGCATGCTTCCTGAGATGAAAACCAACCTTCCTTTGGAGGCTTCGGTCGTCCTCAAAATATTTTGGATTCCAGTGAGGATTAGAATCGATGAAGAGACCCGTGGCCCAGAATCTCCCGTTTTTCCAACCCACCGCACTGTAAGCCCACAGAGGAAGCACCGGCGCCCCCTTCAGGAGTCGGGTGGCCGGAAGAAGCGTCCGGACATATCCTGGCGGAAGAAAAGCAGCGACCGCATGGCCTTCAAACTCCGACTTCTCGATCCTCACTGTTCCCACAGGCACAAAGGCCTCGGTTTCCTCATCCCATCCAACTGGAACCCTTCCTGGCAAGGTAAACATCTGGCTCCCCCGCGGAAGGGGAACCAGTTCTTCTGAATGAGGAAGCAAGAATCGGCTGCCGGAACGACCGGCCAATTTCAGGTGGGGGTGGTCAAGGATCTTTCCGTCAGAATTTGAAAGCACAAGGTGGGGTAACCCTGGATCAGGCACGTTCAGTTCACCACGTCAAAAAAACGAGGAACGTTGGATGGAGGTGATGACTCTAACCAGGCCATTCATCGTTAGGAAGTGAAGCCATGCCCTAAGGGACGTGGCTTCCCGGTAAGGTAGTCTCTATTATATTGTGCCCCTTCCTGCCTGCCGGTAGGCAGGGACCCCGCCCTCAGGGGCGGGGCTTGCGGGGCACTTGCCGGCCAGATGATCCAAAATCACCTCTAAAGATTACGTTGGAAACTTTCTCTCCCCTTTCGATTTTCTCAGGTTCTTTTTTATATTCTTCTTTTTGAGCATTGCCTTCAAACGGTTTGTTTTCCCTCTGTTTCTCATGACGATTCTCTCCTGTTCTCGCGTGTCCGTTATTGAATGAAGCCTCCCGCTTATAGAGCGGGGCTTCCGGGAAATGAAGATATCACTATAGGGTCGGCTGGGTGCCCCGCTTTGCCTATTCCGTCTTAACGGTCTACCAGTAGGCAGGGGTAGGGAGCTTTATTGATGTCGTGCAGCTTTCAGGGCTTCAACTATCGAATAAGGAAGTTTCATGTCTCCCCGGCCCACCCCAATGTCGAGGTCATTCCCGTCGATCCCATGATAGTCGGTTCCGCCCGTCATCACAAGTCCGTATTTCTCCGCCAGAAGTTTATAGGTCGCAACCTCCGAAGGGGAATGCTCAGGGTAGTACACCTCAATCCCCTTGAGTCCTTGCTTCACCAGTTGCGAAAGAAGGGCATTCAACTCAGACATTCCGTTTGCACCCAGGGTATTAGGATGGCCGATGACTGCAATTCCATTAGCTCCTTGGATGAAATGGATGGCCTCTTCTGGTTTGAATCTGAATTTGTCGTGGTACGCCGGTGCCCCCTTTTTCAGAAATCGCTCGAAGGCCTCCTGCATACTTCTCACATATCCCCTTTCTAGTAAGACCTGTGCGAAATGGGGTCGTCCCACTTGCCCGCCGCCGGAAGCCTTGATCACATCTTCGTAGGTAACCTTGATTCCGAGTCGATTCAATTTTTCCACGATTTTGGGGTTTCTTTCTGCTCGTGCCTTTTGTAGGTATGCAAGCCTTTCATTAAGCAAAGGATGATGAATATCGAGAAAATACCCTAAGAGGTGCATGGACCCGGGGGAATACTCCGCACTGATCTCAATGCCTGGAATGACTTCAAAACCAATCTTGCTTCCTTCGGTCATGGCCTCATCTAAACCCTCAATGGTATCGTGATCGGTGATGGCAATGGCCCGAAGTTCTTTTTCCTTTGCATAATTGACGAGATTAGATGGACTTCTGACTCCGTCTGAAGCCGTCGTGTGTAAGTGAAGATCTACATATTCCATGGTGACTCCTTTATCCCCCGTCCTTGAAGCCCTTTAGGTACCGGAACTTTTTGCAATCACGGGATGTCATAAGTATTAAAAACGTTATTATAATTTATTTGGTTTAGTTAACCAATACCTTTAAAGCTTTTTTACAGTATTTTACAGCAAAATAAGTTGCCGAGGGCCAGGTGGTCCGTTTCTTGCTTACCTAAAGTCGAAGTCTATGAAGATTTATAACAAATCCTATATGAATTTGGTAGTATCATAGATGTAAATTGTAACATATTGAAATAATTATTGAATTAGTATAAAAATAATGCTTGACAAGGGAGGTGACTTGGTATATATTGAAAGGTGTGAAGGGAAATGTTCTCTGAAAGGAGGGAAAACATTCTCTCTATTTTTTTATCTAAGCAGGGGATTGTAAGAGGGATTTGAAAAAGAAATGAGAAAATCGAATTCGGTGAAACTAAGCAAACCAACGGAAATGGAGACTGAAGACGTGGCTCTGGAGGAGCTCTCCCCCGCCTCTCTGTTTGAGCCGATGCCTCCCATACAGCCGCTACCACCGTACGGCCAAGGCGAGCCAGACGAAGCATCGCAGGAATTCAAAGTAGGGACGGTAGAGGAAGGCGTCGAGCCTCAGGAGCCTGAGGAACTTGAACCAGAACCTGAGGTTGAAGATGATTATTCTGTTTACCCTCACGATATCACATGGGAATACCTGAAAGGTCTAGAAAAGATCTCCCTTCTCACCCCTGAAAAAGAGGTCGAGCTGGCAAAGAAGATCAAAGAAGGGGATCGTCTGGTGAAGCTCCTCGAGATGCGAACGAGTCGTCTTAAGACAAAACTTACCATGCTGAAGACGAAAAACGGTAACAAGCGTGGTAATAACGGTAATGGAGCCAAGCATCGTTCGAAGGCAAAGAACGGAAAAAAGACGAAGGCGACGGTCTTAGAGCTCAAGGAGAAAACCCAGGTTTACCGGAAGACGCTTTCGCAACATCAGAAAGCCCTCTTCGAGACCCAGAAGGCAAAGAATGAACTCATTCAAGCCAACCTGAGATTGGTCGTGAGCATTGCCAAACGTTACTCCAATCGAGGTCTCTCCTTCCTGGATTTAATCCAAGAGGGCAATCTTGGTTTGATGCAGGCCTTGACCAAATTTGATTACGAAAAGGGGTACAAGTTTAGCACGTACGCCTCCTGGTGGATCCGCGCAGCCATTCTCAGGGCCTTTGCAGAAAAATCGCGGACGATCCGGATTCCCAACTATTTGTTTGAGATCAAGGGCAAGTTGATGAAGTCCTTTAAGGCCCTGATGAAGAAATTGGGCCGCGAGCCCACTTCGGCGGAATTGTCAAAGGATAGCGGGATCCCCTTGCATGACGTGGAGAAGGTTCTCAACCTAACGGAGGAACCCATCTCCCTGGACATGTCGATTGGGGAGGAAGACAGCACACTGGAGGATTTGATTGCCGATGAGAAGAGTCCGTCCCCGAGCGATACTCTGCTCGAGAAAGATCTGATCGGACATATCCGCAAGTTGCTATCCGGTCTTTCCCCCAGAGAGGAAAAGATTCTTCGACTCCGGTTTGGGATTGGTGAGGACGGAGAGTACACACTCGAAGAGATTGGGAGGCAGTTTGGTCTCAGCCGAGAGAGAATCCGACAGATCGAGGCAAAAGCCATTGAACGACTTCGCGATCCCGGCCGTCACAAACAGATTAAGGAGTATTTTGAATAGGAATGCTTGTTTGATTTAGCCTCTTCTGTGAGGTTTCTTGCGAATTGAAAAAAATAGGGGCAACCCTTACAACCGGGCTGCCCCTTTTCTGTCTCCTCTGGAGTTACTCGACTTGAATGGCCTCTACAGGGCACTCTTCGGCTGCTTCCCGACACGCATCGGCCAGATTGTCCGGAACCTCATCCATCTTTGCCGTGGCTTTGTCGTCCTTCATTTCAAAAACCTCCGGGCACGTCTCCGCACAGAGTCCACATCCGATGCACGTCTCCTCGTCAATGATCACTCTCATCTCCTAATCCTCCCTTCATTTATTGGCCCATTATTCATAATCATTTCCTGCAAATCAAGCTTTCATCCTCAACCGGTAGTACAGGTAACCCAAGACTGCCACCATCCCGATCAAGAGTAAGATCGAAATGATGGTTTCTACTGAATCCAGGTGCGCCGCTACCTGTTCGTAGGTTGTCCCTACCCACCACCCGACAAATCCAAGACAAAAACACCGAAAAATGGAACCTAGGAAAGTGTACACAGTAAAAGGCCTGATGGGAATTCGGAGAAGTCCTGCAAAGATTGAGACGAGGGAGATGGGAAAAACCGGGATGGCTCGGGTGAGGAAGATAGTCAGCGCCTCTCGTTTGCCACGGAACCTCTTTTCCAGCATGTCGATCTGCTCCCAATCCACACCCAGGAACCGCTGGAATCGAACCACGAGGGCTTTGCCGCCATAGTAGCTAATGACGTAACCGATATAGGATCCAAGCGTAGAGGCAAGGGTCCCAGGAAGGACGATCACCCACAGAATCTGAGCGATCGCCTGAGGAATCGAGAGTTGGGGCGCGATGAGGATGGCTCCCGCGCCCATAACGATGAGAGGGGATGGGATGGGAACGATAATCTGCTCGATCATCACCCCAACAAAAACGGAGAGCTGACCATGTGCTCTCATCAAATCCATGATCCATTGGGTAATCTCGGAGACCAATTTTCCCCCTAGAATTGCATGTTCTCGTGTTTATTCAGAGTGAACCTCTCAACTCCCCGGCCTAAAAGCCGCAGGCCTCGGGGTTCCCCCTGGAACAACATTTTCTAAAGTTACTGGAACTGAGCCTGAAAGAAACACCCGGAGGCAGCTCCTTCATAGCTCCAATCAACATTCCCATCAAGCCAACCCTTTGTGGAACAAAGGCCACTCCACGAGCCTCCCCATGTTCTTCAGAACCATGGCATCAATTATGATTGCCCAAAATTACGCCATGTAACTTCCACCGTTCACATCGATACAAACACCGTTCACGTAACTGGCGTCGTCGGAGGCGAGAAATGCAATCACCGAGGCTACTTCTTCCGGTTGAGCAAGTCGCCGCAATGGAATGTTCGATAGGATTCTTTTCCGATCTTCCTCTGCCCGTGCTTCCCACTTTGCCTTGACTCGTTCGGTCAGTACAATACCGGGCGCCACCGCATTGACACAGATACCGTAAGGACCCAACTCCGCCGCCATGTGTCTTGTAAGTCCCAGGAGACCGGCCTTAGCGGCTGTATAATGAGGGCCAGAAAGAAGACTGTAATTCCGTCCGCCAAACGATGAAACATTGATGACGCGTCCATAGCTTTGACGTTTCATGATAGATGCAGTGTCTCGCACACACAGGAAAGAGGATCTCAAGTGCAAGGCCATGGTATGGTCCCAGTCTTCGGAGGGTATTTCCTCAAAGGGGATAGGAGAGGTACCCACGCCCGCATTGTTGACGAGAATGTCCAAACGGCCCCATTCATTCATGACGCGCTCTATCATGGACTTTATTTGCATAGGATCCATGACGTCGCAGGGGACGACAATTGCCTCTCTCCCTCCCAGCCTTATCTTTTTCTCCCACTGCTTCAGGTCGGAAATCGTGCGGGCACTCAACGCCACGCGGGCACCCCGGCAGGCCAAAAGCTCTGCCGTCACAGCCCCGATACCGCGTGAAGCGCCCGTGACCAGAGCGACACGTTCTTCCGATATCACTCCAATACCTCCTCGGTGGTTACCCCGTTGCCGCCCTTCCCACGGGACAAGTAGAACCTCTTGGGATCTTTTCGATCCAAAACAAGTTGCAAAATAACACACCCAACGCCGATGTCAACTTTTTTTTAGGAGGGTTGAGATCGATTAGAAGCTTATTTCAAACAACTGTGTTGCTTCTCAGACAGAGTCCCCATATAATTCTCGTAAGCAACTGAAAATTGATCAGGAGGAAATCGATGAGCGACCAAACCTGCCTGGAATCCCGAGATGATATGGAAGAACTCCTTCAGGATGAATCCATCGGTTATTTAGGGCTAGCGATGGACGGAACGCCCTATGTCGTTCCGCTTAACTACTCCTATTCGGAGGGGACGATCATCTTTCATTGCGCCCTCGATGGAAAGAAGCTGGACTTCATTAGGGCCAACCCACTGGTTTGCTTCACAGTAGGACGACAGGCAGGGCCGGTCCGCGACCATGCCGGAGGCAACCTCTGCCACGTGGACAGTGACAGCGTCATCTGCAATGGCACTGCACGAATCATCGAAGATCTTCAGGAGCGCAAGATAGCATTAAATGCTTTTAACCGACGCTTCCGACCGGACGCGCCGGATATCCTTATGGAGCGGATAAAGAATTGCGGTGTCGTCGAAATCAAGGTTTTAGAAATGACAGGGCGCCACGAGCGCGACAGAAAAAGGACCTATTGGCGACATACCTTT
>Ga0105100_10001688_pt1 | contig 12914 bp, 13 predicted proteins | sample PPLLak12cMay2015_2_FD_87033 | JGI IMG/M metagenome (GOLD analysis project Ga0105100, IMG submission 87033) | Freshwater sediment microbial communities from Prairie Pothole Lake near Jamestown, North Dakota, USA - PPLs Lake P8 Core (1) Depth... | ecosystem: Environmental > Aquatic > Freshwater >... | reverse complement strand
GGGTCGAATTCCCGCTCGGCTATGTTCACGGACACAATGAAATCCTGGCCCCTTCCGTCCATAGCGAGCTGGAGGGCAAGTCCGCGGGCGATGTCATCGAAGTGCCGATCGATGGCAATCAGATCTTCGGCCCCAGAGATGAGTCGCTGGTTTTTTCCGATCGCATTGAAAACGTTCCCGAGGAGTATCGGCAAGTCGGCACCTCCATCCTCATGGAAAACGACAAGGGCCAGACCCGCAGCTTTCTCGTGACGGGGATGGACGACGAGACCCTGACTGTCGACGGCAACAATCCGCTCTGCGGCAGAGCGGTCGTCTTTACGCTCGAGATACTGACCGTGCGCGACGCGACGGATGAAGAGACAAGAATGGGCGGGGCGATCATTGCGGGCGCGGATGTCGACCCGTCACTCCTGAGGCCCGTTTGAGCAACCTGTAATCCTTATTTCACGGCAAAGAGGCTGACTGATGAGCGAGCAAAAACCGATCACCAAGGTCCCTGACGGCCACACGCCTTTTTATACGACGCGTCAGCTGGCGCCGACCGAAAAGGGGTTTGTCGGTTACGAAACCGTCTGGAAACCGTTCCAGAAGGAAGCCGAATACAAGACGCCAAAACAGCCGTAGGCGTCATACCGTGGCACCGATCAGCCGGATCGCGAATGCGAACCCAAGGGGAAATTGCCTGAGCGGCACGATCAGGTACCAGTGATGACCGACTTCCGCCCCGCACCGACGGCGCACATCCCATCCACCGGCGACGAGGGTTACCTGATCGATCCGGCCGACTGGGACGAGTCGGTCGCGAGAGAACTGGCGCGCCGCGAGGGCGTTTCGCTGACCCCGCTGCACTGGGAGGTGCTGCACTTCATGCGACGCTTCCACGACGAGCACCAGGTAATGGCGGACGCGCGCTTCGTCATCCGTTTCCTCGCCGAAGACCAGGGCCTGGGCGAGTCTGCGCGCAAGCGGCTGTTCGAGCTGTTTCCGTACGGCTACGTCAAGCAGGCATGCAAGATCGCCGGCATGCGCCGACCGCGTGCCTGGAGCACCGGCTGACGACAGCGTTTCGCGCCCCGCCTGGGGCGGACGCCTAGTTGTGAAGCGTCAAGAGGTTGTTTCTTGATGCGCTGAGTCGGGACATGGGCGGGAGTCCTCCGATGCCCTGGTGAGGGCGATGCCAGTTGTAGTGGTGGATCCAGTCGTCGAGCGCGGCGGTGCGTTGCTGCGAGTTTTGGTAGGTGAAGGCGTAAGCCCATTCTCGCAGGGCGGACTGGATGAAGCGTTCGGCCTTGCCATTGGTCTGTGGGCGGTAGGCGCGGGTGAAGCGCTGCTGGATGCCTAGGCGCTTGCAGGTTTGGGCGAAGCCGGCCGAGTGGAAGGCGCCGCCGTTGTCGGTGAGCACGCGCCGGATGCGCACGCCGAGCGAGTGGTAGTAGGCCACGGCGTTACGCAGGAACAGCACCGCGCTGGCGGCACGCTCGTCGGGATGCATGTCAGTGAAGCCGATGCGGGCGTGGTCATCGATGGCCACGAACAGGAACTCCCAGCCGGCGCCCTCGGTGGTATCGCGTCGGTTGCCGGTGACGCGGTGGCTGGGCCGCTCGATGCGGCCGAGCTTCTTGATGTCGATGTGCAGCAGCTCCCCGGGAACCTGGCGCTCGTAGCGGATGACCGGCTCGGCCGGCTGCAGGTCGCGCAGCTTCGACAGGCCAGCACGGGCCAGTACCCGGCTGACGGTGCTGCTGGCAACCCCCAGTGTTTGCGCGATGCGTGCTTGCGTCAGGCGCCGGCGGCGCAACTCGACGATGGCCAGCGCCCGGCCCGGCGCGATCGCGCGCGGGCTGCGCACTGGCCGCGAGGAGCGGTCGACCAGACCCGCCTCGCCCTGAGCCAGGTAACGGCCCACCCACTTGCGCGCGGTCGGCGCGCTCACGCCGTGCGCGGCGGCCGCCGCGCACGGCGTCATCCCTCGATCAACCACGTCCCTGACCATCTCGATTCGACGCGCGTACGTCAGTCGGGCATTCTTGTGCGTGTTCATTCGGCTGAGCTCCTGAGAAACCGGCAGGCGTAGAGAACCTCCAGTCTCCCAGACTCAGTCCGAGTGAACAGAAACAACCTATTGGAACTTCACACCTAGTGCCCGCTGCGCTCGCAAGCGTTGACCAGCGCGCCCACCGGCGGCAAAGTCTGTTCGAAAGAATATGGTCTGCGCAGAGGGTTCAGCCGTGACACAGTCATCCACTTTCGCTGCGGCAGATGGCGATGGCTATGAGCTGCAGATGGGCCGCTGGAGCAGGCAACTGGTCGGGCCCTTTCTGGACTTCGTCGGGACCGCCGAAGAGGAATGCGTTCTCGATGTTGGTTGCGGCACGGGCTGCCTCGCTTTCGCAGTAGCCGAACGATGCAACGTGACGAAAGTGCATGGCATCGACTGCTCCGCCGCCTACGTCGAACACGCACGATGTCACAGTCGGAACCCGAGAGTGACGTTTCAGGTTGGCGACGCCTGCGCGCTCGCTTTTCCGGACCAGAGTTTCGACCGGGTCCTCGCCCTGCTGGTACTGCATTTCGTCTCTCGGCCTGATCAGGCAATCGCCGAGATGCGGCGAGTGGCTCGTCCCGGAGCCGTGGTCGGTGCCACCGTCTGGGACGCCCGAGGTGGGTTCGTCGCGAACCGGCTCTTTTTCGACACGGCCGCTGCTCTGGATCCGCGCGCCAATGAATGGCGGGCGCGAAACTACACGCGGCCGATGACGCGTCCGGGCGAACTTGCGAGTGCGTGGCGCGCCGCCGGCTTCACTGATGTCGTGGAGACCACGCTTGGCATCCGCATGGAGTACACATCCTTTGCCGATTACTGGGCGCCGTACGAGGGTAAGGATGGGCCGCAGGCGGAGTACGTCGCTACGCTGAGCGATGCAGACCGAACGCGACTTCGCGAGGCGGTCAGGCAGGCCTACGTCGACGGCGAGCCGGACGGACCGCGCTCCTATGCCGCACTGGCTTGGGCGGTGAAGGGAAAGGCGCCGAACTAGCGGGGGGCGGCCTTCGGCGCAGCTGCTCGCTCTAAGGCGAAATCAAGGATGCGTCGCGGCCGCAGGCGTGCCGATACCTTCGGGCGCGCCCTGCCACTTCATGTCGTAGCCGAGCTCGTGCGTCTCGTTGCATAACTCGGCCAGCGCACCGAACTTGGCGCGGAACACCGCATCGGCGTGCGATCGTTCATGCTCCTCGAACGAGCGCCAGTACGTGGCGATGACCATGTCGTGGTCCGAGCCGCTTGTATTCCCGAGCGAGCCTTCCTGCGAGACAAAGCCTGAAAACTCGAACACCTGACCGGCGATGAAACCGCCCTTCTCGCCGCCGTAGGTCTCCTTCACCACGTTGCACATCTCGGCGAGCGCCAGTTCGATGTCGTCGTAGGTGACACCTGGCTTGAGCTTCAACGTGTTGAACAGCAACTTCGCGCCGAACGGGATCGTGATGGGACCGAACATGGATGCCTCCGTCGCTCTTCTGAAATGCCGGACAAAGGACCGTCCGGCGCAGACAATGATCGCAGCAGAAAGGATGCCACGGGTGCCAAGACCCCAGGCGCGGCGGGGTCGAGCGCAGGCCGGCCAAGGTTGCGTTCGCTCAAGGCGGACGGTCCGCGCCTGTTCACACTTGGGTGTTGAATTCTGCCGAAAAGAGGAGACGAAGATGTTGCGACTGATCGCAATTGTGCTGCTGCTGACCTGCGGCCTGGCCCGCGCCGCCGAGCCACCGCTGGTAGTCACCTACTCGAAGGTATCGAAGTTCGAGGACGTCCGCGACGATCTCAAGGCCGCGATTGAAGGCCAGGGTCTCGTGATCGACTATCAGTCGTATCTGAACCGCATGCTCGAACGCACCGGCAAGGACGTCGGCTCGGCACAAAAAGTCTATGTCGACGCCCAGGCTTTCGTATTCTGCAGCGCAAACCTGTCGCGCAAGACGATGGAAGCCGATTCGGCAAACGTGGCGATGTGCCCGTACTCTGTGGTCGTGTATGCGACTGCGAAGGAGCCCGGAAAAGTCCATGTCGCATACCGGCGGCCATGGCGCCCGGACGGCTCCACCGCGTCGAAGGCGGCGCTGAAGGACGTTGAGAAGCTGCTCGACGACATCGCACGCCAGGCGCTCGGCTTGCGCTAGGAAGGTTCGTCGTACCTCAGCCCGCTGCGGACGGACGTCGCCGCGTCGTGGGCCGTCGCCCGCGATGCGACGCGTCAGTTAATGCTCGGAAGCCAGGTGGCCAGCTTCGGGAACAGCAGGATGAGGCCGACACCCGCGAGTTGCAGGATCATGAACTGCAGCATGCCGGCGTAGATCTGCTTCAGGTCCCACTGCGGCACGACGCCCTTCAGGAAATACGCGGATAACGCCACCGGCGGCGACAGCCAGGCCGTCTGCAGCGTGACCGCGACCAGCGTGCAGAACCAGATCAGGTCGATGTTCGCTGCCTGCACGATCGGCAATACGATCGGTACCACGATCAGCACGATCGGCACCCATTCCAGCGGCCAGCCGAGCACGAAGATCAGCGCCAGGATCAGTATCAGCATCAGGATGGGCGGCAGCTGCAGGCCGGTAAGCATCTGCGCCAGGAACTCCGCACTTCCCAGCCGCGAGAAAACGGACCCGAACAGGTTCGATGCCGCCACCAGCAGCAGGATCATGCTCGACACCTCGAGCGTCTGGAACGCGGCGCGCTTCAGCTTCGGCCAGTTCATCCGGCCGGAGCCGACCGTGAGCACAAAGGTGGCGAAACAGCCGACTGCTCCCGCGTCGGTCGGGGTTGCGATGCCGGCGAGGATCACTCCGAGCGTTGACAGGATCACGACGACGACCGGCGCCACACCGAGCGCCAGGTCGCGTAAAACCGGCGCGAGCGACGCGGGGCGCATCTCCGGCGGCAGCGGCGGGCCAAGCGAGGGGTTGATCCAGCACCGCGCGAGGCACCAGACCGAGAAGATCACCGACAGCAGCAGTCCCGGCAGTACCGCTGCGGCGAACAGATCGGTCGCCGGCACGCCCACGACCGGCCCCATGACGATCAGCATGACGCTCGGCGGGATCAGGATGCCGAGCGTGCCGCCGGCGGTAATCGCGCCGGCACTCATCTTGGCGTCGTAGCCGTTCTTGATCATCGACGGGCCTGCCATCACGCCGAGCAGCGTGACCGCAGAGCCGACGATCCCGGTGGCGGCCGCAAATATCGTCGCCGTGATCAGCACCGCCAGGTACAAGGACCCGCGTACGCCTGCCAGCAGCTGCTGTATGCCGGTGAACAGCCGGTCCACCAGAGCCGACTGCTCGAGCAGGAATCCCATCAGCAGGAAAAACGGCACCGAAGCCAGCACGGTGTCCTTCATGACCGACGAAATCTGCAGCACCGCCAGGTCGAACACGACCGGACCCAGCGCGATGAAACCCGTTGCCAGCGCCAGCGCGCCGAGCGTGAATGCGATCGGGAAGCCGATGAAGATGACGGCGAACAGAACACCCAGCGCGGCGATGCCCAGAAGCTCGTTGCTCATGTCTGCACCGCACTCGCGCGCTGCCGCTCGGGCCAGCGGCCGGTGCGGATCGCGTGTACACAACGGAGCATCTCGGCCACGCCCTGGATGAACAGCAGCACGCCAGTGAGTGGAACCGTCAGCTTGAACGGCCACGTGATAGGCTGCCAGGAACTGCTGACGAAAGTCTCGCGCGTGACAAGCGCCTTCCAGAAATAGCCTGATCCGGTCACCACGAGCACGTAGACGACTGGCATGAAGAAGAGCAGGTAGCACACGAGATCGATCGTCGCCTGGCGCCGCGGCGTCCACCGCTCGTACAGCAGGTCGGTGCGTACGTGTCCCAGGCGCTGCAGCGTGAACGCGGCTCCGAGCATGAAGAAGCTGCCGTAGGCCATGAAGGTCAGGTCATAGGCCCAACTCGTGGGGGCGTTGAACAGGTAGCGCGCGAAAACCTCGTAGGTCAGCCCGAGCACGAGCGGCAGCAACAGCAGGCAGGCGAGCCGGCCCGACCAGATCGCAACCTGGTCGAGCCGACGCGCGAGCCTGGCGAGCCCGGAGTCCACAGACTCCATCAGGTCGCGTAGGGCGAGGTCACGCCGAGGTTGGTGTAGAGCGCGCTGATCTTCGTCCAGTACGGCACGACGATCTTCGCGAATGCGCGCTGCGAGTCGAGCACCTCCTTGAAGAACGCGTTCTTCGAGGCTTCGCGGTCGTAGATCGTGTTCGTCGCCTTGATGAACGCGGGGAAGATGTCCTTCGGCGTGTCGTGCACCGTGACCTTGAACTCGGTCTTCAGCCTCTGCACCGCCTGCGCGTTGCGGAAGACGTTGTAGGTGTAGGTGTCGGTCATCGAGGCCATCGCAGCCGTTTCCACCACCGCCTTCAGATCGGCAGGCAGCTTGCCCCACACCGCCTTGTTGATCAGGACTTCGCCGACGTCGGTCGACTGGTGCAGGCCCTGCAGGTAGTAATGCTTGAACACCGTGTGGAAGCCAAGCGCGACGTCGTCCGCCGGCCCGATCCATTCGGCCGCGTCGATGACGCCGCGCTGTGCCGCCGGCACGATCTCGCCGCCGGGCATCGCCACTGCGGCGATACCCATCTCCTTGAAGACCTCTCCGACCAGCCCCGGGGGGCAGCGGTACTTGAGTTTCCTGAAGTCATCGAGCGAAGCGATCGGGTTCCTGAACCAGCCGAGCGGATCAGGCCCCATCGGCTGCACCATGAAGGGCTCGATGTTCACCTTCAGCACCTCGCTGAAGAACTTCTTGTAAAGCGCGTTGCCGTTGCCCTGATACAGCCACGCCACGTGCGACAGCTGGTCCATGCCGGTGCCGCCACCCGCTGCGGGATTGGAGAACAGGCCCGCGGCAGTGTTCTTGCCCGACCAGTAATGCGTCCAGGCGTAGCCGCCGTCGACGACGCCCTTGTCGACCGCATCGAAGATCTCGAAGGCCGGGACCACCGCCCCGTCGGGCAGCATCTCCAACTTCAGCCGGCCGCTTGACATCCGGTCGACGCGGTCGCCCATGCGCTTCAGCAGGTCGAAATAGATGCTCGAACTCGGAACCGCGGTCTGGATCTTGAGCCGCGTCACCTGCTGCGCGTGCACCTGCGGTGCGAGCGTCGCGGCCGACGCCAATACGGCGGCTCCGGCGCTAAACGCTCGCCGTCGGCTCGGATTGGTCAATTTGCTCATGCTGCCTCCTTGTCTTCGTCGTTGACTTCCGAAGGCCGCGAGGCCTCCACCCTTGCGCTGCTTCTACAGCCTTCAGTGCCGCGCATCCTGTCTGATCATGTCCGACGCTTTCTCCGCGATCATCACCACGGGCGCGTTCGTGTTGCCGGAAACCAGCGTCGGCATCACCGAGCAGTCGACCACGCGCAGCCCCGCCACGCCGTGCACGCGCAACCGCTCGTCGACCACTGCAAGGCTGTCCCTGCCCATCCTGCAGGTGCCCGACGGGTGAAAGATCGTCGCCCCGTGACTGCGTGCGAACTCCAGCAGCGCATTGTCGTCCTCCGCCTGCGGGCCGGGCATGTGTTCGCGCCGGACGTAAGGCCGCATCGCAGCTGCGCGGGCGATCGCGCGCGCGGTGCGCACGCCCGCCACCGCCATGCGGCGATCCAGTTCGGTCGCCAGATAGTTGGCCTGCATCGACGGCGGCTGCAGCGGGTCGGTTGAGCGGATCGCGACGCGGCCACGCGACTCCGGACGCAACTGGCAGACGGACACTGTGAAGCCGGAGTAAGGGTGCACCCGTCCGCCCGCCATGTCGGCCGAAAGCGTCGCGACGTGAAACTGGATATCCGGGCGCGCCGACCTCCCGCTGGTGTCGTCCCCGCCGAGTGCACGCATGAAGCATCCGCCCTGGTTGATGCCCACCGCCAGCGGGCCGCTGCGCGCCAGCAGCCACTGCAGGCCGATTCGCAGGCGCCCCCACGGCGAACGAAGATCGTCGTTCGTCGTGATCGGTTTGCTGCACTCGAAGATCAGCCGGATCTGAAGGTGATCCTGCAGGTTCGCGCCGACACCCGCCGCGTCGAGCACGACAGGGATGCCGTGTTCGCGCAGCAGCGCCGCCGGCCCGATTCCCGACAGCTGCAGTAGTTGCGGCGACTGCAGCGCGCCGGCGGCCAACAGGACCTCTACGCCGCAGCGCGCCTGCTGTTCGACACCGCCCCGGGTGTAACTGACGCCGACCGCGCGCGCGCCCTCGAACAGCACACGTGTCGCGAAGGCTTCGGTCTCGATGCGCAGGTTGGTGCGGCGGCGAGCAGGCTTGAGGTAAGCGGTCGCGGTGCTGCTGCGCAGCCCATTCCAGGTAGTGAGCTGGTAGTAACCGGCCCCCTCCTGGCGCTCACCGTTGAAGTCCCCGTTGCGCGGCACGCCCAGTTGCCCCGCCGCCGCGATGAACGCCTCGATGAGTTCGTGGGGTGCCCCGATGTCGCTGACTCCGAGTGGACCGGCGTCACCGTGATAGTCATCGGCGCCGCGCTGGTTGCGTTCGCTGCGGATGAAAAATGGCAGCACATCGTCGTAGCCCCATCCGACATTGCCAAGAGCACGCCATTCGTCGTAGTCCTCGCGTTGGCCACGGATGTAGATGAGTCCATTGATGGAACTGGAACCGCCGAGAGTGCGGCCGCGCGGCCAGTAGACGCGTCGACCGTTCATGTTCGGTTCGGCGTCGGTGTAGAAGCACCAGTTGTAGCGGGCGCTCCACATCGTCTTGCCGTATCCGATCGGCAAGTGGATCCACGGCGATCTGTCGGGCGGCCCCGCTTCGAGCAGCAGGACGCGCTTCGTCGGGTCTTCGGTCAGGCGCGCGGCGAGCACGCAGCCGGCCGAACCGGCGCCGACGACGATGTAGTCGTAGTGCGGGTGCTGCACCCGGGATGTCTCCTCGTCCGGCCTCGCCGGGCCTTGTCCTCGTTCGACGCCGCGTCGAACCAGCGCCGCATGCACCCGCTGCCGCGGCTGCGGTTCATAATGCGTCGAACTACCGGAACGTATCGTTCCGTTCCTTGAAGCCATGCTAAGGCACAGAAAAGCGGAACGCAATGTTCCGGTTGTAAAGCGGACCGGGCCCGCGCACGCCGTCGCGGAAGCAACGGCCGGCGGCTCCGCGGCGGAGCGCGCGCTGCGCATCGTCACCGAAGTCGCCGAGGCCGGCGTCGGGCTGTCGCTGGCGGACCTGAGTGCGCGCCTCGACCTGCCCAAGGCGACGCTGCATCGGCAATGCACCGGGCTTCTGGCGCAGGGCTATCTCGCGCGCGATGTCGATCCGCTCCGCTTCGTCGTCGGTCCCGCGCTGCACAAGCTGGCGTTCATCACGCTGAATCACGGCCACGTCCGTGCGCTCAGGCACCGCGTGCTTGCAGAACTCGTCGCCGAGGTGCAGGAAACGTGCAATTTCACGACGCTCGACGGCGCCGAGGTGCTCTACCTCGACCGCGTCGAAGCCCGCTGGCCGCTGCGCCTGACGCTCGACGTCGGCGCCCACGTGCCGCTGCACTGCACGGCGAGCGGCAAGCTGTTTCTCGCGCACCTGCCGCCGCCACAGTTCGACGAAGTCGTCGGGCGCGCGCGGCTGCAGGCATTCACGGCCAACACCATCGCCGGCCCGGGTCAGCTGCGGAGCGAGTGCGACGCGATACGCGCCGCCGGCTATTCCACCGATCGCGAGGAGTTCATCGCCGGGCTGATCGCGCTGGCCGTGCCGGTATACGACTCCGACAACGTATTGCGCGCGGCGATCGCGATGCACGCACCGACCGCGCGCCTGGCGCTCGACGATGCACTGAAGCGCCTGCCGCGCCTCCTGGCCGCGGCGCGCCACATGCGAGGACTCTTGTAGGCAGATCATGTCCGAAATGAACGATCCACGCGTGCTGTTCGCTGCCGAACGCACGCTGCTCGCCTGGAACCGCACGGTCCTGAGCGTGATGGCATTCGGTTTCGTCATCGAACGCTTCGGCCTGTTCCTTCGATTCGTCTCGCAGGCGCAAGGTGCGAGCGCCGTGCCGCAGCAGGACCGCGTGTCGTTCTGGATCGGCATTGCCTTCATCACCCTCGGCGTGGCGGCGGCGCTGCTGTCGGTCGTGCAGTACCGCGTCGCATTGGCATCGCTCAAGCCGTCGGAGATTCCGCCGGGCTATCGCACGTCGGTCGGGGTGTGGCTCAATGTCCTGATCGCGTTGCTCGGCGCAGCGTTGATCGCCTACCTCGCGTTCACCTGAAGAGGGTCGGCCAGTTCGGCCAGCTTCAGCCGCTGCACCTTGCCCGAGGGCCCGCGCGGAAGCTCGTCGACGAAGCGGATCACCTTCGGCGCCTTGAATCTTCCAAGTTCGCGCTCGCAGAAATCGCGCAGCTCGTCCTTCGTGCATTGCCGTCCCTGACGAACGATGACGCACGCCATGATTTCCTGGCCGTAATGCCGGTCCGGGATGCCGACCGCAGCCGCGTCGAGAACGGCGGGATGCCGCAGCAGTACTTCGTCGATCTCGCGCGGCGCGATGTTCTCCCCGCCCTTGATGATCAGCTCCTTGATGCGGCCGGTGACGAAGTAGAAGCCGTCGCTGTCGCGATAGCCGAGGTCGCCGCTGCGCAGCCAGCCGCCGGCGAAGAACGCCGCCGCGCTCGCCTCAGGGTTCTTGTAGTAGCCGGCCATGACCTGCGGGCCGCGCATCACGATCTCGCCCACGGTGCCGTCCGGCAGCGGCTGGCCTCCGGCATCGACCACCCTTGCCTCGCAGCCGGAGGCGCGGCCGACCGAGCCCACCTTGCGCAGCTCGGGCTCGATCGGGTTGGAAAAGCACGGCGCCACGGTCTCGGTCAGTCCCATCGTCTCGACGATCCCGATGCCGAACTTCGCCTCGAACGCCCGGTGATGCTCGGGCGGAAGAGCCGCCGAAGCCGATCGGCAGAAGCGCACTGCCGCCAGCTGCTCGCGGACCGGCGTATCGGCCTCGAGCAGATAGGAGATCATCGTCGGAACCACGTTGAGCCAGGTGCAGCCGTGCTCGATCACCAACGGCCAGAATCCCTTGGCCGAGAACTTCGGCGGCATGACGAGGCTGCCACCGTGCGCGAGCGGCGCCAGCATCGTCACGGCGAACGCGTTGATGTGGTAGAGCGGCAGGACGGCCGTCACGCGGTCGTCCGGGCCGAGCCGGTGTTCGCGGCTGATCGCCTGCGCGTTGGCCGCGAGGTTTGCCTGCGTCAGCAGCACACCCTTGGGCTTTCCGGTCGTGCCCGACGTGTACATCAGCAGCGCTGGATGGTCTGGAGCTGGCGCAGCGCTTCCGACAGCAGCGCCCGTCAGCGCATCGTCGTCCGGGTCGACGACGACGATCTCGAGCGGTCGCGCGATCGAGGTCGCCATGGCGCGCACGCGCTCGGCCCACTCCGGTGCGACGAAGACCAGGCTCGCGTCGGCATGATCGAGCACGAAGCGCATCTGCTCGGGCTGCGACAGCAGGTTGATCGGATTGGCGCAGTACCCGCCGTACATCGCGCCGAGCAGAAGGCGCACCGTCTGCGGGCCGTTGCCCATCACGACCGAAACGTGCGAACCCGGTGCGAGTCCACGCTGTTCGAGCCAACCCTGCACTGCGCGGCACGAATCCGCGAGCTCGCCGAAGGTGATCCGCCGGCCGCTCTCCGGCGCGACGAGGTACACGGCATCGGGCGCACGCGCGGCGCAGGCATCGACCAGCTCCCGAATCGACGTCATCGATCGTTCACCCGCGTCCATGGCGCGCGAAAAACTCGCCGAGCACCTCGTCATCGGTCGGCACGACCTCGGGGATCGTCATCGACACGCGCGTGATGTTCAGGTAGTGGCGGTAGCTGAGGTTGTCGGAGAAGTTGTTACGGCCCCAGGTGCCGCAGCCCATCGACAGCGAAAAAGGCAGGCCGTTGTCGAAGCTGCCGCCGGTGGCAATGCAGTGCGCCTGATTGACGATCACGCGGGACACCGGAAGCCGAAGTCCGGCTTCGATCGCACGTTCCGTGCTCGCTGTGTGCAGTCCGACCGAGTGGCCCGCGCCCATGTAGGCGTAGATGTGTTCGACGACGCCGAGCGCATCGGCGAAATCGCGCGCACGGTAGACGGCGAGCACCGGGCTGAGTTTTTCGCCAGAAAACGGATGCGCGGGACCGAATCCGCTCTCCTCGACCAGCAGGGCCCGCGCCGAGTGCGCCTGCGGTGCCGCGAGCCGCGCGCGCGCCGCGATCGCGGCCACCGATTGGCCGGTGACCGACGGGGCAAGCTTTCCGCCCGGCCACATGAACTCCTGCAGCCTCGCACGGTCGGCCGCGTCGAGCAGCACCGCTCCCGCGAGCTGCAACTCTGTCAGCGCCGCGTCATGGATCGCGTCGAGCAGCACGACGCTGTTCTCGGAGGAGCAGCTGGTCGCGTTGTCGAAGGTCTTTGACTGCAGGATGCGCGCCGCCGCCGCTGCCAGGTCCGCGGTCTCGTCGACGATCGACGCGACGTTGCCGGCGCCGACGCCGAATGCCGGCGTCCCGCTCGTGTAAGCAGCGCGCACGTTGGCCTGCGAACCGGTCGCCACGACCAGATCGGCCCGGCGCATCAGCTCTGCGGTGGCCGCCTTGGTCACCGGCGCCGACAGCGACTGCACGAGGTCTCGCGGAGCCCCGATGCGGTCGAACTCGGCATGCACGAACTCGAGCAGCCGCGCGCAGGTCGACCAGCCCTTGGGCGACGGCGCAACGATGACCGCGTTGCGCCCCTTCAGCGCATTGATGATCTTGTTCGCAGGCGTCGCCGCGGGATTGGTCGACGGCGTGATCGCGGCCACCACGCCGGCCGGCCGCGCAATCTCGATCAGGCCGCG
>Ga0105100_10001687_pt1 | contig 12915 bp, 9 predicted proteins | sample PPLLak12cMay2015_2_FD_87033 | JGI IMG/M metagenome (GOLD analysis project Ga0105100, IMG submission 87033) | Freshwater sediment microbial communities from Prairie Pothole Lake near Jamestown, North Dakota, USA - PPLs Lake P8 Core (1) Depth... | ecosystem: Environmental > Aquatic > Freshwater >... | reverse complement strand
CTCGCGGCGGTAGAAGCGGTCGAACACGCGCTCGCGCTCCTCTGCGGGAACGCCGGGCCCGGTGTCACGGACGGCGAGCACCGCACGGTCCCCGTCATGCCGGACCGTAACGTCCACTTGGCCACCGCCCGGCGTGTAGCGAACCGCATTATCGACAAGGTTCGCAAGCAATGCGCGCAGGCTGGCGTCGTGGCCGAACACGCTCACGGCGTCCGCGTGAGCAAGGCCCAGATCGATCCCGCGTGTCCCCGCCAGCGGGGCGTATTCCCCGACCACCTGCGCGGCCAGCGCGGCGAGGTCTACCGTCCTGGGCGGCTCATCAGCCGCCTCCGGCTCCTGGCGAGCCAGCGTGAGCAGCTGCTGCACCAGATGGGTTGCACGCTTGAGACCGGCTTCCAGGTCCGCGAAAGCGGCTTGGCGTTCTTCGTCGCTGCGTGCGCGTCGCGCGAGCTGCACTTGCAGCTGCAGGGCGGTGAGCGGGGTGCGCAGCTCGTGTGCCGCATCGGCGACGAACTCCCGCTGCGTCTGCATTGCCAGACCGAGACGGGCCAGCAGCTCGTTCAGCGCATGCCCGAGGGGTTTCAGCTCAGTTGGCAGCGCAGCCTCGGATACGGGGGTCAGCGCATCGGGGTTGCGCGAGGCGACCTCGCGGGAGAGCCGGTCGAGGGGCCCGAGGCCGCGGCCGACGATCAGCCAGATCACGCCGCCCAGTATTGGGAGCATCAGCAGCAACGGCGTGAGCGTGCGCAGCGCGAGCCCTGCTGCCAGACGGTTGCGCACCCTGCGTGGCTGTGCGACCTGTACGATCAGGCCGCGCTCCTGCGCGGTATAGACGCGCCACACGCCCTCTTGAGTCGTCACCATCCCATACCCAGGTTGCGTGCGCTCACGCAAGGGGGTGTGCGGGCGCGAGGAGTATAGGCGAACCCCCTCTGCATCCCAGACCTGGATCACGAAGTCGAACTCCGCCTCCTCGTCGAGCGTGCCGAGAATGTCGGCCTCCTCGAATGGGGCGTCGGTGAGCGACAGCGCAAGCTGGCGCAGGTGATAGTCGAACAGGCGGTCGGCCTCCTGCCGGGCCTGGTGGAACGTACCGCCCGAGGCTGCTAGGCCGGCCAGCAGCACCGCCGCAAGAAGCCACAGCAGCAGCTGCCGCCGAACCGAGGTCATGCGGCTAGGGCGACCAGATAGCCAACCCCGCGCACGTTCCGGATCAGATCGGGCCCAAGCTTGCGGCGCAGATTATGGATATGCACCTCCACCGCATTGCTCTCCACCTCCTGGCCCCAGCCATAGAGCCGCTCCTCGAGCTGAGCGCGCGACAGCGCTGTCCCGGGCCGCTCCAACAGCGCCGCCAACAGCGCGTACTCCCGCGCGGATAACGCAACGCTGCGCCCGCGCAGCGTGACCTCGCGGGTGTCGGGCTTGACGGCAAGGGCTCCCCACTGGATGGTCGGCTCCGGCCTGCCCGCGTGGCGCCGGAGCAGTGCACGGATACGGGCGGCGAGCTCGTCCAGGTCAAACGGTTTGATCAGATAATCGTCGGCGCCGGCGTCGAGCCCGGTCACGCGGTCGCTGATGCTGTCGCGAGCGGTGAGGATCAGCACCGGGACCGGGTTGCGTGCGGTGCGCAGGCCCTTGAGCACGGTCAGCCCGTCGCGACGGGGCAAGCCCAGATCGAGTATGACGAGTGCGTACTGGCCGCAGTCGAGAGCCAGCTCAGCGGCGCGGCCGTCCTGAACCCAGTCGAGCGTGAAGCCCTCCTGGCGCAAACCCCGACGGACCGCTTCGCCGATCATGCGGTCGTCCTCCACGAGCAGCAGTTTCATGATCGTGAGCATAGCAAAACCCGCGCACTGGACTGACGCGTCGCGGGCGGGTGAGAAGGACGAGCCGGACGAAGAACGAGGCGAGCCGCCTGCGGCGGCTCGACTTCTGAAGCCGGCCGCGTTTGGCAGCCGGCGGACAGTCAGGCGCGCCCGTAGTGGACGGTCGTGCTGTGGGCTGTGCTGAAGCTGCGCCTTCCGGCAACCGGCTGGGTCGCATAAACGCTGTCCCGACCGGCGCGGGTCACTTGGGTCGCAGCGGGTGCGGCCCGGGTAGCGCTTGCCCGCGAGGCGTAGACGCTGTCGCGGCCGAATGGCTGTGCGGCCGTGGCCGCCACGGGCACGCTTAGTGAGGCAACCAGGGTCGCAGCGAGTACTTTGCTGATCATCACGGCGTTCTCCTTTCCGGGATCCACAAGACCTCGCCGGTTGCTCCAGCCGGCCTTGCCGGCCGGGTGTTCAACCTCGAGGTGTCGACAAAATGGCGCGCGGAGCGAGCTCCGCGCGTCCGTTCTCCACTTCGACAGCCGGATAGCGGCGACGAGGTGCCGGCAACGCGTCACTTCGCCCCGGCTCCCGAGCGCCACGGGCGCCAACTGCGCGGCGCTGCGGCCGCGCGTGGAACGGCAAGAGGATCAGTTGGTCTGATGCTCTTTCTTCGCCTCCTTCTTGGCGTGTTTCTTCTTTTGCTGCTCTTTGCTCTGCGCCGGAGTGGCAGGCTGTTCCGGCTTGGCGGCCTGGGTCTGCGCGGCTGCGGGCTGCGCCGGTGTGGCTGGCTGAGCCGACTTGGACGGTTCAGCGGCGAAGGCACTGCCGGCAGCGACAGCCGCGGCCAGGGTGCTGAGAGCGATAATGCGGGCGATCTTCATGTTGCATTCCTCTGTCTGTGAGTTCGGGCAGGCAAGATTGCCTGGCCGCGCAGCGCACCTTACGCGCCGAAACTTATCTCAGACTTAAGGAATGCGACCGCCGGGCACGCGAGTCACCACGGGACTGGTGCGCTCCGGCAAACGCAAGTGGACCTTCGAGGTTAGGGGATTCTAGGCGAACGTCATTCCTGCAAGCGAGGCCTTTGCCCCGGCTGAGGCTACGAGCGCAGCACTCTCCCGGCCGCCGCGCCGGTCAATGCACCATCCGCATACGTGATGGCGCCGTTTACGACGGTGTAGCGAACGCCACGGGAGGGCATCACCATCCGCTTCCCCCCTCCCGGCAGGTCATAGCGTCGCTCGCCTCGGTTCGACGAGCCGACGGTGGCCGGATCGAATACCGCGACATCGGCTGCCAACCCCTCGAGCAAACGTCCGCGATCGCGAATCCCGAACAGGTCGGCGGGATCGGACGTCAGGCGCCGCACCGCCTGCTCCAGAGTGAGGACCCCACGCTCGCGCACCCAGGTGCCGAGCAGATAGGTCGGATAGCCCGCGTCGCACAGCATGTCGACGTGCGCACCGCCGTCGCCCAGTCCGATCAGCACGCTGGGATTGTTGAGCAGCTCGGTCATTCGATCGATCCGGGTGTTGAACGAGGTCATGGTGAGCTCGATCTCGAGATCGTCGGCGAGCGTGAGGTCCAGAAAAGCATCGACACCGTCCTTGCCTTCCGCGGCGGCGATCTCGGCCACCGAGCATCCCTCGAAGCGCTTGAGCGCCGGCGAGCGGACCTCGTGCAGGGTGATCCGCTCCCAGTTGCCGAACGTCATCGGATTCTTCAGCTCCTCTCGGAACTGGGCGCGGAAGGCAGGATCGCCGTAGACGGCCCGCTGCGCCTCCTTGTCCTTGTCCGCGAAGACGCGCTGCCAGGAGGGGAAGGCGGCGAACGAGAACGGGCTGCGCATGTCGATCTCGCGGGTCAGCGGAAGCGGCGAGGTTTGCGGGCGAGCCCCGCGCGCGATCATCGGCGCAGCCCGACGCAGAGTTTCGCGCACCGCTTCCGGCAGATCGTCGCGGTCGAACAATGCAATGAAGGTCACCGGCCGGCCGCTCTCTTCGAGCAGGAAGTCGAGCATCTCGCACTGGTCTTCCTCCAGCACGCCGATCTGGCGGGTCAGGGCGACCTCGATCGCACCCTTGGCCTTTTCCTTGAGGACGTTCGCGTAGGCCTTGAGCTCTGCGCGGCTCGCCATGCGGCACGCCAGCGGCCTGCCCTGGAAACCGAGGTGCTGGTTGAGAATGGTGCTGGAAAAGCCGAACGCCCCCGCGTCCATGGCATCGGCAAGCAAGGCGCGGATGCGTGCAGTTTCGTCGACTGTGGCCGCGCGCTCCATCGACGCCTCGCCCATCACGTAATGCCGGAACGGCGTGAGCGGCGCGAGGAAAGCGAGGTTCAGAGAGGGCTTACGGCGTTGCGCTGCGTCCAGGTACTGGGGAAAGGTCTCCCAGTCCCAGGTGATGCCGCGCTCCAGCACCTCATACGGGATCGCCTCGACATTCACCAGATCGCGCATGGCAATCTCGCGCGTGTCGGGTCGGCAGGGGGCGATGCCGACACCACAGTTGCCCAGCACGACGCTGGTGACGCCGTGCCAGGAGGACGGGGTCAGTGCACCGTCCCAGCAGATCTGTGCGTCGTAGTGCGTGTGCGGATCGATGAACCCGGGTGCGACCACGCAGTCGGCAGCGTCGATCGACGCATCTGCGAGGCCGCTCGCGCTCCCGATCTCGACAATCCTTCCGTCGGCGATCGCCACGTCGGCATGCCGTGCGGGTGCGCCGGTCCCATCGACGACCAGCCCATTGCGGATAATCAGATCGAATGCCATCAGCGCATCTCCTCACGACCCACTCGGCTTGCGCAGCCGAGTCCGGGTTTTGCCGCCACTGCCCATCGCCAGCGCGGTGCGCAGCAGCACGCTCAGGCGCTTCTTAGCGTACCAGGCGCGCGGCCGCCTCCCTTTGAGTCTTGCATAAATGCATTACGCTCAAGCCGTAGTAGTCCAAAGCCAACCACCCCGTCGCCTTCGGCGCCACTCCTCCTTGGCAAGGAGGGGAGACACTCCCCTCCTCTCCGAGCAGGGGTGCCGGCGCAGCCGGCGGGGTGGTGTGGAGGTCGGCAACCTGGTTCTGCAGGGCTCAATAGTATTGCTCAGCCCGGCTGCCGAGGCGTCGATCTCCTGCGCAAGCCGCTCAACCGGGGTCGTCCACCAAGCGGCGGTCGTGTTTGGGTGATTCATCAGTCGATCCTTATGCCCCCATGCTCGGCAGTGGCAGCAGCGTTCGCACCGCTGGGGCTTGCTGTGTCACGCCGCCTTCCTTACCGCGCGCGAGAAGGCGACGCCCGGCACCATCGGCAGCCAGAAGCTGAGCCCTCGGAATAGCAGCGTCGCCGCGAGCGCCACGGGGACCGCAACCCCCGCAAGCTTCAACGTTACGACCGAGCCCGCCTCGAAGATGCCCAGTCCTCCTGGGACGATGCTGATGGTGCGAAGCAGGGTGGAGACCATGAAGCTCACGAACACGCCCGTTGCGGACGCCACCTCGCCGAGCGAGCGGATGAGGATCCAGACAGTCGACGCGTCGAGAAGCACTATGGCTAGCTGGAACAAACTGCTCTTGAAAATGAGCGGGAGGCTACGAGCGAGGGTCGGGTCTGCTTGGCCGAGAAGCGAAAGCACGTTCCTGAGCAGCGGAATGCGGTTGAGCAACCGGGGTCCCGCGCTCTTTCGCCCTGAAAGGCCGAGGGCGGCTGCGGTGAGTACGCCGCTGAACACCGCGAAGAAGAGGGCGGCCGCGAGGATAAGCGGGCTGGCGTGGCCTCCAACTATCATGATGAGCATCGCTAGAGCGAGGGCCAGTACGTAGGCGCCATAGTACGAGACGGTGTCGACGACCACCGATGCCATGATGACGGCGCGCGGAAGCCCGCGTTGCTCGAGGGCCTGGGCGAAGACTACCGTCCCGCTGATGCCGCCCGAGGGGAGAGCCTGGTCGATGAAGAGCTTGGCGAGACTGAGCTTGAAGGCCGCCGACCAGGGCAACGCGAGCCCGGCCGCCCGCGTCACCACGCGCCAGATTTGCCCCTGCGCGAGATAGGTTCCTGCTTGTAGAACGATTGCGATGGCCAACCACCATGGCTGGGCTCGCTCTGCGATACGCACGAGCTCTCGCTCCTCCGAGAAGTGGAGTGCAGCGACGATGACCGTGGCGAGCATTGCCAATCCCAGGATCCAGGAGAACCAGGGGAGCGCGCGACGTGCGCTGCGGTCCTCCCTTGTTCCAGAGCCGGCACCTCCACTCGGTACGACCTCTTGCCCATCGCCATCGGTGCGCGCGGTCATCACGAGGTGTCCTTGGTGTTTTGCTCTTTCATCGGGAGACTCCCCCATGCCAGCGCATGGCCTCACGGGTGGATTGCCAACTCACGGCTACATCCCGCACTGCTGCCTTTCAGTGCCGGGTAATCGCCACCGAAGTGATGCCCGCCGCTGGGCGAGACTGCCTTGACATGGCCACCCGCGAGTCGCGGACATGGCGAGTCGTGCTCGTCGGCGCCGTAGAGGCAGAGCACGGATGCCCCGCCCATGCACGCAATTTCCGGTGCGATCGGAAAGCCGCGCCCGCCGTTTCCCGGATCCAGTTCGAAAAGTGAAACTCGAAGCTCGCGGTATTGCCGAGGCCGAGAAGGTTCACCGAGCGCACGGAGGCGCGCACCGCCTCGGGCCTTCATGCGGTCACTGGCGGTGTAGTAGCCGACAACGTGCTCTTCGGTGTGATAGTCCTTGCCCACGATAGACAGTTTCTTCAAATCGAACCCCGACCACTCGAGTTGTTTGATGCTCGCTTCTGCCTCGGTATGGGAGTTGTAGACCCCCGGCAGCCGGAGGATCACCGAGAGCAAGAAGCGCGTCACCGCAGGAACACGCCCTTCAGGCTACCCGAGATGAGGGTCGCGATGTTGGCCAGGATGATCGGCAAAGCCAACCCACCGGGCGAGGCCAAGTACTTTGGGCTCCAGTCCGGACCGAACTTCTCTTTGTAGTGCCGTAGTCCCTGAAAATTGTAGAAGTGCTCGCCTTGCCGGAACACGAAGGCCCCCATCTTTGCCCAGATCGGCGCGAGCGTCCGGTCCTCTAGCCCCGACAGCGGTGCCATGCCGAGGTTGAACCAGCGATAGCCGCGCTGATTGCCTGCCAGCATCAACTGGGTGAACAGGTAGTCCATAGTGCCGTTGGGCGCGTCCGGGGTGAAGCGCATCAGGTCGGGCGAGATCTCCTCGCCGTCGGCTGCGGTCCAGACATCCGCGAACGCGATGATGCGGCCGTGTTGCAGCACGACACCGATCGGAAAATTGGCAAGATAGCGCTCGTCGAAAGAGCCCAGCGAAAATCGCTTCTCGGCGGTGCTCTTGCTTCTCAGCCAGGCGTCCGAAACCTGGCGCAGATCTGGCAGCAATGCCGCGAGCGCCGGGGGTTCCACCCATTCGAAGCTACAGCCCTCGCGTTCGAGCTTGCGCACGCCCTGCCGCAGATTGCGGCGAGCGCTGCCCTCGAGCCCGAAATCTGCCAGAGGCACCCTGGCCTCCTCGCCGAGCTTGAGCAACGACAGCCCCAGATCGAGATACAGCGGCAGGTGATGCGCGCCGACCTCGTAGAACACCGGCCAGCCGTCGTGGCGGTCGCACAGCTCGCGATAGCGCCACGCCAGCTCGGTGATCTCGGATTTCGCCCCGACGGGGTCGCCGAGCGCCACCCAGCTGCGTTGCTCGACGGCATACATGATGAAGGCGTTGCCTGCGTCGCTGAACAGCAGGGTCTTGTCGCCGAGCAACGCGAGGTTCGCGGAAGTGTCGGACGAGGCCACGATGACGCTCCTGGCCCTCATCAGGTCCTGCTGCGTTGGGGCCGACGGCTCTGGCGGCGCCGGGCGCAGCAGCCGATAGGCCGCCACCAGCACGAAAAGACTCACCACGGCCACACTTGCCCGCAGCGTGCGCGGCGCGTCGGCGCGGAAGGCGAATCGCCACCACAGCTCGTCGCTGTACTCGACATGCTTGTGTGCAAACAACCCGAGCCACAGCGCGCCGACAACGGCCAATGCGATGGCGGCGATCCAGCTCGGGCTGAAGGTGTCACTGGCAAGTGCTGCCTTGCGATAGAAGTGGCGGCGGCACGGCAGCAACGCCGCGAAGGCAACCACTAGAAACGTCGCTTCCTCGTAGTCCAGCCCTTTGAGCAGCGAGAACACCGCTCCGGCGGCCAGTAACGCCAGGGACAGCAGGTATGCCGCGTCGAGCCTTCGCCGCAATCCCCACGCCAGCAGCAGGAGGCCGGCGCCGGCAAGGCTGCCGAGCAGGTGCGAGAACTCGAGGACGGAAAGCGGCATCACCCGCCGCAGCCAGGCGAGACGGCTCGCCTCTGCCGGCGTCGCGCCGGAGAACAGGAGGATCGCGCCGGCCGTGAAGGTCGTGATCGCGAACATCCACGGCAACACGCCAGTCGTCCACATGCCCAGTGCGTGCGTGACGCGAGCCACATGGGTCCTGCGCTCCAGCAGTTCGTGCACTGCAAGGATGCCTGCTGCGACCCCGAGCGGTATCAGGTAGTAGACCAGCCGGAATGCGAGCAACGCTGCCACAACGGCGGGCGGCGGCGCATGCTCGCCGAGCAACAGAACAACCACCGACTCGAACACCCCGAGCCCGCCGGGAACGTGACTGACCAGTCCGACGACCTGGGCGAGGAGGAAGATCGCCAGGAAGTGCGGATACGAGAGGTGCAGCTCCGCCGGCATCAGCACATACAACGCGGCGCCGGCCAGCGCCCAGTCGAGTGTGGACACCATAATCTGGGTGAGCGCTGTCGCGGGGCCCGGCGGCGCGATCTCCAGCCCGCGGATCGTCAGCGGCTGCCGGCGCAAGAGGGCGGTCAGCAGGTATGCCGTCACTGAGGCCAGCATTGCGGCGCCCGTGACGCGAGCCCAGCCGCCATGCAGGAAAGAAGGCATGGATGCCGGCAGCGGCGCGAACGCTAGCGCCATGCCCTCCAGCGCCAGAAATCCGATCCAGAACGTCAGCGCGGCGAAACCGACCAGCTTCGCGACGTCGACCGTCGACAATCCCCAGCCGGAGTACAAGGGAAGGCGCACCGACCCGCCCGCGAGCGCCGCGAAGCCGATGTTGTTGCTGAATGCGTAGGCCACGAACGAAGCCGCGGCAACCCGCGCCGGCGGCAGGCGTTTGCCTACGTAACGCAGACCGAGAAAGTCGTACCCGGTGAGCACACCGTAGCCGACAGCTGTGAGCATAGCCGCCAGCATCAGCCTCGAAGCGGAGATGCTTTCGATCTGGGCGGCGATGTCACGGTACTGATGGCCTGCGAGCGCGTGATGAAGCGCGATCAGCGCCACGCCGAACAGCCCGACGCCCAACAGCGGGGTCAGTCTTCTGAAGTGCAGCTGCACAAGGGTGTCCCGGTAATCTGGCTATACGCGACGGCCGCCGCGTGCCGCATCCTTGACAGTGGAACAGATCGCGGCATTCGGACCGCGCAGCCTGGTCGCGGTCGATTGTACCGGTGCGAGGGAGGGAGTCGTTCGAGCGCCGCCGCCGGATGGGCGTGCCTGCATGCGCCGCAATCAGCTGCGCGGTTGCGCCCCACGGCTCGAGACGCGCGTGGCAATTGGTTACCCCAGCCTGATGGCCTCGCATGGCCATCGCAGCCGCGGCGGCCACGTTGTTCATCGCAGGGGCCGGCAAGAGCGTGGCGGCCGAGGGTGGGGCGAGCTACGTGAAGACGAAGTGCTTCGGGGTCAACGCGTGCAAAGGTCGATCGGCGTGCAAGTCGACCGGCAACGCGTGCAAGGGGCAGAACGCCTAAAAAGGCGAGGGCTTCGAGTTTAAGCCGATCGGCGCCTGTCAGCGGGGGGGACGCGCCTCACCCGGCCTCCGGCAGCGCGGCCCACATCGGCGGCGCGAGTGGGCCGCGCGAATCGAAGCCGCGGCCGACCAGGCGCTGCGCGAGCTCGAAGCGCCGTCGGCGGCGCGCGTGCCTAACGCACCGATGCAGCGTGACCCCATCCTGCGTCGCATCGCGCCTGTGCCCGGCCGGCTGGAAGTGGGTGGCCGGAGGAGTTTCCCCTTGGTCGCTATCGTTTGAGGGTCGAGGAGACGGTGTTCCGGCTGCAGGACTACAATCGCTTCCTGCGTGACAATGCGGCCTCTATCACCGCCTTCAAGGCGACCCAGCAGACTGCCTTCGAGGCCGAGCGCGAGCGCTGGCGGGCGGCAGGCCAGTCGGAGTATGCGTCCGACGCAACGGTCGCCGAGGCGGCGCCGGATAGCGAACTGGATCTGCCGCCCAACGGCCGCGCCGTAGCGACTCCGGTTGCAGGCAATGTGTGGAAGGTTCCCGCCCGGGTGGGCGACCTGGTGGAGAAGGGCGCACCGCTGGTGATCGTGGAGTCGATGAAGATGGAGATCAACGTCGACGCGCCGGTGGCGGGGAAGGTGCTGCAGATCTTCTGCCGCGAGGGCGGGCAGGTGGCGTCGGGGCAGAATCTGGTCGTGCTCGAGGAAGCCTAGATCTTCAGGCTCTCACCGCCAAGGACGCAAAGGACGCAAAGGAAAACCTGATTGATGGCTGCCAAGACGCCAAGACGCCAAGAAAAGAAACTTCTCATCGCTGGACCCTCCGCGCATGCGTTGGGAAGACCATGCACAGGAGTATCGGCTGGGCTCTCGAGCGCTCGCAGCCGTTGGTTTCGGTTTTCTTGGCGTCTTGGCGTCTTGGCGGCCCGTGCTGGCTTCAAGGTGTAGAGAGAGATGCGTGCAGCGATCCTGGACATAGCCAGCCTGCGAGAGCGCTACCTCGCGGGGCGGCTCACGCCCGCCGAGCTGATCGAAGAGCTGTGGCCGCGGCTGGCAGCGGAGGACACGCATCGGGTCTGGATTCACCGCCTGTCGAAGGAGCAGTTGCTCGTCTACGCACGGGCGCTCGATGGGAGAGATCCGAAACACCTTCCGCTCTACGGCGTCCCGTTCGCCATCAAGGACAACATCGACCTGGCGGGCGCGCCTACGACGGCCGCATGCCCGGCGTTCGCATATACGCCCGGGCGCAGCGCGGCGGTCGTGCAGAGGCTGATCGATGCCGGTGCGATTCCGCTGGGGAAGACCAACTTGGACCAGTTCGCGACGGGGCTGGTCGGCGCACGCTCGCCGTACGGCGCCGGCCGCAACAGCTTCGATCCGGAGTACATCTCGGGCGGGTCCTCGTCGGGCTCGGCGGTGGCGGTCGCGCTCGGCCTGGCGAGCTTCAGTCTGGGCACGGACACCGCAGGGTCGGGGCGGGTACCCGCGGCATTCAACAACCTGATCGGCCACAAGCCCACCTGCGGTCTTCTGTCGGCTTCGGGCATGGTGCCGGCCTGCCGCTCGCTCGATACGATCTCGATCTTTGCCTTGACCGCCGAGGACGCGCAGCGGGTACTTGCCCTGGCCGCGGGTGCGGATGCGCAAGATCCCTTCTCACGACCGGCGCAACCCTACGGGTTCGACTTCGGCAGCGCATCGACGTTCCGTCTCGGTGTGCCGCGTGCGCAGGATCTGCAGTTCTTCGGCAACCGCGAGGCGGAGCGGCTGTTCGACGATGCGGTACGCCAGCTCCAGACGCTGGGCGGCGAGCGCGTGGAGATCGAGCTGACGCCCTTCCTGGATACTGCCCGGCTGCTCTACGAAGGACCGTGGGTGGCCGAACGCTACGCCGCGATCCGTGCGTTTTTCGATGCGCATGCCGACGCACTGCACCCGGTGACGCGCGAGATCGTCGGCAAGAGCAAGACCTGGCTGGCGGCCGATGCCTACGACGCGCTGTACCGGCTCAAGAGGCTAAAACATACGACCGACGCGATCCTTGCTGGTGTGGACTGTATCGTGACGCCCACGGCGGGAACCATTTATCGCATCGCCGAGGTGGAGGCCGATCCTATCCGCCTCAATTCCAATCTCGGCTACTACACCAACTTCATGAACTTGCTGGATCTGTGCGCCACCGCGGTGCCGGCCGGCTTCCAGCGCAACGGCTTGCCCTTTGGTGTGACGCTGGTCGCGTCCGCGCATCAGGACGTGCCGCTGCTCAGGCTGGCTGCAAAGCTGCAGCGCGCGTGTGTGCAGACCATGGGTGCGACGCAGGCGCCGTTGCCGTTACTTACGACGATCGCGGACGCGCCGGCGCCGTCCGGCCAGGTGCGCGTGGCGGTGTGTGGCGCGCACATGTCTGGGCTGCCGCTTAACCATCAGCTCACCTCGCGCGGCGGGCGCCTGGTTGCGGCGACCCGGAGCGCGCCGGCGTACAGGTTCTACGCGCTCCCCGGCGGGCCCCCGTTCCGGCCTGGCATGGTGCGCGTGAGCGAGGGCGGTGCGGCCATCGAGTTGGAAGTCTGGGAGCTGGCGGCAGGCGAGTTCGGCTCCTTCGTAGCGGGGATTCCGGCCCCGCTGGGGATCGGCACAGTCGAGTTGGCGGACGGGACGACCGTCCCGGGCTTCGTCTGCGAGGGCTACGCGGCGCAAGGGGCAAAGGACATTACCAGCCTGGGCGGCTGGCGGGCCTATATGCATGCGGAAAGAAAACGGTAAACAGGATGCTCGATCGCCAAGGACAGGTGTCGCCGCTCGACCTGATCTGCTCCGCGAAGGAAAGAACCCTGTGAATCCTGAAAAAGCCTGTTAATCCTGTCCGTTCGATTGGGGCCCGCGGGCCGGTCCGCAGCGGCGCGTGATACCATCTTTGGATCGAGGTCATTGCACTACCGGACCCCAGGCATCGGCCGTGGTGTCTCCGGTAAGTCGCCACCGCGGAAATGACGCATTCATTGGCTTTCATGCACCGGTGGGCACTCCCGGCAGCGGCAGCGTGCCTGGCGGTGCTGATCGCGGCAGCTGCGCCTGGCCGCTTGGCAGCTCAGACTCCGCCTGCGCCAGCCGTGGAGCTGACGCCGGAGGAGGCCGCCTGGCTCGCCAAGCACCCGCTGGTGCGGATCGGGGCCGAAACCAACTACGCGCCCTACGAGTTCCAAGACAGCAAGGGCCGCTTTATCGGCGTGGTCGCCGACTACCTCGATCTTATCAAGCAGCGGCTGGGCCTCGAGTTCGAGGT
>Ga0105100_10001685_pt1 | contig 12917 bp, 10 predicted proteins | sample PPLLak12cMay2015_2_FD_87033 | JGI IMG/M metagenome (GOLD analysis project Ga0105100, IMG submission 87033) | Freshwater sediment microbial communities from Prairie Pothole Lake near Jamestown, North Dakota, USA - PPLs Lake P8 Core (1) Depth... | ecosystem: Environmental > Aquatic > Freshwater >... | reverse complement strand
GGGCTGCGATGATCTTCACGTCGACATGCGCGGGCGCCTCCTCCTCGACGATCGCCTCGACCAGTCGTGCAACTGCGGCATCGAGCTCTTCGTGCACGAGCACGGTCGCGCGGTGCGCGGTCCTTGCGTAGAACGACTCGATCAGCTCCTCCGCGGCCGCGCCGCCGACACTGGCCTCGAGCGCCTCGGGCAGGAATGCCGCGAGGAATTCGCGCTCGACGGTTTCGTCGCCGAGAATCAGCGTGTCGCCGACGAACGAGTTGCCTGATACGACGAGTCCAGGCAGCAGCGGATCGTCGTCGCGCTCCATGTCGACGCCGAGCAGAGTCGCGACGGTGCGGCGCAGCCGGAAGTCCTCGACGACGATGACCGCGCCGCGCGAGACCGCGCCGCCGGTCGCGATGTCGAGCGCGAGCTGCAGTCCGGAAAGCGTGCCGCGCCGGCGCGCGCGTTCGGCGCCGCTCGCCAGCCAGGCGCGGGTGCGCTCTGCAGGCAGCGCCGGAGGCGTCCGCAGGCCCGTGAAACCCGCAAGCCACGGCAGAGCGCCTTCCGGACAGCTGGCAGGGTGCGTCAGTACGCGGGCGTCGACGGCGAGGTCTTCCCAGCGCGTCAGCTCGCCCTCGAACAGGTCGACGAAGCGCTCGAGAAAGTCGTGCCGCGTCGACCGGCCGGTGGCCCCGCGGTCGAACACGGCTTCGTCGCGGTACAGCTCGGGCAGGTAGCGGCTGACATACGAGTAGCGCGCGCCGTAGATTCGGATCGCGGCGATCTCGGGCGACTCGCGACCATTGCCCAGCAGCCGCAGGCGCAGGTGCAGCCAGCGTCCACAGAGGCTGCGCAGCTGCCGATCCGCGCGCTGCACCAGCACGCAATACAGACCCGCCCGTTGCGCAACCGAAGGGCACGGCAACAGGCCAGGGTGGTGCGGAATTTCGGAGGCCGCGCGCAACCATGTGGCGCGCGGTGTTTCCACCGCAAGCGTCGGCATCATTGCGGGCTCGCCGACGAAGTGCGGATGAAAGTCCGCGTCGACCGGCACGATGTCTTCGTCGAGCGCAGCGAGCTCGACGACGACTCCGCATCCGGCCGGCACCGCGGCCTCGACGTACATGCGGTGCCAGGTCATGCCGAACGCTCCGCCATCGATGACACGCCCGCTCGCTCGGCCCTCGCTGCGCGCGGCGCGCCACGAGAGGGGCACCAGCGGCCGGCTCTGGATGCGCGGGTAATCATCGGGCAGCGCTTCGGGCTCGCAGGGATAGTGCGGTGGCCAGTCCTGCGACTGCACGAAGGGCCCCGGCTGCGCGCGCCGCAGCGGATAGCGCGCGCCGACGACCTGCAGCGGCCGGTCCGGCGAATCGACCGCATAGGCAAGTGCTTCGTCGAGCGCCCCGGCGCGAACCGCGATCTGCGTCTCGTCGAGCCACTTCATCGAGTGGCCGTGATCAGCGCCCTCGAGCTCGCGCGCCGCGCCAAGCACATGGCGATCGGCCTCGACCTCGATCGGATGGATCGACAATCGACCGTCAGGCCCCCACCCTGCCAGCAGCACCCGACCTGCCCGGCTCGCTGCGATCAGAACGAAGTCGACGTCGGACGGCAGTTCGAGCCCGATCACCTCGATCCGCGGCGCGTCCGGATTCTCGGGCGCCGGCCTGAACGTGTCCGGATCGAAGTCGACGAAGGCCCGCGTGCGCCAGGGGCGACCGCGAATGCGTGCGACGAGGCGATGGCGGCGATCGAGAAGCCACCGGTTGCCGAGGCCATCGCATGCGATCTTTGACGTCACGAAGGTCTCGCCGCCGGCGATCAGCGGTGCCTCGAGACGCAGCGGCTCGAAGCGCTCGCGCAGGTCGACTATGTCGACGAACGCATCGAATGCGAGCAGCACGACCTGGTCGGCATCGATCGCCAGATCGTTCGGCGACTGCACGGCACCGGTTCCCGGCACCGGGACGGAACCTTCCATCACGCCGAAGCCGCGCAGCACGCGATCGGTCACATCCCAGCGCGCGAGCGTGCCCTGCGCGTCGCGCAGCCAAGGCAGTTCGCCCAGCCGCTGTTCGGCCTGGCCCGCGCGTCCCTCCTCGACCGGCAACTCGCGCTCGCGTTCGAGCGTCAACAGGCGCTGGCCCGCGTCGTAGCTGCAGTCGTCGAGCAGCGCGTAATCGTGCCGTTCCGACCACATCCAGAACCGCAGGCCGTTGGCGTCCATCAGCACACCTCGGGCACGACGGGAATCGCGACGCGCACGCGGCGGCCGCCGCCCGGTTCCGCGGGCTCCGCACCGATTTCTGCGGGCACCTGGTCGCCGACTGTCGCTTCGACCTGCAGCAGTTCCGGCAACTGCCACGCGGCGAGCGCCAGCGACTGCGTCCCGTTGGCTCCGCGCGGCAACAGGCGCCAGCCGTCGACCGCGCGCGCAAAGAGGTTGACACCGGCGACCGTGGCGACGCCAGCGACGCGGGCGGCCTCGACTTCGAGTTCGCGATCGATGACTGAGCGCCCGAGCGCCCATCCCTGGCCATCGTGTCCGCCCGGCGCGAGCGGCCACAGCAGCCGCGCGATCGCCGCGCGCACCGCGGCAAGCGTCTCGTCGATCGGAGCATCGCTGCGCAGGCCGACCGCGACCGATACCGCGAGCGGTACGTATTCGCAGCCGATTACGTAGAGCTCGGTCGCCAGCGGACGGCGCGCATCCAGGTGCGCGTGAACGGACTCGATCAGGGGCCGGTCGGCGCGCGGGTTGGGCGCGCTCACTGCATCGCGCGCCGGCAGCACCATCACGCTGACGACGCCCGGAATCTCGAACTGACGTGTCTGCGGCTTGAAGCGCGGCAGCACTTCGACGCGCCCGACCGCGACTGCCGGCGTCTGCTGCGCGAGCACGCGGTAATCGTCTGCAGTGACTGCGCGTTCGCGATGCCGCAGGAATCCCGTAATGCGACCCTCGGCCGCCTCGACGGTTTCCGCATCCGCACCACCGCGCAGGGCCGCCGGCTGAATCACCTTCAGCTTGGGCACGCTGCGCCCGGCGCGGATGTCCTGCCCGGTGATCTCCTTCAGCGTGCCGGCCGGCAGGTTGCCCTGGCTGCCACCCCCGGCCCGCAGCTGCGTCGCCCGCACGCGCGCACCGAGCGCCGGAACGCGTCCGCGTACGCCATCGCCGAAGCGCAGCGTGCCCGTCTGGGCGTCGAGTTCGAAAACCTTCGCGTCGCGCCCCGTGCGCGGCGACAGCGTCGCCAGATCGTCGACGCGGTGCCAGCGTTCCCAGGTCGAGCCGTCTTCGGCCAGGTCGATCTGCAGTGACTCGCCGTCGACATCGCCGACCGGCAGTTCGACGCGCGCGTCGGCCGTGCCGTCAGCATCGCCAACGATCGCGTTGGCGAGCGTGCTCATCTGCTCGACCGTCACCGCATGCACGCCAAGCCATGCAAGTTTCAGCGAGTTCACCCGGCCCGCGGCCGGATCGGGACGCACACGCAGCCATGCGACAAGGCGCGCCTGGCGCTGCGGATCGTCGAGCCGCGGCGGCTCGGCACCAACGCCGCTGCGTTCGTTCGCCGCGCGCGCATCGGTACCGACGCCGATCAGCGCCTCTCCCGGTGGCACGAGGCGCACAGCACCCGACTTGCGCGTGCCGAGTGTCGGATCGCGCGCGACTGCCAGTGCCGCGAAGCCGGTCGCACCGTCGGCGCCGCTGCGCGACAGTTCCCACAGCAGGGTGATCGCCCCGCGCGGTTCGGCGACCTGCTGATCGTCCGGCAGCGTGTTGACCGGCATCACGCCGACGTTCAGCAGCCGCGGCTCGCCGGCATCGTTGCGGGCCAGCTGCGCGCGCGCGGCCGCGACGATGACGTCCTGATCCTCGCCACCGCGCGCCACCGGCGCCAGCAGCGCGATCCATGCACATCCATCGACGCTGTCCGCCACGACATCCACACCGGTCTCGTCGGCGACTCCATCGGCGTACAAGCGGTCAGCGACATACGGCTCGATCGGCTGCGGACCATAGAGCTGCTGCAGCTGGCCAAGCGTCTGGTCGAGCGCGCGACGCTCAATGTCGCTCAGGCGCCGTTTCAGGTAGACCTCGCCGGTGACCGGCGCGATGCTCACCTCGTCGATCGTTTCGAACGGCAACGGCTTTGTGACCACGGCACGCGAGCGCAGATCGACTGCGCTGCGGACTTCGTCGGGCAGCGCGAGCGCAATCAGTCCCCGCGCCGGCTGCGCGGCCCGCCGCGGCATGCCGAGCAGATTCAGGAAGGCGCGCCGTTGCTTTTCTGGGATCTGGTTGACGCGGAACAGCAGCGTGTCGCCGAGGAAAGCGAAGAGTTCGATCAGCGTTCGCCCGGGGTCGCCCTCGCGCACATGCGTCCACTCGGGCGTATGTGCGGGAATACGCGCCACCAGGTCGGCGACAAGGTCGTCGAAGCCGCGATCGTCGAGGTTCGGCACGGGAAGAGGCATCTCAGGCTCCCGCCAGCGCCAGCGTCAGTCCGGTCGTGCGTGCGACACCGGTCCGGCGCAGTCGGTAATGAATCTCGATGCGAACGCGCCCGAGTTCAGCCGCGGCCGCATCGGTGTCGTCGAAGACCTCGATCGCATCGAGAACGACGCGCGGTTCGAGGCGCCGGATCGCGTCCTCGATGCGCGCCTGGATACGGGCGCGCGTTGCAAGCGTGTTCGGTTCGTGCAGGAACTCCTGCAGGCCGGCGCCGTAGTCCGGGTGGCCCAGCAGTTCGCCGGGCCGCGTGGCGAGGATGACCTTCAACTGCCCGGATACGCTCGCCTCGAGCGTCGGCCAGTCGATGCGGCCGTTTTCGTCCGGCTGCGGCAGCAGCGGCCAGCCGATGGCGGGAGCAATCAAGGATGGGGAGCGCGGCATGGTCGGACCGATCAGCGGCGAATGCGCGGAATCAGGATCTGCGCGAACGGAATCCAGCGGAACACGAAGTCGAGCAGCGTCAGCACAACCGTCATCGAAACCAACGCGCACACGGTCATGATCGGCATCGACACCTGCAGCACCCAGTCGATCCCGAAGCTTGATCGGCGCGGATTGCCGGCGAGCATGGCCTGCGCGCCGTTCGGATTGACCAGCCGCCGGATCTCGGGCGGCAGCATGAACGACGTGCTCGGCTTCAGTCGCGCGAGCGAGGCACGATCGAGCTTCGGCAGCGCGATCGGCGGCGGCGGACGCCCGGTCGACTCGAACCACGGCGCGATCGTGAAGAGCCGCGACGGCGCACTCCAGACGAGCCGCGGCGGGCATTCTGTCCCTGAGCGCGGAGCATCGCCTTTGACACGCACGAAAGCGCGCACCGCGTAACGCGCGTCCTCTTCTTCGTAAGGGCCGCGTGGAAGCGGTTGCGCGACGGCGATCGTCTCGACGCTCGCCAGAGCCTCGTCGGTCAACGCCTCGAGCAGCACTGCGGCGGGCGGTGGCGGCGCGGGATCGAAGGACTGCGGCGCCGGGCCGATCAGATGCGGCATCGTCACCGCGGCGGCGGCGCCCAGGTCGTTGCGGACCACGCGCGCACAGGCGGCGAGGAAGGCGACCGGATCGATGCGGTCGTACTTCCAGACGCCGAGCCGCGCCGGATTGAATCGCCACATGCGCAGCGCAGCCAGCCGCGGGCGCCAGCGCGCCGCGCCGGCACGGAAGGCATCGAACTCGTACGCGAGTTGCTCGATGAAGGCGATGAACTCGTCCTCGTCATCCGGAATGCGCGTCTGCGTCAGCCACGAGCGATCGAAGGTGCCACCGGCGCGCGGGGGCGCCTTGGCCACGCCGACCTTCAGCCAGGGCGAGAGATGATCGATGAAGGCCTGGCGCGGCGCCGAGCCGCGCGCGCGCAGGATCGCGACTTCTGCTTGCACTTCGGACGCCTGAGCACGCTGCTGCGCCGGGCTCGCGGTCGGAATCAGGCCAAACAGCAGCGTGCGGCCGGTCGCCTGCGCAAGTTCCGGTTTCGCCACCCAGAGCGGCACCGTGCGTTCGACCGCCTTGGTTCGCTGATTGCGCGCTGCCAGCAGTGCATCGACTGCAGCCGAGCCGGTGCGGGCCGCAACGCCCTGCGTCGCTTCGGGATCGGCTTCCAGCGCGGACCGGCTCGCGAACGTAACCCAGCCCTGCGCGTCGGACTCGGAGCCCATCCAGCCCTGCCAATGCCGAGGATTCGCCAGGTCGTCCGAGCCGGGATTGTCCGGGCCGATGAATCGCCGCAGCACGAGGCCGCTGCCGACTATCCTGCGCGGGTCCAGGCGCGGCTCGCCGAATCCCAGGCAGTGCGCATCAAGCAGCGCGAGGCTGAAGCGACGATGAACAGGCTGGAACAGGCGGACCGCGCCGCCCGCCGCGCCGAGCGAACGGTTCGCGAGTTGCTGCGGCCAGCCACGCGCCGGCCAGGACGCGGACAGGAGCAGTTCGTCGAGCGCGCGCAAAAAATCGGATTCATCGAACGCGAGCAATGCGGGCGCATCCGGGCCGTCGCCTCGCGCGGGTCCGCCGAGCGCGATCGCATGATGGGGTCGCTCGCCGTCCATCGCTCACCAGATGTTTCCGGCGCCCGGCGTGTAACTCGCCGAGATCACCGAGTTCGTGATCAGCGTGTCGCACTGGACCACGCCGGAAAAACGCGACATCGCCGCATTGACCTGGACCATCGATGCCGTGACTTCGACCTGCGACGCTTCGATCGTCACCTTCGAGCTGGTCCGTACGGTCACGCCGCCGCCGGCCATCGTCGTCGTGTTGCCGTGCATGTCCTCGATCGTCACCGCGCTGCCGCCGCCGTCGAAAAGCGTGATGCGGTTGCCGGCCGGCGTTTCGATGATGACCTTCTCCTGCCCGCTGCTGTCGTCGAGCACGATGCGGTTGCCGTTGCGCGACCGGACGACCTTCAGGTTGTTGGCCGATGCAAGCGTCTCCGGCGGACGGCTGGAACCGTTCCACAGCCCACCGAGCACGATCGGCATGCGGGAATCACCCTGCACGAAGACGACGACGACCTCGTCGTCGACGTCGGGCATCCAGAAGGCTCCGCGGTCGCTGCCGGCGAAAAGCGTTGCCACGCGCGCCCAGACCTCTCCCTCCTGGTTCGTCGTTCCGCTGACCGCGGCCAGTCGCACCTTGACGCGATTGAGCCGCTCCGGATCGTCGAGCGACACGACCTGCGCGAGCTGAACGCCGAGGCCGGCCGCGAGCGCCAGTTGCTGGGTGAACGGAGGAACAGGTTCCATCGTGGTCTGTGTCGATCTGTCTCAGGCCGCGGCCAGGTACGCACTGCTGGCCGCGAAATCGGTCTGGTAGCCCGCCTGCAGGTCGAAGCGATGGCTGCATTCGAGGACTTCGTAGCTGTTGTCGAAACGCGCGCCAAGCCCGCTCAATGCGACGATGGTCCCGGCACGCAATCGCGGGTTGCCTTCCGCGGAGCCGCGCGCGGTGACGAAGCGGCGCGCCCGCTGGTCGAACGCCGCCCGCGTCAACGCATCGGCCTCGGCAGCATCGACGCAGGCCAATGCGCCGAGATGCTCGACGCGCTCGCCGAAGCCGCGCTCGAGCAAGTGCGCGCCGCTGACGCCGCGCCCGGCGCCGAGCTGCGTTCCGGTGGCGCGTCCGGTGAAATGCGAACCCTGGCTCGCATCCCAGCCCGACGCCGTGATCTCGGTGCACTGATGCGCAAGGTCGGCCGCGACGTGCACGCGCCTGAGCTGGCTGCCGAGCGCAAGATCGATCGTTGCTCCGGCCGCTATGCGCGAAGACACGCGCAGTGACTGACCGTCGATACGCAGCGCACAGTCGTGGCGCGCTAGCACGCGCCGCAGGAACGCCAGGTCGCTCTCGTTGAATTGCGCGAACACTCCGCTGACTCGTGGCAGGTCGCGCGCGTCGACGTTCAGACCGAGTCCCCGGCCGATCTGCTGCACCAGGTCGGCCAGCGAGACGTCGGTGTAGATTCGCGTGCGGCGCGCCAGCCGCGCTGCGACGAGCTTGTCCTCGGCACGCACGATCAGAGCCGGCGGTTCGCGCTCGCCGGCGATGGCCTCGAGGCCGCTGATGCGACCATCGAAGATCCGCTCCTGCGCTCCGAGAGGACCGGCGTCGACCGTGATGGCGGCCCCGAGCGCGACGTCGCTGCCGGCGTCGAACGCGAGCCCGGCGCCGCTCTCGTGGCTGGCCCAGTTTCCCAGTCGCAATTCGAGGGCCGCGAGGCCATCGATGCTTTCGGTCGCGACCATCGACATCAGTCCGATCGCCAGTCGCTCCGGCGGCTGGCCGTTGATCGATATCGTCGGCCGCGCGGTGTAGACCGCCGCGACGCTGACTGGAATCTCGTTCGCACCCACGTCGGCGTCCCGTTTCGACCTAGTCAGCGAGCAGCCGCGCCCAGACGCGGGCGCGCTCTGCCAGCAGCGCATCGAGTTCGCGCACGCGCGCGGCTTCGTTGATCGCCGCTGCCGTCTCCGACGGCGCGGCTGCGGTCGGCGGCGTCACATCGACCAGCAGTTCATCGATCGTCACCGGCATCGTGTCTCCCCGTTCGACTAGTCGAACAACTGCATGAATTGCGAGAGCGGCACATGCTGGCCGACATCGGCCTGCGTGCCGCCGCCACCGCTGCGGCCGCCGCCCGGCCTGGCCGGAGGACTTCCGCCCTGGTCCGGAACCGCAAGCGCGCGCTGATCCGAGCGTCGCAGGCTCGATTCGCCGTTGGCCGCCGCAATTCCGCGCGCCAAGCCGAGCGCCTGGCCCGCCGCCATCCCGGCGCCGAACAGGCGACCGGCCACGCCGGCGGCGCCGTCGACGCCCTGCGGCGTGCATTGCCCGATCACGGCCGGAGTCGACGCCGGCGTGCGCCGTCCACCGCCGGTACGCGCCGGCTCGGTCGCGCGTGTCTGCTGCGTCATCGCGAGGCTGACCTGGGCCCGCAGTGGCACACCTTCCGGCGAAAAGAAGTCGAGCGTCTCCCGATATGACTCGATCAGGCCGGAGAACAGGAATGTCCCCCACTCGAAACGGACGACCGGAGGAACGATGTCCAGCCTCGCCCGCGTGTCGGCTTCGTCGGGCCGCAGCAGGCGCTTGATTGGAAGCGTCTGCTCGCGCACCGATTCGCCGGTCGGCGTCGAGTCGAACTGCAGCTCGACCGAGAGCCGTGCATTGCTCTGCGTAACGATCTGCCGCCGCGTCGCGTCGCGGTTCTGCTGGTCGAGACTGTTCGAGACTTCGTAGACCAGCGACACCGGGTTGAACTGGACCTCGATCGGATCCGCGCCCTGCGGGACCAGCCGTGCCTTCGTGAGTTTCACTGCGTTCATGCGGACTGCTCCATGCCTTCATGCACGAGGTGCAACTCCTCGATCCCGACCTCGGTGGCGCGCGCATTCAGGTCGGCGGCCTTGAACTTGACCGGGAGCGCGCGTCGCAGCTTGAACTGCATGACCGGCCGGGCGGTGCCGTCGCGCAGCGCGATGACGACGTCGAGCCGCTTCGCGTAGCCGCCGCCGGCCAGCGCGTCGAATGCGAGCGCCAGGTCGCGCGCGCGCGTGACGCCTCGCCGCAGTACGACAGTCGCGTGCGTGACCGGTCCGGGTCGCTGGTGCGCGAAGCCGTTCAGTCCCCCTTCGCGGATGCTCTTGGCTTCCATCGTCGACTCGAGTCCCGAAACCTCGGCAAACGCCCCCTGCACCAGTGGCAGCGGGTCGCCGCCGGCCGAGCGCGAGAGATCGGCTTCGAAGAAACTCACATCGAAATTGAAGACGTGCAGCGGCGGGCCGGTCGCGGCGGAGGGATCACTGCTCATGTGGTCGTCTCCGGTATCTCTGCGGTCTCGCGCCACGCGACCGATCCGGATTCGCCGAGCCAGAGTTCGACCCGCAGGCGCTCGACGGAGAACGCCGGTGCGAACTCGACTGCGCAGATGACGCGGCCGTTGTCCAGATCGTTCTGCGACATCAGCGCGCGGTCGCAGCGCACTGTGAAGGCCTCGCCCGGCCGTTCGCCGCGCAGCGCGCCGCGCTGCCACAGCGCCGTCAGCAGATCCTCGAAGCGGCTGCGGATGCGCGCAAAGAGTGCGTCACCCGCCGCCTCGAACGAAAAGGCCTCGCCGGTGCGCCGCGCCAGTCTGAGCAACTGACCCATCAGGCGCCCGGCCGGCGCATTGCGCCAACCGCTGCGGTTCGACAGCGTGCGATCCGAGAGCAGCTCGATGCGATCGATGCGCGGCGCGAAGAGTGAAAGTCGAGCTGTCCACGCCCCCGCGTCGGCCTCTGGCGAGGGCGTCTGCAGTTCTCGCGCCGGCGGCAGCGGATCGACGTCGTAGACGCCCAGCGGTGCCCGGCCTGCAATAGTGCGGAATGCGCCCCCTGCGAGCGCGCTTGCGGCGACCATCCCGCCCAGCGCGCCGTCAGGCGCGACCAGGCCCTGCGCGGTACGCGGCGGCGCGACCTGTTTGAACCACGGGTAAGCGACCTGGACAAAGCTGGCGTCGAGCCCATCCAGCGCAGCGCGCGCGTCGCGGCCGATGCGCGCGCTGCGCGCCGGAAGCGGCAACGCCAGCAGCGCGCAGCAGTCACGCCGATGCTGTGCCAGGAACTGGTTGATGCGCCCCGCGTAGCGCCGCCAGCGCGCGTAGTCCTCGTCGTCACAGCGCGGGACCGCGACACGCAGCACGCCGGGGTCGCCGACGCGCGGAGCGACGCGCGGCGCACATTCGACAAAAACTTCGGGGGGATCGACCGCGTCGCGCGACGGCGCCACGGTATCGCGCTGCGCGGCCGCAAGTTCCGGAAGGTCGGGTATCAGCAGCTGCGCGACGTCGTCGAGCGCCTTCGCATGCGCCAGCCCGCGCCATCCGCTGCGTTCGCGGTCGATGAACGCCGGCAGCAGCTGCTCGAAGCGGTTTTCTCGTCCGGCGTCATCGAGCAGTTGAAGCATCGGCCAAGGCGCGTCGAGTGCAACGACATAGCAGCGTCGGCCGCCATTGGCGAAGAAATCGCGCACTGCAATCCCGAGCGAGGCATCGGCTCGCTCGCTGCCGCCGGCGGAAACCGGCCGATTGCGCCAGTCGGCTGCCGCGTCGAACTGCGCCCAGGCGTCGAACGGCAGCGGCTGGTCGAACGGAAGTGGCGCGCCGATCGGCACCGACACGGCAAACCGGGCTTCGAACCAGCGTGCGAGTTCGCGGTCGACCCGCGCTTCGGGCCGCCACGCACACCAGCCGACGAAAAGCGCGATGTCGGCGCGCGGTTCCAGGGCCGCCGGCGCTGCGACGCGCTCCTCGAAGCTCAGTCCGAACACTGCTGCGTTCCTCCGCCGTCGATCCGGGTCACGACTCGATCTCGATGCCCTCGGCGGACAGCACCAGTTCCTCCATCGCGACGTCGCCGCCGCCCTTGGCGGCCAGCGTGGGGCCCGTGTATTTCATCGGCACGACGCCGCGCAGCTTCCAGCTCTGGACCGCACTCTGCGCCTCATCGAGCAGCGTGATGACGACGTTCTTCTGCGCGCCGACACCGGTCGTGCGCGTCTCCTTGATCCAGTCCCACAACGACTTGGAGTCGATGACGCCGCGCTTCAGCGTGACATCGCCCACCTTGTGGATTCCAGGCACCTTGCGAACGTGGTTTTCCTTCTCGTTGCCGTTGCGGTATTCGGCGATCGTGATGTCGGTACCGAGGCCCGAGACGTCGGAGAAACCGCCGAAGGTCTCGCCCCCGTCGATGTTGACGAGGAAGTTGAAGGCGCCGTAGGGATGGGTCCTTGTGGCCATGGATGGGCTCCTCGGAGATCAGTCATTCACGCGCATCGGCGGTCTTCTGCCCGATGCGGAAGATCACGAATTCGGCGGGTTTCAGCGCCGCGACGCCGATCAGACAGACGAGCCGTCCGTTGTCGAGGTCGTTCTGTGTCATCGTCGAGCGGTCGCAGCGGACGAAGAAGGCCTGCTCGATCGTCGAGCCCAGCAGACGCCCGTTGACCCACTCGTTGTAGAGAAAGTCCTCGACGGTCGTCCGGATGTTGGCCCACAGGCGTTCGCCATTCGGCTCGAACACCGCCCACTGCGTGCTGCGGTCGATCGATGCCTCGAGGTAATTGAAGTAGCGCCGGATGTTCACGTACTTCCACTCGGGATCCGAACTCGCGGTGCGCGCGCCCCAGACGCGGTAGCCGCGGCCGGCGAAATAGCGCAGACAGTTGACGCCGAGCGGATTCAGCATTTCCTGTTCGCCGAAGCTGATTTCGCGTTCGAAGCGCAGCGCGCTGCGCACGACTTCGTTGGCAGGCGCCTTGTGCACGCCGCGCTCGATGTCGTTGCGCGCATAGATGCCGCAGATGAACCCCGACGGCGGCAATGCGATCTCCTTCGCGACCAGGTCGTTGCCCGGGCGCGCGTTCGGGTTCGCGATGACAACCCACGGGTAATACAGCGCCGCGTAGCGTGAATCGATGCGCGCCCGGGCCTCGCGTGCCTCGCCCGGAGTCAGCCGCTCGGCGGTGTCGAGCACCGCGATGCGATAGCGGCGACGCCCTTCCGCGTGCGTGATCAGGCTGCGCATGATTGCGTCGTTGGCATTCGTCGCGTAGGCCGATGCGCCCGGCGCTGCGACGATGCTGATGTCCTCGAGGCGCGCCAGTGCGGCCAGCGCCAGTTCGTAGCCCCGTTCGTTGGTCGCCGTCGCGGCGTCGGTGCCGACGATCGCCTGCACGCCGTCGTTTCCGCCGGTGAGCCGCACTCGCATCCAGTTGACCCCGCCGAGTGCTTCCGGCTGCGGGTCGGCGCCGGCGGCGCCAGCGGTCTGCAGCGTCGCGCGCAGTGCGAACGGCGCAACGTTGGCAACCGTCAGCGCGACCATGTTCTCGAGCTGCTCGGCGCGGCGCTGCGGTGTTGCACGCAGGACATCGCCGACGT
>Ga0105100_10001683_pt1 | contig 12918 bp, 9 predicted proteins | sample PPLLak12cMay2015_2_FD_87033 | JGI IMG/M metagenome (GOLD analysis project Ga0105100, IMG submission 87033) | Freshwater sediment microbial communities from Prairie Pothole Lake near Jamestown, North Dakota, USA - PPLs Lake P8 Core (1) Depth... | ecosystem: Environmental > Aquatic > Freshwater >... | reverse complement strand
TATGTTTTTTAGGATGGAATAGTTACAATTCATTGAGGCGAGTAAGGTAATGAAAACAGGTAATGTGATTCTAGCGATATTCCTATGGAGAAAGAAACGAAGTATATAGGTTAAGAAATCTCACAGAACGGTAGAGCGAATCGAAGAAAGGAAAGAGATTTGAACTACGAGTTCAAATCTCGTCCCCTGCATTTATTCATTATTCAACAGGAAACTCCTCGTTTTGAAGTAAATGAAATTTACACATCGAATTGGAGTCATTTATCTCGTAATCAGTTCTACCTGAAATGAATATGAAAGTTTATATACTACTTTGGTTGCTATATCGTTTATAAAAAAAGGGCAGAGGTAGAAATATATGATGAAAAAAATAATTGGTATTTTTGTTTGTATTCTGATGATATGCGGTACATTCGTGAGCGCCCATAACTTGACAAGAAATAGTCAAAGTATAAATGTCGAAAATGGTGCTCTAACTGTTCAAATACCAGTGGATGGTTATAGGATTGAAAAAGTAAATCAGAATCATGAAGTCACCATCAAAGGATATGGACGTTTACTCATACCCGGCCAGCCGAACCTTCCATCGAAGATATTTTCTATTGCGATTCCACCAGGTGCAACTGTCCAGGATGTTCAATTTGAAACAACAGATGGAATCACTCTTCCGGGTATATACCAGATAGAACCTTGTACACTTCCACGGATCATTGGTCCAGGAGATCCTCTCGTTTATGAGCGGGATCAACAAAAGTATGAACAGAATTATCACTCTATCTATATGAATAATAATCCATATCCGGTATCGGTCGGCGAGGTCATAGGAACTGGTGGATATCGTAAATATAACCTTGTTGATGTACGAATCACTCCGTTTGTATATTATCCTCGCTCGGGGAAATTGATATATTATCAAGACATCAGTGTTACTGTGAAATATACTATCCCTGAAGGATTCTCCTCTGAAGACATCATGATTGATTCACTTCCGCAAACCGAGCACACTGCAAAGGAAATAATCTTGAATTATCATCAAGCCCAGAACTGGTACAAAAACGGTCCATTAGGAAGAGAACATTATGATTATGTTATCATCACCCTTAATTCGTTGATTTCGTCGGTCACATCGCTTGTAAATTGGGAAACCACGAAGGGACGGAGCGTCTATGTAGCTACGACGGATTGGATAAATTCGAATTACGCAGGCTACGACCTCTCCGCAAAAATGAGAGTATTTTTACGCGAAAAATATCCCTCAAGCGCCTGGGGTATACAAGATGTATGTCTTATCGGACATTGGAATGATGTCCCAATGCGACTCACTGCACAAGATCCAGAAACAGATTATTACTACGCAGAATTATCTCTCCCCGACACCCAATCATGGGATATCGATAACGACCATCAATACGGGGAAGATACCGATCCCATAGATTTTGAAGCGGAAATAAACGTTGGTCGTATCCCCTGGAGCGACCCTGAGACCGTCCAGAGCATCTGTGATAAATCAATCGCATATGAACAGAACATCGATGATTCATTCAAAAAGAACATTCTACTTATCGGTGCTTATTTCTGGGCTGATACTGATAATGCGGTACTCATGGAGGCCAAAGTAGACCAGGACTGGATGACCGATTGGACAATGACACGTATGTATGAAGATGCGCAGTCATCCCATGCCTGTGATTATGATATAACTTATAATAACGTAAGGACCGTTTGGTCTACGGGAACGTATGCCTTTGTGGACTGGGCAGGACATGGTTCCCCTGTTGCCGCGTATGAATATTATCCCTCTCAACCTTTCGTTGATGAAACCACCTGTCTATCTCTTAATAATAACTATCCTTCGATAATCTTTGCAGATTCCTGTAGTAACTCCGATACCGACTATTTGAACATTGGACAGGCGATGATGAAGCAGGGCGCCGTTGGTTTCCTTGGTTCAAATAAGGTTGCATATGGGATGCCTGCCTGGAATGATCCAATGGACGGTTCAAGCCAATCATTGGATTACTTTTTTACCACCTGTTGTACCTCAGGTGAATATACGCAAGGACAAGCGCATCAATGGGCACTTCGACAAATGTACGTTAATAACCTCTGGTATTATACAAAAATGGAAATGTTTGAGTGGGGATCGATTTGGGGAAACCCAGATCTCACCATGGGCCCTGTCATCATCAGTGACCCCCCTATGCAACCCACCAAACCCGCTGGAAAGACACTCGCAGTATGGAATATGGAATACTCTTATTCCAGTAGCACCACCGACCCAAATGGAGACCAAATCCTTTATCTATTCAATTGGGGTGACGGGAGTAACAGTGGATGGCTTGGACCGTACTCCTCAGGACAGACGGGAATAGGAACTCATATATGGACTGAATTGGGAATCTATAATGTCACCGTAAAAGCTCGGGACATTCATGGAGCAGGAAGCCCTCTCTCAGATCCATTAACCGTAGTAATTACTAATAACACTCCACCCAACATACCAACGATTTCCGGTCCGACCGATATAAAACCAAGAATTACGTACGAATATACCTTCAGTGGAACAGATGACCAAAGCCAAGATCTCATATATTATGTAGATTGGGGTGATGGAAACGGGGCGACAGGAATTGGACCGTATCACTCCGGTGAAACGTTCACTCTAAAACATACCTTCAAAGTAAAGGGAACCTATCTTATCAAAACAAGGACGACAGACACGGTAGGAGCGGAGAGCGAATGGGCGACCATCCAAGTGGTAGCACCGACAGCATACCTATTCTCCTTGAATGCATTCCTGGAACATCTCTTCGAAAGATTTCCTAACATGTTCCTGATACTCCGATATTTGACAGGGTACTAATACCCTTATTTTCTTTTTTTATAAACGACTTCAAGAGATGGAAATTTAATCTACGAGTCAATATCTCAACCTCTGTATTTTTTTACCCGGACATAGATTTAAATAACGAAGTATACTTTTATTTCCCTATAGAGCGAGAAAACAGATGAAAAAGTCATCTTTATCAAGACAAGGTTTTACAGTTGGAATTGCTCTCGTGTTCATTGGAACTTGTTGGTATCCATCCACTGCTAAAGCCAATGATGATCTAGATCCCTTAGTCGATATTGAAGTGACTGTCGACATTATATCAATTCGAACATTAAAGAATACTAGCCTTTCTAACAACCCTGATTTTTTTGTAAGGATACTGATAAATTCAGTAGAATTTTCATCTCCGCTCTGGGATGATTCCCCCTACCTCTATAACATTCATTGGAAAGCAACAGCGAACGTTCCCGATGATATCGAACACGTTGATGTAATAATCGAAGTATACGATAAATCAATACTACAAAAACGCATTTGTTCTATCAATAAAGGACAACAGTCAAAAACACAATGCTATATGGCAAGTATGATCTATAATATAAAAACAGGCCATTGGACCGGTGATGATTACATAGGTGATCCTAGTGGATATGGACGATTGAATAGCTGTGATGCCGGAAGCATTAATCGAAATGAACAGGATTATGAACTGTGGTTCAATATTTATCAAAACGATTACGATAATGATGAAATACCATACTGGACTGAAGTTCACACCTATGATACTAATCCTGAGTGTAATAATACAGGTGAGGATCTCGATGGCGACAGCCTCCCTATCGAATGGGAACATAAATGGATGTATGATCCTAATCGATGGGAGGATCATACCCACTTTGATCCAGATGATGATAGTCTGACCAATTGTGAGGAATACAAAATGTCATTGTGGGATGCTGATCCGTATCGAAGAGACATCTACATGGAAATGGACATTATGGCAGATGGACCTCTCGGACAAAATAGTTCTATTCCAAATTTTTCGAAGGAATTACTCCGCACAGCATTCCATCGACGAAATATTGTGTTTCATCTTGATGATGGTTGCATAGGTGGTGGAGGAGAAATCATACCCTTCGACAGAAAAACATATCCCAAGGAACTCCACACTATCTACAACACCTATTTTCTCCATAACAATACAGAGAACTGGCGGAGAGGTATATTTCGCTATGTGATGATTCTGTATCACCATTACATCGCAGCAGGTATAGCCTTTGTAGGAGAACATCAGCGGTTCTTCTGGCATAAACATGGCATTAATACCCTTGTCATCTCAGCAGAATCTATGCAGAAGACATCACGAAAATTATCCAAGCCAATAGACTACGTATTCGCCTGTGCAATCATGCATGAAACCGGTCATACATTTGGGATCGATTTCTTGTTCCCAGTTGGATGCGACAACATAGGGACTTCCCGATCGTATCGTCTTGGATACTGGCTTTTTGGAAATTATCAAAGCTGTATGAATTATCGATATGTCTACTCCATTCTTGATTATTCAGATGGATCTCACGGATTATTTGATTACGACGATTGGTCGAATCTTGATTTTTCATTTTTTGAGACACAGACTACTAACACACCCGCAAACATCTGATAACAAAGGCCAACCCCTTTATTTTCCTTGTTCAAAATCAGGACAATTCTCCACACACCCACCTAAGGGGATATCATTTCCCAACCGACATCGATCGCTTTCCATGTATCCATTTCCGTTAGCTATCATTGTAGGAACATGGTATCGTTCCAGAAATTTGCATATGATCAAACCCTTTCGCTCCCCTGTTTCATATGAGTACATGGGCATCTGTATAAAAATAAACCTGACAAAGAAATAATATGAGTTTTCCATGAAATCGATACCCTTATTATCTGGAACGTTATCGGTGAATTGTGCTATGAGACCCACGCGTCAGTTTGTTGTTTTTCTCGAAAAAACGTTCCCCTACCGATTCCTCGCTGCAAAGATGACTCGAGTCCCGCTCATACGAGAGATTGCCAATCAAATGCTCTTTAAACAGACAAATCTAACTGTCCTTCCAAAAGATTCTCTTGTTGAAATATCCATTAATAAATCAATAAAACCTCCTGATAACATCGTTCTTCCATCGCAAGTCGTTGAATACTTTATTCGAAAAACACACTACCGATTTATCATGAACTTTTGTATCTGCCGTGAAGCAAATCACTGTAAGAATCACCCGATCGAATTTGGTTGTCTCTTTTTAGGAGATGCAGCACGAGACATCAATCCTGAGTTTGGGAGACAAGCCACTATAGAGGAAGCATTAACATACGTACAAAAATGTCGTGAAGAAGGACTTATTCATTTAATTGGACGAGATAAAATCGATGAGACATGGCTTGGGGTAGGTGCCAATGGAAAGCTGTTGACGATCTGTAATTGTTGCAGCTGTTGCTGTCTTTGGAAAATCCTTTCAGACCTTGATCCTAAAATAAGTTCCAAAGTAAAACGAATGCCTGGTGTGGAGATCACGGTCACAGAAAAATGCATCGGATGCGGAACCTGTACAGAACATTGCTTCGTCCATGCGATACGAATCCAACAAGGACATGCCATCGTCGGGGACGACTGCAAAGGCTGTGGTCGATGCGCTGACCATTGTCCACAGAAGGCCATACAAGTAACCTTCACTGACGATCAGTTCATGCAAAAGACCATTGATCGAATAGAGACCTCAGTAGACGTCTTATAAGCTAAACGATAGTTGGGAATAAACCATAGATCACCCAGGTGTTGTACTGTCAGGACTACCATCAAAGACAGAGAACCAAGTAAGGGCTTGTTCACTTATGGTTTATGCCATGACTCTCATATTAAACATGTTTCTTGAGCATCCCTTCAAAGTATTTCTATAGATGTTTCCAATCTTGTGACATTATTTGATGCATTCGACTCCTTACTTATTCCGTCTACATTTGATTTCTTTTAGTTAGAAAAACATTTTTAAAAATCCCACAGTATGACTGTGTCTAGCAAAACGGAAAAAGTAATAGATGAGAAAAAAAATATTGAAGAAGAAACAGGAATTTTTTGTAAAAGACAAAAAAATAAATTCGCTCTCGCTACTCTTATTTCTTCTTCTTTTTGGCGGTTTTTTTCTTTGTTTTTTTTGCCGGCATTGCCATCTCTCCTCCTTTTCGGATTTTAAGAATTCATATCACGTAGATGATTAAAAAGGTTTTGTTCATTTCCAAATGAAACATGTTTGTTTTTCCAAAATTATATTATATGTCAATGCGAACTGGCAAAATAACGACTGGTAAACCTTTCCATTGCAGTCGACGTTGCACGGAAAATGCGGTTTCATTGTGAAGAATTTTATGGAAGATCGTCTCATGTCGAAATACGAGCTTGGCAGTAAAAAACATGACTTTTGGGAACTCCTCAGCGATGGACTCACAGAGATGGCTTGCGGTCTCTACCACATCGGTGCCGACATCCATTCGATAATCCGCGGAAAAACCAAGTCTTTGGGCAAGTGTGACGTATTTGAGCAACGAACTTTTTACCGAGGTTTTGAGTGCTTCGACTTCTTCAGCACCTTTGAAGGATCCTGAGTCGATTTCCGCTATCGAAACAAAAATAATATTTTTGTACAACCCGGGAAAACTCCTGATTAATGACAAAAACGTGTTAACGCCATAACCGCTATATCCGGTCACGAGAATGACAGCGGTCATGTGTTTTGGGTTGACAGGTTTTATATTCGGATGACCGACAAGATGGATGCTTGACAAGAGCAAGACCTCATCAAATTTTTTCATAGCTTTTTTGATTCTTTTATAATGGCCATGAATCAAATAACATATGATGATTAGAGCTAACGTGATAATTAACGTAAGCCAACCACCTTCACTGATTTTTTCATATATAGTGACAATGAGGATGGTAAAACAGAGGAAAAAACCGATGACGAAGATAAGTAGGTAGCGTACCCAATGCTCTTTCTTTTTTCTATTTTTTATCGTGAATTTTGCCATACCTACTTGCGAGAGCGAAAATGTCAGAAATACATTAATAGCGTACATTATCACAAGAAACGATATGGAACCATTCGTTCCAATCATCAAGAACAATGCAGCTATTCCCATCACCAGTACACCGTTTCGCATCGTAAGTCGTTCTGATAAGGCAGAGAATTTTTTTGGAAACCATGAATCCACTGCCATATTCGCCATGACTCGCGGCCCATCGATAAATCCAGTTTGTGCAGCTACAAATAATAACAATCCTTCAGAGAAGATTATCACGGCTGCGATGAGGATTCCTCCAGGCCATCCACTAAAAAGAGCTGATGCAAGAACAGCATTTAATGTCTGACCCTGAACAGGCTGAATATCCAAGAGATAATAACAGAAAAAAAGAACACCAGCAACAAGGGAAAGTGACACTGCCATATACATCATGGTGCGCTTACCAGTTTTTACTTTCGGTTCTCTCATTACGGGAAGACCATTGGAGACCGCTTCAATTCCAGTATACGTACCACCACCTAATGAGAAAGCGCGAAGGAAAATCGCTAGGATGCCAACAATCCCTATCACTTGCAGATCCCCGTTTAATCCTGTTGAAAATTGATTGACATGCGAACCAATTACTGATGCTTGACTGATAATTCCGTATCCCAGCAGTAACACATGAGTAACGATAAAAAGAAGAAAGATTGGAGCTAGGATCGTAACTGATTCTTTGACTCCTCGAAGATTTAAAAGAATTAATATAAAGATTAAAGAAATTTTGAATACGATGCTATACTGATGGTATTCGAGGGGTAAAAAACTGAAGATAGCGTCTCCACAAGCAGCGATAGAGACGGTGATGGTCAGAATATAATCGATGAGCAAGGCAGATCCTGATACAACTCCAGCACTCTTACCAAGAGTATGTGTGGCAACAATATATCCTCCACCACCATGGGGGAACTGTTCGATGATTTTTGAGTAGGTATAGGAGATTACAAAAACAGTGACAGCTGTCGCAATCGCTAAAAAAATGGCAAGATAGGTGTGTCCCGCGATTGCTTTAAAGGCTTCTTCAGGACCATATGATGAGGAAGAAAGACCATCTGCCCCAAGTCCAATCCATGACAGTAACGCGATTAAGGATAATTTGTGAAAAATTGAGGGGTCGTTGATATTGCGCGGGCGGCCTATAATTTTCGTTGAAATCCTCCGTAATATGCTTAGTTGAGGAGCGTTGTCTTCCATGATTTTCGCTTCTTTTTTATCGAAATATAAGGAGGAAAACCCTCCTTTTTGTACCTTAACAGGCAGGACCCGCGAGTTACTATGGATTTACTAACCGCTATTAATAATTATTTACGTAGATTTGTTAAGGAGAAGAGATAGCTACACTGGTTTTCCTACCATATATTATTATGGAATTTGAACAAAAAGAAAAAAGGAAAGTGTGAGAGATTTTTTTAATCTGTCTGCTTTGACATATGTGTTATTCTTGCTGTAACCGCTACCAAGATAGCCCATATGAGAACAACAGTCAGTGTCATAGCACCACCGACGATTACAATTTCTTGAACCATCCTTGGAAAATCAGCAGGGTTCTGCATTGCGGTCAAGAACGGTGGATATAACATGATTTCTCCGTTTACAATGTGGTCAATGACCAACATTGCAACTCCGCCCCACAACATGATATTCAACCAGCTTATTTTTAGAGCAGCAGGGATCTTCTTCCTGAAGATGGTTGTGACGATACCGGTTGCCATTGGTGTGATAAAACACGCCATTTTTTACCTCCTATTAATATTTCTTTTTGATTTTTTGATGACTGAAATACGTATCACCCAGATATCATTTACGATATATAAGAATTATGGTAACAACAATGGATAAATCGTGCTACGCTCTCCAGGCAAAAACAATAGATAATTAGGGAATAAAGAGTTGTAATGCTATGTAAATATAAACTCGATACCAAGCAAACGCAGCAGCTTACTTATAATAGTATACAGATTTTGACTCGGACGTGCGAATATGTCGGTAGAACGAGTGGGAGTGTCATTTGAACCGAAATTGCTGAACAAATTTGATATCTTATTAAAAAAAAGAGGGTATACAAATCGTTCGGAAGCTATTCGAGACCTCGTAAGAAAAGAGATCATTGAAACAGGAATCAAAGAAGAGGATGGAGAGGTTATCGGTACTCTTACAATCATCTATGACCATGAGATAGGAGATATCACCAATAAATTACTGCACCTTCAACACCATCACCATGAAGAAATAACATTTACCACCCACATACATGTCGATAATCGTACCTGCCTTGAAATCGTCGTGATACGAGGTCAACTAAGCCGGGTAAAAAAATTTTCAGAAAATATAAAAGCGCTTAAAGGGGTAAAACACGGACAACTCGCGATAACAAAAATACAATTGTAAGACGAATTATTCGATAGAGGACAATTGAGAGATGAACGCTCCACTCTCATAATCTCTGAGCCATATTCGCTAAGTACGCTTGTCCATAACAGATACCACCATCACCCGCAGGTAGTGCGTTATTGACAAGAACACCTCGTTTGACCATATACTCAGAAATCATCCTATTATACGCTACGCCACCAGATAAAACGATAGGAACATTTTTCGTCCGTACTGCATGTTCCGCTATCGTAAACAATCCTTTTGCGATGTACATCTGAGCTGTTGCTGCAAGGTTCCCTTTATTCCCTTTCGCTTTACAAAGATAATCAAATAGAGGGGTGGTCATGAGAATCGTTTTTCCATCTCTTTTGGAAAAAACCGGTTGAATTTCTAATGGGGTCGTCGCCCTGCTTTCGAGAATCATCGCTGGTCTGCCGTCGTACGTTCTCATTTCACAGAAACCTAATAGAGCAGATGCCGCATCAAGAATCCGCCCCGTACTCGTAGTGTATTGGACGTTATAATTACTCTGTAAATTTTTAAAATAAATTCTGCTTTCGTTTTCTTTAAATAAATGAAGTTTTAGAATTTCTTCTTCTGTTAATATCTTAGAAAGAATACCGAAGAGCATTTTTTTTGGATAAATCGTCGCAGAATCCCCTCCTAACTGAGGTTGCTCTTCAAGATGTCCTATTCTTGAAAAAATATTTCCTTTTTGTACATAAAAAATTTCTCCACCCCACAATTTTCCATCGTCGCCATAACCAAGGCCATCCATCGCAATGCCTACATAGTCAGTGATATTATGTTCAGCTGCGACACTAGCAATGTGTGCTTTATGGTGCTGTATCTGAAGTAATCTTGCATGATACGTATTTGCTAACTCTTCTGCGAAGAAAGTTGTATTATAGCTTGGATGTAGATCACAAGCGACTATCTGTGGTTTTAACCGTGTAAGATGAATAAATTTTTTCGTTGTCTCTTTTAAAAAATTGTATGTTTCATATTGTGAGGTATCTCCGATATACTGCGAGAGAAAGCATCTATCTTTCTTTGTTGTGCAAATAACATTATTTAACTCAGCACCTACAGCGACGGTATCCTTACATTGAATCGGTAGTATCACAGGATGGGGGGTAAAACCTCGAGAACGTCTGAGGAAAAACGGTGCATCATGAATGACCTTGATAACGGAATCGTCACATCTATTGACAATCCTTCGTTCATGAGTTAAGAAATATGTTCCAATCGTTTCCGTAATTGATATCGGTTCACCAGGGATATTGTTTGACGTCATTACTAGCGGTTCATTGATATAAACAAACAGAAGATAATGTAATGCGGTATATGGTAACATCACACCAATCGTATCTAATTCAGAGACACTTCGAAACGTGTTCTTTTTTTTCTTTTTAAGAACCACAATCGGACGCTGTGGACTTTCTAACAACTCTTCTTCCTTTCGAGAAACATATGTGATCTTTTTAGCCATTTTTACATCTTTTACAAGGATGGCATATGGTTTATCTGGACGATGAAACAGCTTTCTTATGTTCAAGACATTCCTATCTGTACATAATGAAGCTGTGTGAAATCCTCCTACCCCTTTTATTGAAACGATCTGACCGGATTGAATGAGTCGGATAGCCTTTTCTATTGTTTCGATATCAGATCGACCACTGATATCTTGTGAATTAAACAGGAGACGTAATTTTGGTCCACAGTCCTTACATGCGATTGTCTGTGCATGATATCTCCTATTCAGAGGATCGATATACTCGCGTTTACATTGGGAGCACATCTTAAATTGATTCATCGAGGTAAACGGTCGATCATATGGATAGTCTTGGATCATGGTAAAACGTGGCCCACAATTCGTACACGTAATGAAATAATAGTCATGTCTCCGGTTCTTTTTATCTCTGAGTTCTCTTACACAATCAGTACAAAGGAAGATATCTGCGGGAAGTTCTGTTTCTCCGTGAGATGCCGTACTTTTCAGTATTGAAAAATCAGAGAATTGTTTTTTTGATTTGTACTTGGTTACAGTGTATTTGGAGATTTTCGCTAGTGGGGGAAGATCTGTGAGTTTCTCAATGAAATCTTTGTCATTTATGATGATTTCAACTCCATTCCCAATATTCTTCACAGATCCGATGAGATTATGTTCTATTGCTTTCCGGTAGATATATGGACGAAATCCAACGCCTTGAACAATACCTTGAACGAATACTTTATACATCATCTGCATTCTTCATAGCTCTTTCATATATAAATGAATTCTTCATAGGGTTTACAATTATTTGAATATTATGATATTGATAAAAATGATTTTCTTCAATGATAATATCGAGATGAAACGCGAATACTGCGGGAAATAGTGACGATTAATGGTCTTTTGTATTTAAACCGGGACTTGATTTTTTATTATGAAAGACGATTTCAATCCTCTTTTTAAGATCAAGGATATCGAATGGTTTTTCTATGTAATCATCGCCAAGAAAACTTCCAGCGTTTTTTGCGATTCTATCTGTTCTTGCGGTGAGAAAAATGATTGGAATAGCGCTATATAAAGTGTCCTTTTTAATACGGTCAAAAACCTCCCATCCAGTCATTTGTGGCATCATGATATCAAGAAGGATTAAATCAGGTATGATATTATCTTTCAATAGTTCCAAGCATTTCTGACCGTTCTCCGCACCGATAATTCGATATTCTCGAGTCGAATCCTCTAAACCTATTTTCAATGAGTTAATGACATCTGGATTATCGTCTACCACCAATATCGTTTTCATATGTACCCCTCGGTAATCTGTATTACCTCTCACTTCTTTAGTGTTTTCATCTACCTAGTCTAAACCAATTTTTCATCGGATGTTTTTAATGTGAAAAAGAATATCGACCCTTTTCCTTTCCCTTGACTTTCAACCCAAATTCTACCACCATGTTTTTCAACAATTCTCTTACATATTGATAGACCAAGCCCAGTCGAATGAAGATCATGGCGTGAATAATCGACCTTATAAAATTCATCGAAAACATGTTCGATTTGATTAGCTTCTAATCCAATACCGGTATCTTTAACAGATACGATAATCATGTCATCTTTTTTCTGTGCATCAAGAGTGATTTTTACATCATCAGGTTGTGAATACTTTACTGCATTCGAAATTAGGTTATCAAATAATTCTTTTATTTGTAGTAAATCAGCTTGTACGGTGATATCTTGAGGTATGTTATTCTCGATGCTCACGTTTCTTCCTTTAAAAAATGTACTATCCATATCAAGGATACTATACACCTGCTGATAAAGATTAAGATCTTCAAAACCAAACTTGAAATTTTCAGAATTTAACTGAGCAAGCTCAAGAGTCTTTATTACAAGATTCTTCATATATTCGATGTTATTTGATATGACATCAAGTAATTCTTTTAATTTTGGGTCTTTTTCTTGTTCCTTTACGATGGGAATCAAAATATTCAGGGGAGTCAACGGTGTTTTAAGATCATGACCTAGTTGGCTAACGAATTCGTCTTTCTGTTTTAAGAGTTTTTCGACATCGGTGGTCCGTTCTTTCACCTTTTTCTCAAGATCTCTGTTAAGAATT
>Ga0105100_10001681_pt1 | contig 12920 bp, 9 predicted proteins | sample PPLLak12cMay2015_2_FD_87033 | JGI IMG/M metagenome (GOLD analysis project Ga0105100, IMG submission 87033) | Freshwater sediment microbial communities from Prairie Pothole Lake near Jamestown, North Dakota, USA - PPLs Lake P8 Core (1) Depth... | ecosystem: Environmental > Aquatic > Freshwater >... | reverse complement strand
GCCTTCACCGTGGGCCGGGCGAAGTTCGACCGGTGGTTCGCCGACCAGGCCGCACAGAAGGGGGCGCTCGTCATCTGCAGCACGGTGGTGACCGATCTGCTGCGCGACGGGAGCGGCAAGGTCATCGGTGTCCGCACGGATCGCCCGGAAGGAGACCTGAGGGCCAGCGTGGTGCTCCTGTCCGACGGGATCAACTCGCCCCTTGCCGCGAAGACGGGTTTCCGTCCGGAGCCGAAGCCGGAGAATGTTGCGCTTGCCGTGAAGGAGACCATCGCCCTGCCTGAGGAAGTGATCGATGAACGGTTCAATGTGGGCCCCGGCCAGGGAGTGACCACCGAGATTCTCGGCGAAGTCACCCTGGGGATGAATGGCGTCGCCTTTCTCTACACGAACAAAGCCTCGCTTTCAGTGGGTATCGGGGCCAACCTGGCCGACTTCGCCGCCCGACGGGTCAAACCCTACGAGATGCTGGAGCGGTTCAAGGCTCACCCCATGGTGGCCCCGCTCATCAAGGCGGGCAAGCCCAGGGAGTACCTCGCCCACTGGCTTCCCGAAGGAGGCTACGACGCCATTCCCCAGCTGTGCGGTGACGGGTTCCTCGTCGCCGGGGATTCGGCCATGCTTTTCAACGCACCCCACCGCGAGGGTTCGAACCTTGCCATGGCCTCGGGCCGGCTCGCGGCGGAAGCCATCATGGAAGCCCTGCAGCGGGGGGACTTCAGCCGACGCGGCCTGGCTGGATATTCGGCCCGGTTGGAGAGCTCTTTCGTGATTCAGGACTTGAAGAAATATCGCCACTTCCCCGGCTTCCTCGGTCGGCATCACGAGATCTTCACGACGCTCCCGGGAGCCGCCGCCGCTGCGGCCAGGGAGATGATCCGGGTCGACGGTGTGCCCAAGCGGCGCAAGCAGCAATCCATCTTGAGGAATCTGCGGCGCCGGCTGCCGCTGCTCGACTGGATCCGGTTGCTGTGGGACGGGTGGAGGGCCTTCCGATGAGCGTCAAGGTTGAAGACAAGCTTTTCCTGAATCGTTTTCGGGTCGACGAGGAATCCCATCTCGGATTGATCGACTACTCGCTGTGCACCCGAGAATGCCCCGATCAGCCCTGCCTCTATATCTGCCCGGCCAATGTCTACAGATTGGAAGCCGACCGGATCAGCGTGAATTATGAGGGCTGCCTCGAATGCGGCACCTGCCGGATCGGGTGCCCGCATTTCAACATCGAGTGGCGCTTCCCCAAAGGAGGGTACGGCGTCCGCCACAAGTTCGGCTGAGCGCGCATCCCCGCCATGGCAGCGGCGAGTGCGAAGGAGCTCACCTCCGTTGAGTGACGGGCTCCCGTGGAGCGCTTTCTGCCAGGGATTCATCGAGGGGCTGCCAGGTGGCCGTCTACTGCTCATGCCCCTGACCGCCGGACTCAAACAGGGGTTGTATCTGCGCAAGGCGATCCGCCTCTCCGACCAGGATGGAAATGTCCCCTGCCTGGAGCACCGTATCAGCTCCGGGATTGGAGAGCGTCTCAGAGTTTCGGCGGATCGACAGGAGCGTCACCCCGTAAGTCCTCCTCAAACCCACCTGTCCCAACGTCTTGCCTGCGATGGGAGCCCCTTCCTTGATTCGCAGCGAGCGGACCTCAACATCGGGCAGATAGAGCCGGTAGTCGCAAACAGAAGCGGAACAAAAGGTCGCAGCCTCCGCCGAAAGACTTCTCAGCATTTCGTAGCCATCGTTTCTGACTCTCGCCACAAACTGCTCAATTTCGTCCCTGGGGATCAGATACTGGGCGAGAACCCGGCTGAAGATTTCAACCGAGGTTTCAAATTCCTCAGGAATGACCTCGTTGGCCCCCAGGTCATAGAGTGGCTTCAACTCGGTCAGATAACGGGTCCGGGTGATGATGTGCAGCCTCGGATTGAGGGCGTGAGCGGAAGCCACGACCATGCGGGTGGCCACCGGGTCGGGGATGGCGACAACCATGACCTTGGCGTTGTGAACGCCCACATGTTCAAGCACGGCTTCCTGGCTCGCATCGCCGTAGGTGATGGGCTCCCCTTTCGATTTCTCCTTCTTCACCGTCACGGGATTCATCTCGACAATGAGATAGGGGATGCCCGCGCTTCGGGCGGCCCGGGCCACGTTTCGGCCGTTCAGACCGAAGCCTATGATGAGAAGATGACCCCTGGAGATCTCTTCCACATCGTTGGCCGGTTTTTCATTGCCCCAACCCGCTCGAAGCCTCATGGGCATGGGAAGGCGCATGACCAGGGCCGCAATGGAAGCTCCATGGTTGATGATGAAGGGCGTCGCCGCCATGCTGAGCACCGAAACCGCGAGAAAGATCTGGTAGGCGCTGCCGGAAAGAAGACCGTGCTGAACCCCTGCCTTGGAGAGGATGAAGGAAAACTCCCCGATCTGGCTGATCGCCAGTCCCGACAGAATCATCGTTCGGATGGGATATCCCAGAAGAGCTGCAGCACCGCCCGCGATGAGCGTCTTCAACAGGAGGACGCCTACGATGATGAGCAGCACGACTCCCGGATGCCCAATCACCACCCGGGAATCGACCAGCATTCCGATGGAGACGAAAAAGATGCTCGTGAAGAGATCCCTGAAAGGCAGGAGATTGCTCAAGGCCTGGTAGCTGTATTCAGATTCCGAAATGATGAGGCCGGCCAGAAACGCTCCCAGAGCTAAAGAGAGTCCGATGCTCGACGTCAGCCATGCCACTGCCAGGCACATGACGACGACGGTGAGCAGAAACAGCTCCCTGCTTCGTGTCTTGGCAATCTGAAAGAGCACGTGCGGCACAACATAGCGGGCGCTGAGGATTGCCAGAGCAACGATGGCCATCCCCTTGACGAAGAGGATCGTAAAACTCTCCGAGACATCCCCGGCACCCCCTTTCATGAGTGGAATCAGGAGCATCATGGGAACCGCTATGACATCCTGAAAGATCAGGACCGCCAGGTTCATTCTGCCCTGCGGACTGTCCATCTCGGCCCGTTCCTGCAGAAGCTTCAGGACTATGGCCGTGCTGCTCAAGGACACCAGGAAGCCGAGGAAGATCGACCTCCCGACATCCTGGCCGAGCATTCTGGCTATGATGAAGGTGACGAGCAGGGTGGCAAAAACCTGGAAAGAGCCGCCGACCAGCACAGACCGTTTGAGCTGCCAGAGGCTCTTCATGGAAAACTCAAGGCCGATGGTGAAGAGGAGCAGCACGACTCCAATCTCGGCCAGGCTCTCGACCTCATGCACGGCACTGATGAGACCAAAACCGTGAGGGCCCGCCAGCACTCCCGTCAGCAGAAATCCCACAATGCCCGGGATACGCATCTGGTGGCACAGGAAGAGCACTCCAACGGCCAGGCCCAGGATGATGACGATGTCGCTCAAGAGCGGTATTTGCATGAGTTTCTTCAACCCTTCTTGAAAACCGACGCCCAAAAAGCAAAGACCGCCAGCCACCATTGTCCAGGTGGATAGCGGCCCGACTATCGCTCAACCTCCGGAAGCGCGAAATCCTTCCAGACCCATCTATAAGAGAGACAGAAATGGACCCTTCGCGACCTTTGCGCCTTGCGGTGAAAAAATGAAGTATTTCAACCTCAACGAGTTAAATCTCCTGGCTGCAACAAACACCCCATCGAAGCTGCTGGTTACGGAGCGAGCTTCTCCCGGATGAGCTTCCGGGCCAGGTCGAGAGCGGCGGGGAGATTCTCGGGCTGATTGCCGCCGGCCTGGGCCATGTCGGGCCGGCCACCGCCGCTTCCGCCGACTTCCTTCACGATCTCCTTGATGAGGTTGCCCGCCTGGATCCGCCTGGTCAGATCGGCGGTGACCCCCACGAGCAAGAACGCCTTTCCTTCATGGGCGGCGCCGAGCACGGCGACGCCGCTCTTCATGCGGTCCTTGAACTGGTCGTTCATCTCGCGCAGGATCTTCGGGTTGTCGGCGTCCACCTGGACCACCAGCACCCGAGCCCCGCCCACCTCCTCTGCCCGGTCCAGCAGGTCCGTCGACTGCCTGCTGGCGAGCGAGGCCTTGAAGGACTCCAGCTCGCGCTCAACCTGTTTCTGGGACTGGGTGAGCTTCTCGATGCGCTCCGGGAGCTCCAGGGGTGCAGCCTTGAGCAGGTGGGCCGCCTGCCGGAGTGCAGCCTGCTGCTTCTGCACATAAGCCAGGGCGGCGCTTCCCGTGAGGCCTTCGATGCGCCGGACGCCGGCGGCCACGCTGGTTTCCTGGGTGATGACGAAGAGCCCGATGTCCCCGGTCCGGTGCGTGTGGGTCCCCCCACAGAGCTCACGGCTGAAGCCGGGGATTTCCACCAGGCGCACGCGGTCCCCGTATTTCTCTTCGAAAAGTGCCATGGCACCCGTTTTCAGGGCTTCTTCAAGGTCCATCACTTTCACGTCGAGTGCCTGGTTCTCGCGGATCTCTTCGTTCACCTGCCGCTCGATCTCGGAAATCTCTTCGGGAGTCAGGGCTGCAAAGTGCGTAAAATCAAAGCGGAAACGGTCGGGGGCCACCAGGGACCCCGCCTGTTTGACGTGGTCCCCCACCACTTTGCGCAGCACGGCGTGCAGGATGTGGGTGGCCGTGTGGTTGAGGGCTGTGCTGCGCCTGAGATTCTGGGCAACCCTCATCTGGACCCTTTCTCCCACCGTGAAGGTCCCCTCCTCCACCCTCCCGATGTGGACGAAGATGTCGCCCGGAAGCCTCAACGTGTCCGTCACCGTCATGCGGCCTTCGGAACCGACGATCTCACCCTGGTCCCCCACCTGGCCGCCGGTTTCGCCGTAGAAGGAGGTCACGGGGGTCACCACTTCCACTTCGGTCCCGCTCTGAGCCACGGGAATGGCTTCTCCACCCCGCACCAGCGCAACAATTTCAGAGCGGACGTCCATGTGCTCGTATCCCACGAACTCGGTCCTGACCCCGCGCGCAGCCAGCTGACGGTACGCCTCCGTGATCTCACGCTCGCCGCTCCCCTTCCAGTGGATGCGGGACTGCTCGCGCTGTTTGTCCATGAGCTGCTGAAATCCCGCTTCATCGGCATCCAGCTGGAGGCCCCGGGCCATGTCCGTCACGATGTCGATGGGGAATCCATAGGTATCGTAAAGCTTGAAAATGAGGGCCCCCGGGATGACCTTCCGCCCTTCATCCTGCAGCCGCTTGATCTCGTTTTGCAGCAGCCGCAGCCCGTTGTCGAGGGTCTCGCTGAAACGCTCTTCTTCGTTCAGGATGACCCGGGTGATGTAGCTCCGACTCTCCAGGAGCTCGGGATAGGTGTCCTGCATGGACTCCATGACCGCGACGGCGGTCTCGGACAAAAAGGGGCGGTCCAGCCCAAGGTACCTGCCGTGCCGCAGCGCCCGCCGAATCACCCGGCGCAGCACGTAGCCCCGGCCTTCGTTGCTGGGCAGGATCCCGTCTCCGATGAGGAATGCCGCAGCACGACTGTGGTCGGCGATGACCTTGACCGAAACGTCCTTCTCCTTGTCGTCGCCGTAGCGGTAGCCGCTGAGATCCGCCACGCGGCTCCTGACGGGCGAAAAGAGATCCGTGTCGTAGTTGGAGGGAACCTTCTGCATGACGGCCGCCACGCGCTCGAGCCCCATGCCCGTGTCGATGCTGGGCTTGGGAAGCGGCTTGAGCACACCGTCGTCCCCCCGGTTGAACTGCATGAAGACCAGGTTCCAGAGCTCGAGATAGCGATCGCAGTCGCAGCCGGGCTTGCAGTCTGGCTGTCCACAGCCCATGGCCGGGCCCTGGTCGATGAGGATCTCCGAGCACGGCCCGCAGGGCCCCGTGTCCCCCATGGCCCAGAAGTTGTCCTTGGTGGGGAAAGCCAGGATCCGGTCCGCGGGGAGATAGCGCCCCCAGAACCCGCGCGCCTCCTCGTCGGCGCCGAGCCGCATCCCTTCGTCCCCCTCATGAATCGTTGCGTAGAGCTTGTCCTTGGGAAGTCCCATGACGCCGGTCAGGAAGTCCCAGGCATAATCCACCGCATCGCTCTTGAAGTAATCCCCGAAGGAGAAATTGCCCAGCATCTCGAAAAAGGTGTGGTGCCTCGCCGTCCTGCCCACGTTTTCGAGGTCGTTGTGCTTACCCCCGGCCCGCATGCATTTCTGGCTCGTTGCAGCCCGCACGTAAGGGCGGTGATCCTCACCCAGGAAGCACCTTTTGAACTGAACCATCCCGGCATTGGTGAAGAGGAGGGTCGGGTCGTCGTGGGGAATCAGGGACGAGCTCTTGATGACGGAATGCCCCCGATGCTGGAAAAAATCGAGGAAGGCCTTTCGGATCTCACTGGCTTTCATAGTCTCTCCTCAAACAAGCGATCAGTCCGCGGCACCCGCTTCAGCCGGGCTCCCGTTGACGCTCAAATCATGCATCTGGCGGATCTTCCCTTCGACGGCCTGCAAAACCTCCGGGTGCTCGCGCATGAAATTCTTGGCGTTTTCCCTTCCCTGCCCCAACCGTTCTCCAGCGTAAGAATACCAGGTTCCCGATTTCTCGATGATCCCGGACTCCACGGCGAGATCCAGAAGATCCCCCTCCTTCGATATGCCGCGCCCGTAGATGATGTCGAACTCCACTTCCTTGAACGGCGGCGAGATTTTGTTCTTGACCACTTTCACCCGGGTCCGGTTGCCGATGATCTCCTGGCCGTCCTTGATGGGGCCGACGCGCCGGATCTCCATCCGCATGGTGGCGTAGAACTTGAGCGCATTGCCGCCGGTGGTGGTCTCGGGTGAACCGTACATGACCCCGATCTTCATGCGGATCTGATTGATGAAGATCACGCAGGTTCTGGACTTGGAGATGGTGGCCACGAGCTTTCGAAGGGCCTGGCTCATGAGGCGCGCCTGCAGGCCGACGTGGGGATCACCCATTTCACCCTCGATTTCCGCCTTGGGAACCAGGGCCGCCACGGAATCCACCACGATCACATCGACGGCATTGCTGCGAACCAGGATTTCGGCGATTTCCAGGGCCTGCTCCCCGTAGTCCGGCTGGCTGATGAGGAGGTCCTCGACCTGGACTCCCAGCTTTCGCGCGTAGTGGACGTCGAGCGCGTGCTCGGCGTCGATGAATGCGGCCACCCCGCCCAGTTTCTCAGCTTCGGCGATGACGTGCAGCGCCAGCGTGGTCTTCCCCGAGGATTCCGGGCCAAAAATCTCGATGATGCGGCCCCTGGCAACCCCTCCAATGCCGAGCGCAAGATCCAGCGAGAGGCAGCCCGTGGAAATGACCGGAATGGCCGCCGGCTGAACATCTCCTCCCAGCCGCATGATGGATCCCTTGCCACACTGGCGCTCGATCTGGGACATCGCCGTTTCAATCGCTTTGCTTCGGTCGTCTGGTGCAGCCATGTGGGGCCTCCCTCGAAAGTTTAGAAACCGCCAAGGCCTGTCCGCTTCCTCGCCATTCGGAAGCCTTCCGGAACAGGCTCATGAGTCGTCATCGCCTCTGGGAATGCGCCGGCGGTAGAGACACGCCGGCAAGGGTCTTGGCCGGAAGGCGCTCATATGGGAAGGAGTCCGAAAGACCCGGGAACAGCGTCGGACCCAACGGGCTCAGCCACCCAACCTCCCGGACAATGCAGCTCGGAACAAGGGCGTGTACCGGGCACCCTGCGGCATCAAATCACTTTTATACAACACCAGTTCCGTGACGTCAAAAGCTTCAGCCTCGAACCCCTGCAGGCTGAGAAGCGCCTCCTGAAGGGCTCGCTGATGCTGCCGGCCTTTGACCCGCCCCAGGGTCAGATGCGCGCGGAAAGCCCGATCCTCAGGCTCGAATCCCAGGGGAGCCAGACCCGTCTCCACGGATTTCTGGAGCGAGAAAAGAGCCTTCTCGTCCCCCCGAAGCCCCACCCACACCACACGCATCTGTTTGATGGTCGGAAACGCTCCACAGCCAAAAGGCTGCAGGTGAAACGGAGAGCACGCAGCCGCCGCGGGAGCCAAAGCCTCCTGGATGGCTTCGATCTGCCCGGCGGTAACATTTCCGAGGAATTTCAAGGTGACATGGATCCGGTCGGCCTTGACCCAGGATACCGGGGCTTGCGCCCTCTGCAGCTCATGGGTGAGGGCCGCCAAAGCTTCCTGAGTCTTCACGGGGATGTCCAGCGCGACGAAGCTACGAATCACGGGCCAGCACCCTCCAGAGCATGGCCAGGGCCGCCTGGGCGGCACACTCCTGCACATGTTCACGGTCTCCGCTGAACAGGTGTCTTTCGACCACCGTTCCGGCGGGGATCGAGCAGCCGATGAAAACGGTCCCGACAGGTTTCTCAGGACTGCCTCCGGTGGGACCTGCAATGCCCGTGATGCCGAGAGCGGCCTCCACTCCGGCCCGTCTGCAGGCCCCCTCCGCCATGGCAGCAGCCACGGGCTCACTCACGGCACCATGGTCGACGATGAGCCGCTCGTTCACATCCAGAAGATCCGACTTGGATGCATTGCTGTAGGTGATGAATCCTCGCTCATAATAATCCGAAGCCCCAGAAACACTCGTAATCTTTGAGGAAAGCAGGCCGCCTGTGCAGGATTCGGCTACCGCGAGCTTCCAGCCTCTTTCCAGGAGCAGCTTCCCCACCGCCACCTCCAACCCCTCACGCTCTCGCCCCACCAGATGGCCCACACCCAGCCGCGCCAACACCTCTTCTTCGACACGGTGCGCCAGCTCATGGGCTTCGGCTTCGTCATCGCCCGAAGCGAAGAGCGTGATCCAGTTCTCTCCGATCTGAGGCAGATAACCGATCTGAACCTCGGGGTGCGCCTCGCTCAGGCTCTTCAACTGCCGATTCATAGACGATTCGGGAAGACCGTGAAAGCGCAGCACATGCTTCACATGATGCCTTCGGTGCGGGAACCGGGCCTCGAGATCCGGGATCACCTCGTGCTCCATGAGCCATCTCATCTCGTGGGGAACACCGGGAAGAAAATAGCAGGGAACGGCTTCATGCTCCAAGGCGTATCCGGCCATGCCGAGCCCGATCTTCCGCGCTCCCCGCGGGAGGCGGGCCATGCGAGCGACTTCCTCGGACCATGGCCGTCCTCGTTCGGCCATGCGCTGCTTCAGCCACTCGACATACGCCGCATCGGGCAGGAGCGGCCTTTCGAACGCTCGCGAGACCGCCTCGGAGGTCCTGTCGTCGTCCGTTGGCCCCAAACCGCCCGTCACGATGACAAAATGCGACACCCCGATGCCCTTTTTAAGTAGAGGAATGACCTTCCCTTCATCATCGCCAACGACCTCCATGGTGGAAAGCAGAAAACCTCTCGATCGCAGCTCGATGGCGATATACTGAGCGTTGCCGTTCGGAATATTCCCGAAGAGGATCTCGTCACCGATGGTGATGAGCGTCCCGATAATATCCTGTTTATCCGAAGACATAGAAACCATCCTGGTATGCGGGTGCTTCAGTGATACTACAACGAGAAATGAGGCCAGATGCACTTTCAGGGTAGGGTGGGCAAGTGCCTTGTCTCGCCCACCGTGGTCGTGAAACCGCATTTTTCGGTGGGCAACGCTACCGCTTTTGCCCGCCCTACAAGGAAATCTCGTTGTCGTACTGAGTACCGCTCAACACAATTGAGTGTCCGATTGAACTGTCATTCCCGCAAGTTCCAGGCGGGAATCCAGAAGTCTCAGGATGCCTGGATCCCCGCCGGAAGCCTGCGGGGATGACGACCAAGCGAATATGGCCACCTTATTCTGCAAACGTGTACCAAGACCGGGCGCCTCTCGACGGTCATTGAATAATGTACATCATCGGGCTACAATTTTGCCAACATCGCCCATCATGTTAACAATTTTGTACATAATGGCGAGTCAACTCGACCCTTTCCAATGAGCACGTCCATTCATGACCCAAACCGACACAGACCGCAAGATTTGAATGATATACCGGTCTTCTGAGGGAGGATTTATCTTGAGGAGAAGGGTTCAAGGAAGAACAACTAACTGATTCTCTTGTATTTTTGTTTATCGGGCACGACTCCGACTGGACGACCGATGTGGCAATGCCTCACCATCCGGTTTCCTGTGCGACCCAGGAGAATGCATGCGAACGAAGTCTCTCGGCAAGAGAGCCCAGGGGAGGGGGCGCGCCCCAATGGCGCACCAGCAAAGGGTATTCCGTGAACGATCCGCGGTCTGGCCCAGGGCTGTGATGAACCTCAACGTCCAGGTCCGGCAGATTCTGGAAGCTATGTGGAGTCAACACCAGCGGTCCACACCCTGCAGGATGAGAAATCCTCCGATGAGCAGTGCACTGCTTCCGATCAGCGGATCATAGGGCACATGGAGCAAGCCCACCAGCCCGACAACTATACCCAGTGCAATCTGCAAGGACGTATTCATGGCTGCCTTCCATCTCAGTATCATCGCGCATCCTTTCGCTCATGTTCCATGACGCCCGGAGATTGAGCAACTTGCGTGCCAGAATATGCGCCCGTTTCCCGTGCAGAATCAGAGGATCGGTGCTCTCACTTCACCATTCCCATCAATGAGGGCCATGTTCGCAACCCTTCACGGGAAACTGCTCCACTGGCGGGGGCAATGTCGACGGCGATTCATTGAGGATACCCTCACCAGATTATTCCCATCGACCGATGCGGCTGTCCCAAGCGGCTCTCCCCACATCGATATGCGGATATGAAGGTAGAAGCGGTTGCGGAACGCTGGGGAAAGCGTGAAATCAAATGATGATATTTCGACATTTTCACACAAACTCGATCTCCTGCTGAGGTTCTGTGAACGTTCGGGCTCGGAGCGTGGCTCTCTGTGTGCGCGTGGCATTCGTGATCCCGACTTGGGGGCAAGCCGCAAGCTGGAGAGGAGCGAGTGAGGGACAACCCTCCAGAAGGCATTAAGGGGGCAGATCCCCGTACCAGGCGGTGTTTAGAGCGTTTGCGGCTCTTGACTTCTTCCGTCAGGCAGCTCTCGCCGTCACCCCCCTGCTGGGCTTGACGAAGCGGCCCTCGTGAAAATCGATCAGCCTGTCCCGCTCCAACTCAGAAGTCGTTATATTGTATGATGACAGAGCTTTCAGGGAGGTGATCAGTCATGAGCCGGGAAAGAAGCAAATGGTTGGAAAAGAACAGCAGTGGAAATGGATGGTCGGGCAGGGGCTCTTTTTCAGAGCCGGCCGGCCGGAAGCGCAAACCGGGATTCTTTGCGGGCGCGGGACTGATGGTCCTGCTGCTTTCGCTGGTCGGGTGCGCGCCCGTCATATCCAAGCAGGTACGGAGCGAGGCCAGTGAGGATCTTTCGCTTCGGGAGGTCCTGGTGAGCCCGGAGCATTATGAAGGGAAAGTGGTGATCTGGAGCGGCACCATTCTGGAGGCGAAGAACACTCCCGAGGGCACCCTTTTGAAAGTCCTGCAGAAACCCGCGGACTTCCAGGACAGGCCCAAGTACACGGATGTGTCCGAGGGACGTTTCCTCGCCCTGGAGCGGCGCTACCTGGATCCCGCCATCTATGCCGAGGGGCGCGAGGTCACGGTGGCGGGAAAGATCGTGGGCAAGCAGACTCTGCCTCAGGGTGATATCGAGTACACCTACCCGCTCTTGGAGGTGAAAGATCTCCACCTCTGGCGAGAAAGGAGCCCGGATGTCTATTATGCCTACCCCTACTACGGGTACCCGTACTTCTTTTCCCACTGGGGGTGGCGTTATGGCTGGTGGTGGTAACAGGGTTTGAACGGGGCTCGGTTCGGGAGCTTCCCGGCCGAGGCCCCCCCTTTCCTTTCCATCGAGCTGATCATCGGCTTCCTTGACTTACCTGAATCCTTTTGGCGCCTCGCTGGCGGGCTGAGCCGGGAAGCTAGACTGGGGCATCGAAATCGTTACAATAAGCCCGGTCGGGCTTACTCCGTGGCAATTGCCCGCGACCCCCACCAACGGAGGAGGAAAATGTGGCGTGAATGGCAGGATCGTCTGAGGCGGAGCCGCTGGGGGTTCGAGTGGCGCTACTGGCGGGGAAAGACACCGTGGGATACCCAGATCACCCCGCCCGAGGTGGTGGAATTCATCGCCGGCACCCCTCCCGGAATTGCCCTGGATCTGGGGTGCGGAACGGGCACCAATGCCATCACCCTCGCCCGTCACGGCTGGCAGGCCACCGGGGTGGATTTCGCCCCGGAGGCCATCCGCATGGCGCGCCGCAAGGCAGTGGCAGCCGGATTGGAGATTGACTTTCACACCGCTGATGTGGCCGACCTCAGCATGCTGGCCGGTCCCTATGACTACGTGCTGGACATCGGCTGCCTGTTCGTCCTGAAGGAACGCGAGCGGATCAGGTATGCCGCCGAACTGGCGCGACTGACCCGAGCTCAAAGCTGGTATATGCTCTATGCGTGGCTGCCTCGCCCCTGGCAGGGGGGACTCTGGGGTATCTCCGCTGACAACGTTGAATCCCTCTTAGGAGGCGATTTTCTGAGGGTGCGCCACGTCATCGGCCAGGAGAAGGGGCACCCTTCCGCATGGTATTGGTATCAAAGGCGCTGAGCCCATGGCCGAAATCGATGGAGGGCTGGGCATCCATCACCACAGCGCCTTGATCCGTGGCGGTTTGACTCGCTTCGATGTCAGAGTCTCGAGACCGGCCTCCTCCAGCTCGTTCACTTCCGGGGTTAGGGTCCTCGATGTCTGAATTGCATGAAATCCGATGGTCCGAACGCGGCCATTCTTTACTCGATGAACCCATTGTGCAAGAATGTTTGCACATCTCAGGAAGTATTGCCGAGGCATCGCAAGCGGATCCTGGCGGGGTAACCCTTGGACCTCGTGATCCCGGTCGCCGGCCTGGGCACTTCATTGCGAGGGCCTTCCAATCACCGAACCACGCGAAGGAATTCGTGCATGACCCATCAGCAGGCTCCGAATCACTTACGGGAGCT